>Ga0187892_10007536_pt1 | contig 15477 bp, 12 predicted proteins | sample MA1701073metaG_FD_139345 | JGI IMG/M metagenome (GOLD analysis project Ga0187892, IMG submission 139345) | Bio-ooze microbial communities from a basaltic lava cave in the Kipuka Kanohina Cave System on the Island of Hawaii, USA - MA170107-3 metaG ... | reverse complement strand
TCTGGCGCATTGGCGATGACCGCCCTGATCGCCCAACGCCTCAACTACCAGTGGGACGACTTCTGGGACTCTCGACCGCTCCATCGGGCCGCATAATCGCCACGAGATTTGGGATGCACCCGCAGGGAAACCGCGGTATGACCGCTACGGCACGACCGGATAGCAGCACGATTCCTTGCGAACAACCCCGGTGCGACCGCCCGGCGGCGCTGTCGGAGCACGAAGCGTCCCCAGCGCTACTGACGTCCCCGGCCGCAGGTCGATCCGCATACCTCGCCGCCGCCTCGGCGTGCCTGCCTCGTTGGCTGCGGATCGTCGGCCCTTCGCCTTGGCTCGATGGCGCCCATGGGCAACCTGCCCGGAACAGTCCCACCGTTCTCTACCGGACTCAGGCGGCGACGCTGGCCATCGGCGGTTTCGTCGAACTCGAGCATCCTCGCGCAAACGACGGTTACCTCCGGGAGTGCGTCCGGACGTCCTTGATTCGCTGGCAACTTTCCCTGCGCGCCGACGGTCGTCCCGCCGATCAGCGGGCGCGCCGCAGCCCGCTGACCGCCGCCGCCGCAGGTTACGTTGTGCAACTTCTTAGCGACGCCGCCGGTTTCCAGACTCGCGCCCTCCTGGCTGATCTGACGAACCATCTTGCATGGCTGCTACGGCGCGATCCGACGCGGCCCTGGCTGGAGGCGTCCCTGATCGCCGCAGCCGCGGAAGGCGCCTTGCTGGTTCGCGATGCTTCCCTTCTCAACCATGCCCGCACGCGCTTGGCCGGGCTTCTCGCTCGCCAGGATGAAGAAGGGTGGTTTCCGGAACGCGGCGGCGTCGACCTAGGGCGCCTCTCGCTGACGGTCGACGCTCTGGCTCGCGTGTTTCGGCACCATGGATGGCCGGAATTGGATGACCCGCTGCGACGTGCCCTTCGATTTCTGCTGGCGTGCAGCCGACCCGATGGAGGTGTCGGCGGAGACTTTGGTTCGTGGAGCGCGACCTATATCAGCCCTTACGGAGTCGAACTCCTGGCTCCGGTTCATCCCGAAGCCACTGCCCTGGCCGCGCGCCTGCGCCAGAAATGGGCGGGCGTGGCCGCGCAGCGCTTCGCCGTCAGCCAGGATGATCTTTGCGCCGTCTTGGGCGCGACACTGGTTCTTGCCGCGGGCTGCGCGTCCGCTAAGGCCGCGCCGGCCACGTCAATCCCCCAGGACACGTCCCGGCGAATCAACTTCCCCAGGGCCGGCCTCACGATCGTCAGGACAGACGCCTACCACGCCATCGTCAACGCTCGGCAGGGCGGAGGTCTGCACGTAAGCTGGTCGAACACGCAGCGCTGTTTGGACGATGCGGGGATTACCGTCGTCTTTCCTTCAGAAACACGTTCAAGCGGCCGCCCCGACCGCCGCACTCGCTGCTTCGCCGCCGAAGCGTCCGTGACAACCATTGGCATTCTGAAAAAGCGCCGACCCGTCCCGCCACGACTCGCGTGGCTGCGCCTGTTGCGCCGCGTGTTCAGGCGTCGGCCGGAGCATCGTACGACGCGCGACGCGGCGCGGATCTGGGAGGCGATCCGCGATCCGCGATCCGGTTCACCTGAAGAATCGCCGGCCCGCGGCGGCCGGGGCAAACGCGGGCCGGACCTGTACAAAAGGGAAATCACTTTCGGACCGGACTGGATCCGCCTTCGTGACGAAATACTTTGCCACAACCCATGCGAGGCGATCGTCTGTCAATCGCCGATGCCGGCCGGAGGCGGGCCCGCGCTCGTCGACAGCATCGGCCCGGACCTCGCCCGTCCGCCTCTCTTTGTGGAGGGCGGTTGTCATGTCGAGGTCGATCGCCTGTACCGCCAGGGCCGACTCATCGAAAAGAACGTCCGGTCCGCACCCAGCCGGTACTGCCCTCCGCCAACCGGTCACTAATCCGGCAGGTCGATGTCCGCGCCGCCCGTGTCGCGCTTGCGTGGCCCACGATTCGCTGAGGCCCGCTCATGGTCGCTGCGAACTCGGCGTAATCGGCCAGATCGCACGTGCATCGTTGGGGTCATAGCACTGACCGCCGAACGGCTTCCGACCGCACCCAAATAGGGCGATCGCGCGGGATGTTATCTTGGTGAGGGGAAGGCAAGCTCGGTCCCGCCAAGCATCGCGGTCTGTGGCGGGACTACGAGCCGGTTTCGCGGCCGGGCAGGCGGCGTTAGAAGTAGGGGCATGAGTTTCGGCCTGGAGGGACGGATCGTCTTCATCACCGGCGCCTCCCGCGGGATCGGGCGAGCGTGCGCCGTCGAGTATCACCGTGCCGGCTGCAGCATCGTGGCGACGGCCCGGTCGTTGGACCGGCTCGAGGCGTTGGCCGCGGAACTCGGCGGGCAGCGCGTTCTGCCCGTGGCGATGGACGTCACCGATGCGGGTCAGCGTCAGGCCGCGCTGCGGGCGGCGCGGGAGCGATTCGGCCGGATCGATGTTCTCGTCAACAACGCCGGCTGGGCTGCGTTCGGGCCGATGCTGACGCTGGCAGGCGAGCACGCTGCGCAAATGTTGAATCTTAACTTCGCGGGACCGCTCGCTCTGATTCAGGCCGTGCTGCCGGAAATGCTGGAGCGACGCAGCGGGCAGATCGTCAACATTTCGTCGGTGCTCGGGAATCAGCCGACGCCCGGCAAAACGGTATACAGCGCGACCAAGGCCGCCCTTTCGGCTCTGAGCACCGGCCTGCGAATGGAACTGCACGGCACGGGGGTCGATGTGTTGCTGATTTCGCCAGGCTCAACGCGGACGGAGTTTTTTCAGACGGTCGGCGGCGCTGGCGCCGAGTCGATGCGCAGGTCCCGCTGGCCGCATTCGCCGCAGCAGGTCGCGCGAGCGGTGGTTCGATCCTCTCGAAATCAGCGCGCGGAGGTAACGCTTACTGTCGAGGGAAAGGTGATTACCGCGATCCGCCGGTTTTCGCATTGGTTGGCCGACGGTATCGTTCGACGAGTCGCCCGCTCGCCGGGCCGAGAATGAGGTCTACCGGCCTCAAACGTGCTGGTATGAGTGCGGGTTGAAGGCGTTGGAGTTATCAGACTATGGGAACCCCCACGAATGATCAGGAGAAGCGAATTCAGCAGTTTCGGCAGATGGCGGAGGCCGATCCGGAAAACGAACTGGGCCATTTCAGCCTAGGTAAAGCCTTAGTTGAAGCCGGCCGCCCAAAAGAAGCCGTCGGGCCACTAACCCGTGCCCTCGATTTGAACCCCGGTCTTTCCAAGGCGTACCAACTTCTGGCGGAGGCCTGCGAAAAGGCCGGCGATCGTCCGAGGGCCGTGGAGATGCTAACGCGAGGGGTCCAGGTGGCCGACGCAAGTGGAGACCGTATGCCGCGGGATGCGATGGCCAAGACGCTCACCGCTTGGGGCGCGCCCGTCCCTGCGTACAAAGAGACTGCGGCGGCCGTTGGAGCCGCGGCCGGCTCGGCGCAGGAGCGTGCCTCCGAGGGTTTCAAATGCTCCCGCTGCGGCCGGCCGGACGCGCAGCTTGAGCGCAGGCCTTTTAAGGGACCGCTGGGAGAGAAAGTCTTCGCCCATGTGTGTCGAAGTTGCTGGCGGGAGTGGATTCCGATGGGCACGAAGGTCATCAACGAACTCGGTTTGAGCCTCAGCAGCCCGGAAGCCCAACAGAGCTACGACCAGTACATGATTGAGTTTCTCCAGCTCGAAGATCGGTGAAAGGAGCAAGGTGCTCATGTGCCGGCGTGTTTTTTGCGATGGATTCAGCCATCATCGTGAATTCTTTGTGGAATCGCGGACATCAAAAACCTATACTGAGTTGGTGATGAAGCTTGTTGAGCAGAGCGCGTACAACGCCGATAGCGCCAAAGCGATGCTCGATAAGCAAGGTCGGCCGGCGGCCGGAGCCGATCGTTGAACGCAACAGAGGCGACTGAGTCGACAGCACCGATCGTCGCGGATTCCGCCCCGATATTGCAATTCATCAGCAAACCCGGAACCGAAGAGGAGACGCGCATCCGGTGCCGACGCGTGGTGACGCTGATCGGTTCGCGACCGGGATGTAAGCTCACGCTGCGCGGTCGTGCCATCGATCCGGTTCACCTGGCGATCGTCAACAACGGCAGCGAAGTAGTCGCCGCGGACCTGGTGACCGCTGGGGGAAGCCGCCTGAACGGACTAAAAATGGAGCATGAGCGGCTCTCGGACGGCGACATTCTCGCTGTCGGGCCGTGGGAATTTCAGGTCGATCTACAACCGCAAAACGGCGTCGGCGCGGCCGATGCACACCCGTTTGGACTGGAGCCGACTCCGCAGGTCATCGCCCTGGAGCACATCGCCACTCATCGCATTCTTCAACCGAACCGGCAGATCGTGATCCTTGGGCGGCGGAGCGGGTGCGATATCAGCGTGTCGGACCCCGGCGTTTCTCGGGCGCATGCGATTCTGTTCACGTATTTCGGGTATCCGGCTGTTTTCGATCTGCTCAGCCGCAACCAGACCCTGGTGAACGACAGCCCCGTCTCCTTCCAAATGCTTCACAATGACGACGTCGTCACCGTCGGCCAGTCGCGGTTCCGGGTGCGTCTGGTCGAGTCTTCGGCGCCCAAGGCGGCCAAGAGCGCAGACGTGGTTCGGCCGTCCGTGAAGCTCGCCCCGGAGCCGCCCTCGCCGGACATGATTAGCATCCAGGCGACCGAGGGGTCGCAACGCTGGCATATCGCCGACCATATGACGCAAGCTACGCCACGGCGATCGGCTGTCTAAGAAGACCCTCGCCAAGTGACCTTCGACCCAAGCCTCTGCGCGGGGTTAAAACCCACGGCTGGTTTGCCGAATGTCCTTGTTCAACGCGAACAGCTCCCTAAAGGCGCGGAGAATCACGCGGAGATTTGCGCCGGTCTGGGTTCCGGCGGTGCGCGGATAGTGGTGCACGCCGACCTGGCCGATGCGGTAGCCCAGCCGTTTCGCCCGGGCCAAGATTTCCGTATCGATCAGGGCGCCCATGGATTTCATCGTGATTTCATCGAACAACTTGCGTGGGTAGAGCTTGAACGCGCAATCGATATCCCGCAACCAGAGGCGGAATACGACGTTGACCAAGGCCGTCCAACAAGCGGCGTTGACTTTTCGAAGAAGCGGGTCCTTTCGGTCAAGACGGTAGGCGCTGACGATGTCGAACTTCTCCAGCAGCGGCAGAAGCTTATCGATTTCGTCGAAGTCGAATTGTCCGTCGCCGTCGGTGTAGAAGACCCACTGCTTCTTAGCCTCTCGAAATCCGCGTTGCAGGGCGCCGCCGTAGCCGAGGTTGGGATTGTTGTGAACGGCGCGGACTTGCGCGTGTTCGGCGGCCAGGGCGTCGGCGATCTCGCCGGTGCGATCCTTGCTGCCGTCGTTGACGATGATCACCTCGAAGTCATTGCTGATGCGGCGCAAGGCTTGCAGGGCGGCGTGCGTCGTGTTGGCGACGTTGGCCTCCTCGTTGTAGCACGGGAAAAAGGCGCTGATGCTGAGCGGCGACCGGGCCGGCGATTCACTCAAGGTCCTTCTCCCGCGTCAGAGGGTGTGAATTCGGACAAGCAGTGTTGGATCGGTGCTTCGATGGGCGGCTACTTCCGACAGCGGGTGATGAGATTCAACCCCACGACATTTACCTTGGCAAAACCGCCGAAGAATACGCCAAGAGCGCCAAAAACCGCCCTGCAGAGACGTTTACCGCGAGGTCGGCGCCTTTGCAAGTGCAATCATCTGATCGCGTTTTTTGGCGTGCAATCGCGGTATCGCTTGCACGAATCCGGTAATTACCGTCCGATGTGTCGTAGGTCGGTTGGCCGGGTGGCTGAAAATGGGAAAGGTCGGTCAAAGACGCCTCAAGAGGCTTGTCGCCGGCGCGACGGTGACGTACGTTGCCGTATGCGTGGTAGTTGCGTTTCTTCAGCGTCATCTCATTTACTTCCCCGCACGCGAGTACCACGGCACACCCGGTGACATTGGGCTTCACTATGAGGACGTGCGCTTTGATACCAGCGACCACGTACAACTGTCGGGCTGGTGGGTGCCGGTGAGGGATTCCAACGGGGCGAACGCCACCGCCGCGGCAACGGATCGCCTCACCATTCTGTTCTTTCACGGCAATGCGGGAAACATTTCGCATCGATTGGAGAAACTGGAGCTTCTGAACCGCATGGGCTGCAATCTGTTACTCGTCGACTATCGCGGGTACGGGCGCAGCGACGGACAGCCCAGCGAAACGGGGACATACCTCGACGCGCGGGCGGCATGGGAACACGTAACGCAGAGTCGCGCCGTGTCGCCGGATCGCATCATCCTCTTCGGCGAATCGCTGGGTGGGGCGGTGGCGATCGAACTCGCCGGCCATGTGCAGCCGGCAGGATTGATCGTCGAGTCGACGTTTACGAGCCTCGCGGACGTTGCGCGAATCCACTATCCGCTTCTGCCCACGCGCTGGCTCCTGCGATACCGCTATGATTCGATCGCACGCATCGGATTGGTACGCTGCCCGAAGATTCATGTTCACGGCAGGGACGACTCCCTCGTGCCTATTGAATTGGCGAGACGACTATTCGACGCGGCCTCTCAACCCAAGCAGTTCATCGAAACTCCCGGTGGCCACAACGAGTCCGGCTTCCTTTTCGACCGGAACGCCACGGAAATGCTCGGGCAGTGGTTCGAAGAACGACGTACGAAGAGTTGAGCTCGTGGATCGTCGCTCGGATCACGAATCGAGAGCTCTGAAAACGCATTCTCCTACGATTCTACGCATTGGGCAGAGGCGGAGTTGAACCGCCGACACACGGATTTTCAGTCCGTTGCTCTACCAACTGAGCTACCTGCCCGTCCTTACGAACGGCCGGGATTTTCGCTGATGGCAATCCCTTGCCTGCGCGTAGTCCCAAAATTCCAGCGAAGCGTCGCACACGTACTTCGCTATGACCCGACCCATCGCTGAAGGCTCCTGATACAAGGTCCAGCGTAAATCAACTCGGGTACGATACGCATGAGCCCAGGGGAGAGCAATCTCGATCGGCTAGGAATTTTGGCTGCCACACTTTAAGGCTGGCGTTTCCGATTCCACAAGGCTAAACTCTACCGCTTTCGCCGGTTTCGTTTCCGGCCCGGTGATCGTGCGTTCCCGGAACGCCCATCGCGCGATGTCGCTGACCATAAGGGCTGCGCGGTCAATGGTCAGACGGCAACGGCGAAGCCGATCTATCTCGACGCGGTTCAAATGCCACCCCGGCCTCGGGAGCCTCGTTTTTGGACGCCGGGCGGATCGGCGCTCGGGCAGGTGAGGGCTCGTGACGGAAGTTCTCCTCTGGATCGTATTCTCCGCGTTCGGCCTGGCGACTTTCGCACTGGCCATTTATGGCCTGCACCTCTACGTCCTGCTGGCGCTGTTTCGCCGTAAGGTTTATGCGCGGCGCGGTCGGCAACGGGACATTATGGAGGCCTACGAGCGCGATCGGCCTCCTCATTCCTGGCCGTCGGTCACCAGCCAGATTCCCGTTTACAACGAAGCAGACGTCGCCGAGCGCGTGATCGAGTCCGTCGCCGCCATGGAGTATCCCGGCAGGCACGAGGTCCAAGTCCTCGACGACAGCAATGACCATACCGTCGCTCTGGTCAATCGCGTTGCGGAGCGCCTTTTCGCCCGTGGAGTAGACATCAAAGTAGTCCGCCGCTCCTCTCGGACGGGTTATAAGGCCGGGGCACTTGCCCACGGGCTGATCGAGGCGAGCGGCGAATACATCGCTGTCTTTGATGCGGACTTCGTGCCCCCGCCGAACTTCCTCCGCAAGGCGATTCCTCTGCTGGAGTCCGACTCGACCGTGGCCTGCCTTCAAGGTCGATGGGACCACCTCAACCGTGATGAATCCTGGCTGACCAAGGCCCAAGCCCTTGGTATTGACGGACACTTCGCGGTCGAACAGGGCGCTCGGGCCTGGAATAACCTCATGATGAACTTCAATGGCACGGCGGGCGTGTGGCGCAAGGCGGCCATTGAAGACCCCAAAGTCGGCGGCTGGAGCGGCGATACTCTGACCGAGGACCTCGACCTTTCGTATCGGGCCCAGCTCGCCGGCTGGCGGCTCGATTACTGTCTGGACATGCCGTGTCCGGCGGAGTTGCCCGGCACGGTCACCGCTCTGAAGAGTCAGCAGCGGCGCTGGGCCACCGGCTCGATTCAGGTGGCCCGTAAGCTGCTGCCGCTGATCTGGCGCAGCCGCGCGCCGCTGAGCGTCAAGCTGGAAGCCACGTTACACCTCACCCATTACTCCGTCGCCGTGTGGATGCTGCTCCTGGCGCTGCTCGCCAGACCGATGGTGATGGTGATTTCAGATGGGCTTCTGCCCAACGCCTGGATGTGGTCCGTCTGGACGACCATTCTGCTGTCCGCATTGGCCCCTTCCCTGGTATATGCTTACGCCCGGTATAGCCTCGACCACCGTTGGTCCGGTCTGCGGACCATCCCGGCCATGCTCGTCCTTGGCTGCGGCTTCTGCCTGAACAACTCGCTGGCCGTGCTCCGCGGCCTCTTCCTGCGGGGCGGGGAATTTGTGCGAACACCGAAGTCCGGCAGCAGGACTCGCGCGGCCCGGCCCTCGAGTTACCAAGTAGCGCAGAATCACATGTGGCTCCTGGAGATTCTGCTTGGCGTTTACGCGCTGCTTTCGTTTGTCGTCTATTTCCAGAAGTATCGCACGCCGTTCAGCGTTTTCCTGCTCATCTACGCGGTCGGCTTCCTGGTCATCGGTTGGTTATCGCGACCGCAAGGGGCGACCACCGACAAGGCTGCGGCGATGAATCTGCCGGCGGCGGCGCCGAGCCCTACGCCGGCGCGATGAAGCGCCCAAACAGCGTCTGACGGAACGAGCCGCGGGCTTTTAGCCCGCGCGGACTTTCGGACACAAGAGACGATTCGACTTCCCCACCGCTACCCTTGACAAACGACGGTCGCGAGGCGACCCGGAGCGTGCTACGCCCGCAGTCGTTTGTCACGGCTAAAGCGATGGGGCCACCCGTCAAACGAAGGGACGAACCTGCACTGGCACGCCGAGAGTTGCGGAGGAAACGTGTTGTCCCTTATCCTCCCGGCTGAACCGCGCCGGGGAGGCTCGCAGGCCGGCTTTCGGCGCGCGACGGTGCATGATGGTGGGTCGACGACCGACTCCACCAGGAAACCCACCACCCTGGAGGTTTGACCGTGCTGCAACCATCCAACGGTACATTCCTGGGACACCCCAAGGGGCTGTACGTCCTGTTCTTTACCGAAATGTGGGAGCGATTCAGCTACTACGGGATGCGGGCGATCCTAATCCTGTACATGACCAACTATTTCCTATGGAATCAGGAGGACGCTTCCCGCGTTTACAAGTGGTATACGGCACTTGTGTATTTCACGCCTCTCTTGGGCGGATACCTGGCCGATCGGTTCTTGGGCAATCGACGCGCGGTGATCATTGGTGCGGTTTTGATGGCCATCGGCCACTTCTTAATGGCTTTCGAGGCCTACGCAGTATTTGTTTCAGCTCTGATCTTTCTCATCATCGGGAATGGCTTTTTCAAACCAAATATGTCTACGCAGGTCGGGCGCCTTTATCCTGCCAATGATCCTCGGCGTGACGGCGCGTACACCATTTTCTACATGGGCATCAACCTTGGAGCGTTCTTGTCTCCGCTGGTCTGCGGCACACTGGGCGAGAAGCTCGGTTATCACTGGGGCTTCTCCGCCGCAGGAGTTGGGATGGTGGCTGGGTTACTGATCTACTTGGCGGGGCAGCGCTGGATCATTGAGGTCAGTGGCAGCGAAGGCAATGCGAGGGGCACGTCTCCGCCTGAAGGTACGGCTGGCTTCGTCACGGACGCTGGCGACCGATCGGCTTATCCCATGTTGAGCAGGGCCGTGCCATGGGTCTTTGTCTTGTTGGCGGGCGCGGCGGCGGTGGCGGGCGCCTGGATTTGGATTACAAATACCGGCGCCAAGGCCGACAATGGGCGGTTTAGTCTCTTTGTGGCGGCGGCGCTCTCGGTCCTGGCCGTCGTCTTGTTCAGTACTCGCGGGCGAGCGCGAGATCGCACCATCGCCATCAGCGCCGTCATGGTTTTCATTGTGGCCTTCTGGTTTGCCTTCGAGCAAGCGGGAAACACGTTGACCGTTTGGGCGGACAAGTTCACCGATCGGTTCATTTTCAACTACGGTGACAAGCCCCTACCGGCCGTGGAGCTTCCAGCCGCAACCCAGGCGGTAACACCACCTGCGGGCGCCATAGCCGGATACGAAATGCCCGCAAGCTGGTTTCAATCAGTTAACCCTTTACTCATTGTCGCGCTCGCGCCCTTATTCTCTTGGTTGTGGATCTGGCTGGGGCGGCGGGGGCGTGAACCGTCCACGCCAATGAAGATGGCGATGGGCGTATTCTTGGTCGGGATGTCGTTTGTGGCAATGGTAGTAGGCGCGGGGCTGGAGAATCGCCCATCGCAAACATCGTTGGCATCGGTTCCCGCAACGATTGCAATGAGGGACGGCGCCCTTGCCTATAAGGAAGATAGCGAGCTTCACGCCTTCGCAGCGGGTCGACTAACTTACGACAACGCAAGCCGTACGTTGCATATGCGCGGCGTGCTGCCCGACCTGGAGCGCGATCGCATTCTGGGAGAGAGCTCGAGTCCGGAGTTCAAGAGTAAGGTCAAGGAGTTGGTAGAGAAAAGCGTCGAGGCCGCTGATCGTGGGACACCGGTCGAGGTACGTGTCGTGCTCCCGACGGTGCCGGCTGGCTTCGATATGCGATGGACGACCTTGACCGACGGCGTCCGCTTCGAGGATGCGAGTCAGTCGCTGATCGCCACGCGCAAGCTTGCGGACCGGGACCATAAGCTTCTGCTGCTGGCCGGCGCCGATCCAGTGCTTCGTCCCGCTCTGTACGATATCTTCCGCCAGTCCTACGCCTTCCGTGTTAGTACTTTGTGGCTCTTTCTGAGTTACCTCCTGGCCACCATGGGCGAGCTATGCCTTTCGCCGATCGGCCTGTCGATGGTCAGCAAGTTAGCTCCGGCCAAGTTCGCCACGCTGCTTATGGGCTTGTGGCTCTGTAACAACTTCTTTGCCAACTTCCTGGCCGGATTTATGGGAGAGCTGTGGGGCAAAATCCCGCCGATCGAGTTCTTTGGCATCTTCGTCGGTGTGACCGTCGGTCTTGCCCTGGTACTCGTCGTGGTCGTCCGCGTGATCCGCCGCTTGATGCACGGCGTGCATTGAGCTTGAGGCATAAGGGGTTTTGGGTGGACGCGGGCGTTGCGGCATGAACGAAACGGGTTTGTCGACCCTAGCCGAGGAGGGGATCGGCAGGTATCTGGCCGACCAGAAAGCGGACGGCCGCATCACCGGCAGCTACTATGAAGAGGCCGTCGCTCGAACCGTTCCCAATCTTCGCAAGTGGCTTCTGGCCGAGGGGCTGGATCGAATCTCGCCGAATCTGCGGGCGGCGCTGGCGGATGCGATCCGCGCCGGCCGGTGGGCCGATCTGGTCAACGCCTTCTCCCGCGACGTCAGCTTCGGCACCGGCGGCATCCGCGAAAAGATGGGGTTCGACCGCGACGCCGTTCTTAAGCTGAAGCACGAGGGAATCCACGCCCGCATCATCAAAGGGCCCAACACGATCAACGACGTGGTGCTCCTGCTTACCTCGGCGGGAGTGGCGCAATACGGCCTGAGCCGGAGCCCCGCCCTGAGCAAGATCGTGATCGGGTTCGACAGCCGGGTACGGGGGGCCGACTTCGCCCGCCTCGTCGCCGGCCTCTTCCTGGCCTTTGGCTACACGGTCTATCTTTTCGACGAGGCCTGTCTGTATCCGAGTGTGACGTACGCAGTCCCCACCCTCAAGGCCGACATTGGCGTTTTCGTTTCCGCCAGCCACAACGATTTCCGGTACAACGGCTACAAGCTCTCCTGCCGCAACGGCTCGCAGTTCGACCCGGCCGAGCGGAATGATCTGTATCAAAACTACATCGCCCGGATGCAGTTCAGCGAAATCCGAACGATGCCGCTCACCGAAGCCCGCGACGACCGACTCTGGTTCCTCGGCGGCGTGAAGAGCCGCGACGGCCGGGTGATTGAGACCGGCGAGCACAAAGGGCTGCCGCTGGCAGATCCGTTGCCGACGAGCGCTGACGGTGATCCGTACGCCGGCCGGTCTCACCGCATCATCGACCTGCACACCATGCACGCCGACCACGTGAAGTCCTTCGTGCTTCGCCGAGGCGATATTGCGAGCGCGAAGCGCCCGCTGTCGATCGCGTATTCCGCATTCAATGGGTCCGGCCGCAAGGCCGTGCCGCGTCTGTTGACGGAAATCGGCTTTCAAGACGTCAAGCGGATTATGAAGCTTGATGCTCTCGACGGCATGTTTCCGGCGTTTTGCAGCGATCCGGGCCGCGAGCAGCAGCCCGACCCCGGCGACTGGCGAGCTGCGGACATCGCCGTCGAGGCATTTCGGGCTGAGTACGGCGACGCCTGGGAACGGCTCGATCTAATCATCGGCACCGACCCCGACGCCGACCGATGCGGAGTGATCGTGAAAGTCCCTCCGCATCAGCGGCCGGCCTATCGACATCCGGGCACGGGGCAGCAGCGCGATTATGCCCTCCTATCCGCCGACGATGTCTGGTCCTTGATCCTCTGGTATCGGCTCAGCGACGAAGTGCAGCGGCTCGGCGCTATCCGCGACGCGGATCGGAAGTTCATCGCGCTGTCGCACACGACGACGGATGCGTTGGCGGCGGTGGCCCGAAAGTTTGGGCTCGGCGTTCTACGGACGTGGGTAGGCTTTGCCCAGCTGGCCGCCGGAACACGAGCGTTGTGGAATTTGCATCGCGGCGTGGATACCCCAGGCGTAACCGAAGGTGGAGCGCTGCCGCACTATGTCGAAGGCCGGCGCGATCCGAAGGACGCCGTCTGCAACCGAACGCTGCATTCTTGGGATTCCATCGATGCCCGCCGTTGCATCAACGTGGCGGCGCTCGAGCAGAGCAACGGCTTTTCAATCCTCGGCGGCGCACCGCCGGACGATCGTTCGCTGGGCCGGGGCGGGCACGTGCGCGACAAGGACGGCACCTTTGCCGCGATTCTGGCGGCCGAACTGGCGGCCTACGCCAAGGAACAGGGGACCAACCTCATCGATTTGCTCGACGAGAAGATCCATCTCGATCAGGCCGTCGGCCTTTTCGTTACCCGCTACGAACCCGACCCCATCGACGGTGAGTACGAGGGCCTGGCCGGCTACACCAAAAAGCGGGGAATCCTGGACAAGGCCGAGGATTTGTTCACCCATTGCCCGCGTCGCCGCCTGGAGCTGGCCGGATTGACTGTTACCGGTGCCGCCGTATATCGAACCGGCAAGTACGACGCCATCAACTGGCCAGGCTTCCCCGACGAAGGCTACCGTTTTTACTTCGCCGAGGACCACCGCTCCCATCTGACCATTCGCCCGTCCGGAACCTCCAACGCCCTTCGGTTTCATGTGCAACTCTTCGGGGGGCATCCGTCCGGGCAAGAGATCGTCCGGCGAAAGGCGGAGCTTAGCGAGACGGCGTTGAGGGTCGTGGCCGGCATCCGTCGACTGATCGGAGCCGACGCGGGCGCCGAGGGACATGCCGGCTGACTGTGTGTGGCACGGCCTCGCGGCAGGCGAGGCCGTGGTTCTGTGCCGCACGGGTGGCTCGCCTGCCCCTGCTCGTTCTCAGACGAATCACTGGCAGCAAGCTGCCAGTGCACCCGGCCGTCGAGACAGTGCGGCGTTCCGTCACCCCCGCGGAAGCGGGGGTCCAGACCTCTCAACGAGCTGGATTCCCGCTTGCGCGGGAATGACGATTGCGGGTGGGCGCGGCTGCATCGCGCGCGACGCGGGTGGCACTAGTGAGGCCCCGCCGGAATGGATTCGATATGCACGCCTCAGCCGCAAATCGGTCGCGTCGCCTCCAAGGCGTCGTCGTTGCATTTGACTTGGATAACACGCTGTTCGATCCCACCGGCCGGGCATATCAAGACACCATTGAGCAATTCCGGTCACGCGTCGACTTGGGCCTGGGGCCGGAGGAGGCCCTGTCCGTCTTCGCCGAACTTCGGCACGTGGGCAACGCGATGGAGCGGCTCGGGCTGCAAAACCCTCTGCACGAACGGGGCAACGCCGACGCACTGGCGTATCTTTGTTTGACCCGCGATCTGCCCGCGGATGTCCAGCGTCCAAACACCGTGCGTGGCGCGAATGCCGCCTGTAGGAAGCTGGTCTTTCAGCTTGCCGACCTGGATGCCGCCGCTCGTCAGGGTCCACCCGGAACCCGCTTGGAGGCCGAGCTTGCCGCCCGGCGCTGCGCCGCCGACCCCCGCGCTGCCCAGTTTCGTGAGCAGATAACGGCCCTGGCCGGCGGCCCGGCCATCGCGGCATGGGCGGCAGCGTATCGGGCGATCGAGCTCGCTCAACCTGTTGATGACTTCCGTCCGTTGTTCGACGCACTATCCGATCTGGGCGCCGCGACCGTCGTCATCAGCGAGGGCCGGACGGCGATACAAAAGGAGAAGGTTCGCCGCCTCGGGCTAAGTGACCTATTGGACGGACGGATACTAGTTACCGATGCAGCGGCTGATCTGCCCGGATCGTCCGGTTTTGATCGTCGCCTGGACGAACTGATCGACCTCCAGTTGCGAAACCCACATTCACCGATGGATCCGGACCTCGCCTGGCTGTGGTACTTCCGCTGCGTCGTCGATTCGTGGCGTAGCAAGACGCCATGGTTCTACGCGCGGTGTTTGCACGCCTTATACCGCAACCCGGAGCGCCCGGAGGATGGACTTGCCCAGCTGGCGGTCGTCCCGGCGGAGGTCTGGGCGCGGGGGGCCATGCGATTCGTGATGGTTGGGGATCGCTACGACATGGACGTGCTTCCGCTGATCGAACTTCTCGGCCCGGCGTGCGGCCTGAGAATTCGACTCAAACAGGGAAAATACAGCCACCTTCATTCGGACGACGAGCTGGCCGTCCATCTTCGGCCGGATCGGACATTTCTGGAATGGGAATCGCTGGGCCAATTTCTGACGACAGGGCTGACAACCGATTCCATCGGCCCGATCACATCGCCTCCGGCCATGATTCCCGACAAAGCCCCGCCGGACTACGTCCCCCGAGGCTTGGACAGCCCCTGCACGCTCGTGCGAGCTGTATCAGAAGTCATCAGAGATGCACGCGGATAGATAGGTGCCTCAGCGGGGGATGCCTTGCGGATCGTATACGTATACTCGCCGCAGCGAAGACAGGTCTGCGGCGCTGTGCACCGTTGCAGTGGCCAGCAGCGGCCGATCAATATCCGGATCGATCCTCACAATCGTTCCGATCATCATCGCCGACGGCAGCGAATCGCTGTGCGGATCAGACAAAACCCGATCACCGACGGCTACAACGCCGGACTCCACCTCACGGCGGTCGAGG
>Ga0187892_10007535_pt1 | contig 15478 bp, 17 predicted proteins | sample MA1701073metaG_FD_139345 | JGI IMG/M metagenome (GOLD analysis project Ga0187892, IMG submission 139345) | Bio-ooze microbial communities from a basaltic lava cave in the Kipuka Kanohina Cave System on the Island of Hawaii, USA - MA170107-3 metaG ... | reverse complement strand
CCGGATTCGAGGATATCGTCGATGAGCAGGACATCGCGGCCCCGCACATCCGATTCGACATCGCGCAACACCTCGACGCGGCCGGCCGATTTCGTGGCGGCGCGGTAGCTCGCAAGGATCATGAAATCAACTTCCGGCGAAAGGCCCGCATGATGCATGGCGCGAATGAGATCGGCGGCGAAGACAAAGCTGCCTTTCAGGATCGGCACGACCAGCAGGCGCTCGGGCTTGCGGGCGGCGATGGCGCGGGCGATGAGCGTGATCTGTGCTGCAATTTCGGCGGCGGAGAAGAGAACTCCAATGCGATGGCCGTCGATCGTGACTTCACTCATGGACGGGAGTTGAGCCGATTTCATCCGCATGGGCAAAACGGATTTGCAGGTGTCTCGCGGTTTCGGGCGGCGAGGCGACGCGGGTCACGAAACTGGTGACCTCGCCGGCCTTGAGCGGGCGGGCGCCGGAGTCGAGCGTCCATTGGTAAACTTCGGTGCTGGCCGCATCGCGCAAACCAAAACGGAGCGAGGGAATTTTGCGAGAGCGGCCGGAGATATTGACGATCTCGCCCTTCACCGCGAGCACCCGGGCGCCCTCCACCACCATGTGCTCCATCTCGATGCGGCGGAGATCGATGCCGTAGATGTTGATGTCCTTGCCCAGCGCCTCATAGGCGCTAACCGTGGCGGGGACGGCGCGCACAACCGCTTCGGGAAACACCGTGGCGAGGATCAAGGGCACCGCCATCGCTGCCGCGAAAGCCCCCCAGGCGGCCATGCGGCGCTGGCGCTGGCGGCGCTTGACTGCGAAAATCTCGCGAGCTTCCCGGGACGCCTCCACCAGGCGGCGGATTTCGGCGTCGGGCTGGAAGGGATCGGCAATGGCGGGAACCTTGCCTGCAGCAACCTCGATGGCGCGGCCCTCGAGCCAGCTCTGGCCGCAGGCGGCGCATTTGATCATGGTGCCCTCGGCCGCGATCTGCGAGGCCGGCATATCGTAGCGCGTGGCGCAGGACGGGCAGGAGATTATCATTGAACCTTAGAGGTTAACGGCAAACAGGGTTAAAGCCCCGTTAACGAAGGCCATGCTGAATGGCCGCCACACACAGGAGCAACAGGTTGGTTCGGCTCGACAATGTGGGATTGCGCTATGGCCACGGTCCGGAAATCCTCAAGAATGTGAGCTTCCGGATGGAGGCGGGCGGCTTCAGGTTCCTCACCGGGCCTTCAGGGGCCGGCAAGACGTCGCTGCTCCGGCTGTTGTTTCTCGCCCTCAAACCGACACGGGGGATGATCAGGCTGTTCGGGGAGGATGTGGCGGCTTTCGACAGGGCGCGGCTGCCGCTGCTCCGCCGCCGCATCGGCGTGGTGTTCCAGGAGTTCCGCTTGCTCGATCACCTCACCACCTATGACAATGTGGCGCTGCCGCTGCGCGTGGCGGGCCAGCGGGAATCGCGCTACCGCGCCGATGTCATGGATCTCCTGAGCTGGGTTGGCCTCGCCGATCAGGCGTGGGCTTATCCGCCGGTGCTGTCGGGAGGCGAAAAGCAGCGCGCCGCCATCGCCCGCGCCGTCATCGGCAAGCCGGAACTGCTGCTCGCGGACGAGCCCACGGGCAATGTCGATCCGGCATTGGCGCGAAGGCTGTTGCATCTCTTTGTCGAACTGAACCGTCTCGGCACCACGGTGCTGATCGCCACCCATGACCACAAGCTAGTGCAGCAGGCGAAGGCGCCCGTGTTGCATCTCGAGCGCGGCGAGCTTCGCGTCCGATGAAAGGCCATCGCCCGGGACCCATCATTCCGGCGCGCGCCGGATCGCTCAAGTCGCTCACCGTCACCATGGCGGTCATGTGCTATCTTGCATGCCTCGCCATTGGCGCCCTCATTCTCATCAATCGCGCGGTTGTGAACTGGACCGGCGGCCTGGCGCGCGAGGTGACGGTGCAGGTGCGGCAATTGCAGGATGCCGATATCGAGGCGGAACTGGCAAAAGCGGATCAACTGCTCCAGTCTTTCCCCGGCGTCGCAGGCACGGCGATTCTCGACCGCGACGCCGGTGCGAAACTACTTGAACCTTGGCTCGGCAACCGCAACCTCGACGATCTTCCGGTGCCGCGGCTTATCCGCGTGGTGGTCGATGCCGAGGCACCGCCGGATTACAAGACCTTGGCGGCGGCCCTCGAAAGCGAGGTCAAGGGTGCCAGCCTCGATACGCACCGGCGCTGGCAGGCGGAGTTGACACGCATGGCACGGGCGCTGTCGCTGCTCTCCTATGCGGTGCTGCTGCTTATCTGCGTATCCGCCATCGCCATCGTCATCTTCGCCACGCGCACCGTGCTTGACGCCAACCGGCCGGTGGTCGATGTGCTGCATCTGGTGGGCGCCAAGGACAGCTACATCTCCCGCCAAATCGATGGCCGCTTCCTCAAGACGGGATTGTGGGCGGGACTCATCGGCGTCATGCTGGGGCTCGTTACCTTTCTGCTTCTTGGCCTCACCGGGCCGGAGGGAGCGGGCGGCGTTGCCGACGCCAGCCGGGGCCTGCTGTTCTCAGCCCCCGAAATCGCCGTATGGAGCTATTCGGTTCTGTTGATGGTGCCGGTCGTGGCAACGCTCATCAGCCTGATCACCTCGCGCGTGACATTGATCCGTATGCTGAGGGATGTGCGGTGATTGCGCTCCGTTCGGCGCTGTTCAATATCGTATTTTATATCAACACCGCACTTTTCGTGGTGCTGGGGGTGGAGTTTTTTCTGGCGCCGCGCAAATGGGCGATCCGGGCGCTGCAGGCCTGGGCCAGCACCTCGCTGTGGCTGCTGCGCGTCCTGGTTGACATCAAAATCGAGGTACGGGGCCTTGCGCATGTGCCGCACGGCGCCTGTCTCGTGGCGGGCAAGCACCAATCGGCCTGGGAGACATTCGCCATCCTGCCCTATCTCGACGATCCCGCCATGGTGGTGAAGAAGGAACTCACCTACATTCCCTTCTACGGCTGGTTCATGCACAAGTTCCGCATGATCGGCGTGGAGCGGAGTGCGGGCCCCGCCGCGCTCCGCGATCTGATCGCCCGCGCGAAGGAAGAAATCGCGAGGGGCCGCCAGATCGTCATCATGCCGGAAGGCACCAGGCGAGCGCCGGGCGATCCGCCGGATTACAAGCCCGGCGCTGCCGCAGTCTATCGGGCGCTCAATGTTCCCTGCGTGCCCTTTGCGCTCAACTCCGGCCTCTACTGGCCGCGCCGCAAGTTCCTGCGCTATCCCGGCACCGTCGTTCTGGAATTCCTGCCGCCGATCCCGGCGGGACTTCCGCGCAAGGAATTCCAGGCGCGGCTGCAAGAGCAAATCGAAACCGCAACCGCCAGTCTTGTGGCGGAAGGGCAGGCCACGATGATTAAGCACAAATAGAGAACATTTTCTCGACTCTCGGCGTTTAGGGGACTAAGATGCTGCCCTATAGTGGAGCGTCATGAACCAGACACCACATATTGCCCTCGATGCCGTGGCCCAGAGCATCTGGGATATGAAGTACCGGCTGAAGTCAGCCGACGGCACGCCTGTCGATGCAACGCCGGACGAGAGCTGGTGGCGAGTGGCCCGAGCCGTGGCCGCTGCCGAGCCGGAAGCCAAACGCGAGCATTGGGCCAAAGCGTTTCACGGCATTCTCTCGGGCTATCGCTATCTGCCGGCGGGCCGCATTCTGGCGGGAGCGGGGACGGAGCGCGCCGTTACATTGTTCAACTGCTTCGTCATGGGGGCGATTCCCGATTCGCTTCCCGGCATTTTCGATGGCTTGAAGGAAGCGGCGTTGACCATGCAGCAGGGTGGCGGCATCGGCCATGATTTCTCGACGCTCCGCCCGCGCGGGGCGCCGGTAAAGGGCGTCGGGGCGGATGCATCGGGGCCATTGAGCTTTATGGATGTGTGGGATTCCATGTGCCGCACCATCATGTCGGCGGGCACGAGGCGCGGCGCCATGATGGCGACGCTGCGCTGCGACCATCCCGATATCGAGAGTTTTGTTGCAGCCAAACGCGATGCGGCGCGCTTGCGCAATTTCAATCTGTCGGTGCTGGTGACGGACGCCTTCATGGCGGCGGTCAAGGCCGATCGGGACTGGCCGCTCATTTTCGAGGGCAAAATCTATCGCACGCTGAAGGCACGCGCGCTGTGGGACCAGATCATGAGGGCCACCTATGACTACGCCGAACCTGGCGTTGTCTTCATCGATCGCGTGAATGCCGAAAACAATCTGAGCTACTGCGAAACGATCAACAGCACCAATCCCTGTGGCGAACAGCCGTTGCCTCCTTACGGCGCTTGTTTGCTCGGTTCCATCAATCTGGCGCGGTTCATCAAGCGGCCGTTCGCCAATAGCGCAAATATCGATGAGGATGAACTCGATGAGGTAACGGCCACCGCCATCCGCTTCATGGACAATGTGATCGATGTGTCGAATTATCCGCTTGAGGCGCAGCGGCGGGAAGCCAAGGCCAAGCGGCGCATCGGCCTTGGCGTCACGGGATTGGCCGATGCGCTCGCCATGTGCGGCGTTGTCTATGGCACGGAAGCCGCCGCAGCTCTTGCGGCGCGCTGGATGGAGCGGATCGAGGAGGCTGCCTATGGCGCCAGCATCGATCTCGCCAGGGAACGGGGCGCGTTTCCACTGTTCGACCGCGAGCGCTATGGCGCTTCGGGCCACGCATCGCGCCTCGCCAAAACGCTCCGTGAGCGGATCAAACGCCAGGGCATCCGCAACGGGCTGGTTACCTCGATTGCGCCGACGGGCACGATCTCGCTGTTTGCCGGCAATGTCTCAAGCGGCGTCGAGCCCATCTTTTCGATCGGCTACGACCGCAAGATTCTCCAGGGTGACGGGAGCAGGCGGACAGAGCGGGTCGCGGATTATGCCGCCAATCTTTGGTGGGAGCTCAAGGGCAAGGATACGCCGCTGCCGTCCGCCTTCGTCACCGCCGAAACGCTGACACCGGAGGCGCATCTCATCATGCAGGCGGCAGTGCAGCGCCATGTGGACAGCTCGATCTCCAAGACGATCAATGTGCCGGCCTCTCTCTCCTTCGAGGATTTCAAGAAAGTCTATGAGCGCGCCTATGACCTTGGCCTCAAGGGCTGCACCACCTTCCGGCCGAATGAGGTGACGGGATCGGTGCTGTCGGTCGAAGCCCTGCCGAAGAGCGGCGAAGTCGTCTACATGAAGCAGCCGCTGGAGCGGCGCGAGGTTCTGCCCGGCTTCACTTACAAGCTCAAATGGCCCGAGACGGACCACGCCATCTACATCACGGTGAACGACATTTTTGAAGGCGGCAGGCGCAGGCCCTTCGAGATTTTCATCAACTCCAAGAACATGGAGCACTACGCCTGGACAGTGGCGCTGACGCGGATGATCTCGGCGGTGTTCCGGCGCGGCGGCGATGTCACCTTCGTGGTCGAGGAGCTGAAGGCGGTGTTCGATCCGCGCGGCGGCCAGTGGATGGCGGGGCGCTACGTGCCAAGCCTGCTGGCGGCGATCGGCGGCATCATCGAAAAGCATATGCTCGATACGGGGTTTCTCAAGCAGGAGGATCAGGCGCCAAGTCTTGGCTTGCAGATTGCCGTTGGCGAGCAGCGGCGCTCGTCCTGTCCCCGCTGCGGCGAGCAGGCGCTGGTTTACCAAGAAGGCTGCGCCACCTGCCTTTCTTGCGGATTTTCAAAATGTAGCTAGAAATCGCTTGACACGAGCGCGCGGTTGTTCTAGTTTTGTTCCCATGCTCATACAAGGGTTTCCAGTCTCTGCCAAGCTCCCGGATGACCTGGGTTTCGGCGAACGCTTTTGGTACTGGCGAGGCGCTTCAGGCCGTAACTACATCCATTCCATCTATGAGGCCGATGCGTGTCCGCCATTGCCGGGGGCGGTCTATGTGGCGGTGCGGCGTCAGGGTTCCGAGCGGCGCGCGATCGCCACCGGGCGGTTTCCCAGTTTCTGGGATGGATCGTTCCATGACCTGCCAGAGATCGAAGCCGATGAAATCCATGTACACTTGCTGTCCCGCAATGACCGTGACGCTACCGCGGTGTGCGAGGATCTGAAGCTGGCCTTGCGCGAAGCGACAAACCTCTACCCGGCACTGGCCGCCGCCTGAGCGGTCAAACGCTTCCCCAGTTCCTCAAGCCTCGCATCATGGATGTTCATGTCGCGCAGGTGAGCCAAAGTATTGAACACATATTCTGTACAGTCACCGGAAATGCCCCGGCCCTGGCGGATGAACCGCAGCGCCTCGTCGGCGGATAACTTGCCGGCATATTGCCGGTTCGAGCGGTCGAGCAAATAGGTTATCGCTTGCACCCTCCGGCCGCTTTTCTTGAGCGTAACGGGTTTACTAGCTTCGATGTATACTCTCGTCACCTGCTCGCGGGCGCGGAGATAGGCGAGCGTCTCCTCCCATCCCGCTGCCTCGATGCGAAAGGCCATGCCATGGCAGGAGCCGCCGCGATCAAGGCCTAGCACCAGGCCCGGACATTCGGCTGTTCCCCGATGCACGAAGGAAAAGACGCAGAGCGCGCGGTGGAAACCGCGGATGAGGGCCGGCTCGCTTTTGGCATAATCAAATCCTGGCCGCCACATCAGCGAACCGTAGCCAAAAACCCAGCGCTCCATGGCTAGCGATCCCTCTCGGGCCTTCGTCCGAAATCGGGGGAGGCCGTATCCTGACCCGCGGCGATGATGCCGCGGCGGATTTCGCGGGCGCGGGTAAACAGCGCATGCAATGATTCGCCGTCACCCCAGCGGATGGCCCGCTGCAAGGCGGAGAGGTCCTCGGAAAACCGTCCGAGCGTTTCCAGAACCGCCTCGCGGTTGTTGAGAAAGACATCGCGCCACATGACGGGGTTGGATGCGGCGATGCGGGTGAAATCGCGGAAGCCGCCCGCCGAAAACTTGATGACCTCGGAATCGGTCACTTCCTCAAGATCGGCCGCGGTTGCCACGATGTTATAGGCGATGAGATGGGGGAGATGGCTGGTGATCGCCAGCACCAGATCGTGATGCTCCGGCGTCATGATCTCGACATTCGATCCGCAGGCCCGCCAGAATTTTTCGAGGCGGGTAACGGCCGCGGGGTGGCTGTCAGGCAGGGGCGTCAGAACGCACCAGCGATTGGTGAAGAGTTCCGCAAATCCCGATTCGGGACCGGAAAGTTCGGTGCCGGCAATGGGATGGCCCGGAATAAAATGGACGGTCTCCGGCACATGAGGTGCAACATCGCGCACGACCGCGCCTTTGACCGAACCAACATCGCTCAGAATTGCCCCTGGCTTAAGTGCTGCCGCAATCTCGCGGGCAATTTCGCCATAGGTTCCAATGGGCGAACAGAGAAATACGAGGTCGGCGTCACGAACCGCCGCCGCCGCCGTTTCATGGATGCTGTCGGCGAGGCCAAGTTCTTTAACCTTGGCGCGGGTTTCGGCGCTTCTGGCAAAACCTGATATGTGGCCCGCAAGTTTTTCCCGCCGCATGATGTGGCTGAGGGAGGAGCCAATAAGTCCGATGCCGATCAGGGCAACGCGCTCGAACATCGCGCTCATGCGGCAAATTCCTTCAATGCGGCGGCGAGGGTACGGTTTGCCTCCTCGGTACCCACGGTTATACGCAACGCGCCGGGCATGCCATAAGCCTCCATGCGGCGGAGCACGATACCGCGCGACAGCAGAAATTCATCGGCGGCGGCCGCGGTTTTTTTCGGCGCGTGTGAGAAATGCACCAGCAAAAAATTGCCGATACTGGGTGTCACCTTGAGTCCCAAGCCAGCGATTTCCCGCGTCAGCCAGGGCAGCCACCGATCATTGTGGGCGATTGCCCTCTCGAGGGATTCATGATCGCCCAGCGCCGCAACGCCAGCGGCGATGGCGGGCCCACTCACATTGAAGGGGCCGCGCACGCGGTTCAGCGCTTCGGCCACATGGGCCGGGCAATAGGCCCAGCCGAGCCGCAGGCTGGCCAGGCCATGGATTTTCGAGAAGGTCCGCGTCATCACCACATTGTCGAATGTCGAAACGAGTTCGATTCCCGCCTCGTAGTCGTTGCGGCGCACATATTCGGCATAGGCGGCATCGAGCACCAACAAGACATGGCGCGGCAATCCCGCATGAAGCCGCTTCACTTCGCTGAACGGCAGATAGGTGCCGGTGGGATTATTGGGATTGGCGAGAAAGACCAGCCTGGTGCGCCCACTTACGTGCGCCAGCATGGCATCGACATCGGCCGTCTCGTTCCTTTCCGGCGCCACTATGGCTGTGGCACCATTGGCCTTGATGGCGATGGGATAGACCAGAAAACCATACTGGCTGTACATCGCCTCGTCGCCAGGGCCAAGGTAGGCGTGGGCCAGCAGCTGAAGCAGTTCATCGGAGCCGGCACCGCAGACGATGTTTTCAGCCTTGAGGCCATAACGCGCAGCGATAGCCTGGCGCAGGGCCGTAGCCGAACCATCGGGATAAAGTTCGAGTGTATCGGCCGCCGCCCTGTAGGCGGCAATTGCCAAGGGGCTCGCACCGAGCGGCGACTCGTTCGAGGAGAGCTTATAGACCTTGGCGCCATTGGCGCTGCCGCGGCCCGGAACATAGGGCGAAATATCCAGAATACCCGCCTTTGGTTCCGGCCGGGCCGATGCAGTCTTGGTCATGTATCTATCCTGATCGGACTGGGATAGCGTCCCGCCACCTTGACGCCAAGGGCGGCATTGGACCGCACGAGACCGACGAGCGGGGCCTCATGTTCCGAGAGGAAGCCCGGCAGGCTGGAGATGCGGCGGGAACCCGATTTCAGCTGCCACAGGGGTTGCGGGAGAAAATCGCGAGGAAGTTTCCCGTCGCTCACGATGATGGTTTCGTCATCGCCCGTAGGCAGGGCCTGGGCATGGCCGAAAATCAAAACTTCGGGCAAAGCGGCGGTTCGCAACACCGGCAGCACGGCGATGATGCGCGCTTCGCCGCTACCTCCTTCGGCAAAGGCATCGGCCCAGGCGGAGCCCGTCTCCACCGCGCAGATATCGCCGGAATTCATGTTCACCTGGAGAAGCGCTTGCGCATCATCGCGATATTCCTCGACGGGGAGCGGGCCAAAATGATCGCGGAGCCTGAGCCTGACGCCGGTCTGGGCTGCGAACTTCTTCGAAATGTGGAGCGTAACAGCGGCCTGAAACAGCGTGGAGGAGGTGAGGATGACGCGCCAAAGGCGCACCAGAAGTTCAGGAGGCACGCCATCCTTGCCGCGCGCGAGCAATCTTCGCAAAATGATGGCCTCGCGGGCTGGCCTTATCGGCGAGGACGCGAGCGTGCCATTGCCGATCTTGTGGCCGCGCACCTTCTCGGAAGCCAGGAGACGGCGCGCGATGAGATCGAGGATCGAATCGTCGATCGCGTCGATTTCCCGGCGGATGTCATCGAGCGATATGTCCTGCGCGGCCGGCGTATTCATGGCCCCATTCCGTTTTTATCTCAGCCGCCCCGGCGCCCCCACTTATGCAAGGCCGGTGTATTCATAGGTGGAGGAAAGTCAAAAGCAAAGCCTCACGGAAGCATCAGGCGCTGTCGCGTCCGGCGGGAAGCGGGGTTAATGCCGGCCCAAGCCGAGGGGCCAGGCGGCGCGCCCTCTTGCCGGCCGAAATGGCATAAACCTGCTTGACCGCCTCGACGATGACGACACCCGAGACGGCCGGCATAAGACGGTTTCCGAGGCTTTCCAAAAATCCGGCCGACGACAGAAATATGGAGCGGCCGGAGGGTGGGAGGAACAGCGCCGGCGACCAGGACACGACGGCGAACTGGCTTTCCCGCAGTAGCCTCGAAAGCTGTGGCCGCGAAAACGGCTGACCGTAACCGAAGGGCGAACTTTCGAAGCTGGCCCACAGCCCCCGCCGGTTCGGCACGGCAAGCAACAGCCGGCCTTGCGGGGCCAAAACGCGCCAGATCTCTTTCAGCATCTCATCGGGATCGTCGGTGAGTTCGAGTGCATGGATGACCAGCGCCAGATCGACGGTGCTTTCAAGGAGCGGCAGATCGAATTCATCGACCAGCGCCGAGCTAACCAGCCCTTGCGTCGGCCAGTGCATGACGCCCTGCCGCGCCAGCATGAAGGCCAGGTTGCGCCGGGCTTCTGCTGTGCAATCCTCGAGATAGGGCGTGGCATAGCCGAGCCCCATGACGGTGGCGCCGGAGAGCGAACCGAGCCTTGGCTTCAGCCTGTTGGCAATGAGCCGCCTTGTGGTATCACCCAGCCGGCTCGTATAGAACTCGCGAAGATCGACGATATCCATGGACCGGGATGATACCGGCAAGCCCAAAGGTTAGCAAAGCGCCATGTCCCATCTCGAAATGCATCAATTCATCTGCCGGAGCGATAATTACGGCGTGCTGGTCCACGACCACCCAAGCGGGGCGACGGCGGCGATCGATGCGCCCGAGGCCTCAGCGATTGAGCGCGAGCTCAAGGCGCGGGGCTGGCAGCTTACGCATATCTTCACGACCCATCACCATGCGGATCATGTGGAGGGCAATCTGGCGCTAAAGCAGCAGTTCGGCTGCACCATTATCGGCCCCAAGCTCGAAGCTGAGCAGATTCCCGGCATCCGCAAGACGGTTTCGGGCGGCGACACATTCACCTGGGCTGGACGGGAAGTTAAAATCTATGATTGCCCCGGCCACACCAGGGGCCACATCGCCTATCACATCCCTTCCGAGTTCTCGCTGTTCGCGGCGGATACGATCTTCTCGCTAGGCTGCGGGCGCGTCAACGAAGGCACTCTGGAAGAGATGTATCATTCGGTCAATCAGTTCCGCACGCTGTCGCCCAGCACTTTTATTTACTGCGGGCATGAGTACACGGAGGCCAACGCCAAATTCGCCATGTCGGTGGAGCCGGGCAACCGGGCGCTGCAGCAGCGGGCGGGAACGGTGACCAAGCTTCGCCAGGAAGGCAAGATGACGTGCCCCACGACACTTGGCGATGAGCTCAAGACCAATCCTTTCCTCAGGGCCGACAGCGCCGAAATCCGGCGCAACCTCAAGATGGAAAATGCCACGGACGCCGAAGTGTTTGCCGAACTGCGCCGCCGCAAGGACAATTTTAAATCATGAAACTTCGCGACTTCAGGGCGCTGACGTTCGATTGCTACGGCACCCTGATCGATTGGGAAAGCGGAATGATCGCGGCGCTCGAACCCCTGACCTCGCGGATGAAGAAAAAACTTTCACGCGACGAGGTTCTGGAAGCCCACGGGCGCCATGAATCCGCACAGCAGATTTTTACGCCGGCGATGAAATACAGTGAGCTGCTGGCGGTGGTTTATAAACGCCTTGCGGAAGAGTGGGGCCTTTCACCTTCCTGGCAAGAATGTGAGGCTTACGGCAATTCAGTGAAAGACTGGCCGGCGTTTCCCGATTCCGTCGAGGCGCTGGCCTATCTCAAGAAACACTACAAGCTGGTGATTCTCTCCAACGTGGACAACGCCAGTTTCGCTCGCAGCAACAAGCGCCTGCAAATTACCTTCGATGCGATCTATACCGCGCAGGATGTGGGCTCCTACAAGCCGAGCGACCGGAATTTCGAATACATGATTGACAAGCTGAAAAACCTCGGCGTTGCCAAGCCTGAAATTCTGCATACGGCCGAAAGCCTGTTTCACGATCATGGCCCGGCCAACAGGCATGGGCTTGCCTCATGCTGGATCTATCGCCGCCACGCTCAGCAAGGTTTTGGCGCGACGCGGGACCCCGGCGTAATGCCGAAACATGATTTCCGCTTTAACAGCATGGCCGATCTGGCCGCGGCGCACGAGCGCGAGCTTGCAGCCTGACTCAAGCCGTCTGACGCGCACTTCGCGCCATCCACTGTCCACCCACGATACTGAGTAACACGGCGCCTAGAATAATACCGCCGCCCTTAAACGATGCTGCCTCGGGCCGCTCCCCGACGAGCAGCCAAGTCCACAAGGGGTTGAGCACCACATCGAGCATGGCGATCAGCGAAAGCGCGATGCCCGGGACCGAGCGTGCGCCGCGGGCGTAAAAGATCAGCGGAACGGCCAGCTGCAACGGGCCCATGGCGGCAAGCAGCAACAGCGACCTTGCATCGATTCCAAAGCCACCGCCCGCATGGCCCGCGGTAAATCCCAAAAATCCCGCGCCCAGGAAGGAAAAGACCCCGCCCAAAACAAACGACGGCATCATGTCAAGATGCCGGTAGCGCCTGAGAAGCAGCGTTTGCAATGCGAAGGTCACGGGAATGCCGAAGCTCGTCAGTATGCCGATCCAGCGGCCCGTCTCCAGCCCGTTCCAACCGATAATGGCGGACCCGCCGAGGGCCAGAAGCGCTGCCGCCCAGGCCAGCGCCGAGGGCCTTTCTCCCGTCAGCCATGGGCTGAGAAGGCCGGCAAAAAGGGGCGATGTGGCGCCGATCACCGCGACGGTGGCCGTACTGGCAAGGGTCAAGGAGGTCACATAGAAGGTCGTTCCCACGGCAAAACACAGGGCCGACGCGAACAGGGCGGCCGCCGGTATCGCCCTGAATCTTGCAGGAAATGCCGAACCATAACTGACGACAAGGTAGCAGAGCATCGCCGTTGCGAGCCAATAGCCCCGCCAGCAATTGATCTGCCAGCCATCGAGCTCCGGCATCAAGCGCACGAAAATGCCCGACAGGCTCCAGCCGACGGTGGCCATCAGGACATAGACGACCCCTCCGCCGAAACTTTGCTCGCTGTCGCGCAATCGATCTCCGATTCATCCAGGCTCCGGTTCAGTATTTGCCTGTCGCGGCGAGTCCCTGCAATGCCTTTACCGCCTGACGCACGACAGGGTTAGCCCGCCGTTTAATATGCATGGCAAAATAGACCGGTTGCTCGAGCAAGGGCGCATCGAGCACAGCGCGGACTTTCGCTTCACTGGCCAATGCTGCGACTGCATGCTCGGGTACATAAGCCGATCCACCATTCCACCTGAGATGGGAGATCGCCAGTGCATCGAGGCCCACGGAAAGGCGCGGATGCGAAAGTTCGGGAAGGAGTTCCAGATGACTCTTCTCCAGCGCCGGAGTGTAGCCGGCGCGGATATAACTTGAGAGATCGACGTTCGCGAGTTTCCGCGCATGGGTCGACACCAGGACAAAACGTTGCTTCATCAGCAGTTCGAATTGAATCTCGGACAGGAACCTCGGGGCATACATGACGCCCAGATCGAGATTGCCGAAGGCTATATCTTCGATCATCTGGGGCGAATAATCGGATTCCACATGGAGCGCCACGCGAGGCATGTCCCGCAAGATGAGGTCCATCCAATCCTGCAGCAGATTGCCGGAGAGGCTTACGGTTGAGGCGATGCGGAGCATACCCTGGTGCCTGTCTAGCACGCTCGCTTCCTGGCGGGCGAATCGCCAGGACGCCTTGATGGCGCGGGCATATTCCTCGAAGTGGCGGCCAGCGGCCGTGGGGCTGGCGCCCGCTCTGCCGCGAACAAAAAGGCTCGCCCCCAAGGCCTTCTCAAGCGAGCGTACCCTCGTGCTCACCGTAGATTGAGTAACGTCCAATCGTTCCGCCGTCCGGTGAAAGCTGCGGCTTTCCAGGAGGTCGAGAAACGTCTCGATCTGGGCAAGGGTTTGCACATCCATGTTCATCGTCGATTGCGGTTGCCGCAATTACTGGCCCAACGCCACGGTGCTGGAGCCGTACCTTTCCGGCGTTTGGAAAGACATCTTCATCAACGGCGAGCGAACGGGCCCCAGGGGCGCGTTTCCGCATGGGCACCGTCCCTGGTTTCACCCCCATGATTTCTCGCGCCATGACATCAGGCCGGTGACCGCCGACGACCACTACACCATCATGAAGGAAAAGCACCTCGATCCCAACAATATCGCGGTGGCGATCCTGACCGGAGATGAACCGGTGGAAGCCTCGACGCTGGCCAATCCCTATTATGCGAGCGCGCTCGTCAGTGCCTACAACGACTATCAGATCGATTACTGGCTGCCGAAGGACAAGCGGTTTATGGGCTCGATCGTCATCGCGCCGCAAGACCCGCAACTCGCGGCGAAAGAAATCAGAAGGCTCGGGGCTCATCCCCGCATGGTGCAGGTCTTGGCCTCGCAAGGCTCGGTTAAACCCTATGGCGATCCCTTCTATCATCCAATTTACGAGGCCTGCGCGGAAGTGGGCCTGCCCTTCGCCATTCATCTTGGCGGTCATGGCGGCGTCAACACGCATCCGGTCTCGCCCTCGCCCACCACGTTCTTCTGGGAAACCCACGCGATATTCTTCATGTCGGCCATGTCCCATGTCGCCAGCATGATCGCCCATGGCGTCTTCGAAAAATGGCCAAACCTCTATTTCGTCGTCGTTGAATGCGGTGTTGCCTGGGTGCCCTCGGTGCTGTGGCGGCTCGACCAGGATTACAAGGCGCTGCGCAAAGAGACGCCGTGGCTCAAGATGCTGCCATCCGAATATTTCCGCCGTAATATCCGCTTCTCGACCCAGCCGCTCGAGCGCCCGGATAATCTCCAGCATCTTTGGTCGACGCTGGAAGCGATGGATGGGGAAAACACCTTGATGTTTGCCTCAGACTACCCGCACTGGGATTATGACGACGTGAAATCGCTGCATCTGCCGCCGGACTGGAAGCCCAAGATTTTCGGTTCCAATGCACTGGAAGTTTACAAGCGAATCCCACGCCCTGCAGCCCAGCGCGCCGCGTGAGGGATAAGATGGCCGAGAAGAACCTGGTTTACCGCACCGATGAAGTTTCCGAAGACGGCGCCCGCATTGTGAAAATCCGCAGCCTCTCGGTAGGGATATTCCGGGTGGGCGACAAGTTTCACGCGATGCTGAACGTCTGCCCCCATCGGGGTGCTCCCCTGTGTGAAGGTTCCCAATGCGGTACGACGGCGCCCGTGGACAAGGCCGAATTCATCTATCACCGCGACAAGGAAATCGTCCGCTGCGCCTGGCACGGCTAGGAGTTCGATATCGCCACGGGGAAATCGCTGGTCGATCCGGAGGTCAAGGCGAGGACATTCCCGGTCACCGTCGAGGACGGAAACGTCTTCGTGCAGGCTTAGGCAGCACCAACTCTTCCCTTCTCGTCATGCCCGGACTTGTTCCGGGCATCCTCTTCCGTCGTCGAAGAAGATGGCCGGGACGAGGCCCGGCCATGACGAAAAAGGGAAGTTACGCCCTGAGCGCGTTGTTGTCGGGATCGTAGGGGCTTTCGGGGATCACGGTGGCCTTGAACATCTTGTCGAGAATCTTGATCTCAAGCTGGGTACCGACCGCTGCGAAGTCCGGTTTCACCATGCCAAGCGCCAGGGATTTGTTGACGCGCCAGCCGAAGGCGCCGTTGGTGGCGCGGCCGATGAGTTTGCCTTTGGCGTAGATGGGTTCGGAGCCGCGTGCATCGGAATCGCCGTCGGTGACACCATGGACTTCCATGGTCACGAAGTTCCAAT
>Ga0187892_10007534_pt1 | contig 15479 bp, 11 predicted proteins | sample MA1701073metaG_FD_139345 | JGI IMG/M metagenome (GOLD analysis project Ga0187892, IMG submission 139345) | Bio-ooze microbial communities from a basaltic lava cave in the Kipuka Kanohina Cave System on the Island of Hawaii, USA - MA170107-3 metaG ... | reverse complement strand
CATTTTCTCAATCGCATCGAGTCGTTGTTTTACGGACGCGATTTTAAGGCTGCTGAGGACAAGCACGTTCATCATCACGGGACTTCGGACATTAAATTCGGACGCGGCGCCGTGCTGACGGTCGATCTGACAAACCGCTGCAACATGATGTGCAACCCGTGCTTTATGGATGCGAATCAGGTCGGTTATGTGCACGAGCCGACGTTCGAGGATACGAAGCAGATCCTCGACAACGCGGTTTCTTTCAAGCCGAAACGACAAATAATTATTTTATTCTCTGGCGGCGAGCCAACGCTCTCGCCTTACTTTTTGGATGCGGTTGCTTATGCGAAGAAGGTTGGTTTCTATCGCATACTCGCCGCGACGAACGGTATTCGTTACGCCGAAGACATTGAGTTTTGTAAAGCAGCGAAAGCTGCGGGACAGCACGGCGTTTATCTGCAATTCGACGGCACGAACGAAGAGGACAACAAACATCGCGGCGTCGGCAACCTGTTCGACGTTAAGTTAAAAGCTATCGAAAATCTCGCTTCGGTCGGTATAAAAGTCACGCTTGTGACGACGATCGTCAATTCGTGGAATAACGAAGGCATCGGCTCGATCGTCAAATTCGCGGCTGAGAATATCGACAAAGTTCAGACCATCGCGTTTCAGCCGGTGAGCTTTACCGGTCGCGACGAAGATGTGTCCGACAAAGACCGCAAAGAGCAGCGTTACACGCTCGCCGGAATGACGCACGACCTCAAAGATCAGCTCGGCGGCGTGCTCGAACCGATGCGCGATTGGTTTCCGCTGAGTTCTTATTCTGCATTCACGAGCGTGATGGACATGCTGCAAGGCGCGGACGCGCCATGGGGCTGGTCGTCGTGCAATTGTCACCCGAACTGCGGCATCTTCACGCTGATCGTCGTCAACAAAAAGACGAACGAGATGCGTTCGCTCTTTGAGTTTTTCAACTACGAGCGGTTTATGAAAGACGTCGCGACGATCACCGACACCGCTCGCGGCAAAAAACTCACGATGACGCAGCTCGGCCTCGCGATCATGCGCAACTATGACGCGAGTCGTGCGCCCGAGGGCTTTCCGATCTCGCAGATCGTAAATTTATTTAAGCCGAGTTCTGCAACAGCTAACAGCGATCGCAACGACCGAATGCAGGTCGAGCGAAAAGACGACGACGTTTGGCGTGTGCTCTGCGTCGAGGGCATGTGGTTTCAGGACCTGTTCACATACGATTTTCGCCGCACCGAAATGTGCGTGATCCCTTACGGCACGCAGGACGGTGAGATCAGCTTTTGCGCTTACAACACGGGCGTCGGCTGGCGTCAGATCGTCGAGGAAATGCACAAGACCGCCTCGCTCTCCGAGTGGTACAAAGAGCACGGCCGTCACGACGTTTATGCTAAGGGCAAAGCCGTTCCCGGCATCGAAAAAACTCGCTCACTGTCGTTGCCCGTCATTGCAAAAGTGCTCGAACAGGATATAGATAAACCCGCCGCAACGCCTTATCTCGTCGAGGAAGACGAGTTGGTCGGCGTTTAGTCTGCAGAAGCCCGCACGGAGTAAGGGCATCGTCTCCACTAATGAGGTAGTAGCGATGCCCTTACTCCTTGCGGGCTTCTGCATTTTCGAATGAACAGTCTCGTATTTTCAAACATGCTTCATCGTCCGGCGCGCACAGTCGTGAGCATCGTCGGTATCGGCATCGGAATTTTGTTGATCGTTTTTACCGTCGGGTTGGCGAACGGCACGATGCGCGAACGCGCCGCACGTGAGTCGAATGTCGGTGCAGAGATAATGTTTCGCGCCGCAGGCAGCGTGAGCTTGAGCGGTTCCGATGCGTTGCGACTCAACGAATCGATGGCGGCGGAACTCAAAAAAGTCGATGGCGTCGCCGCCGTGATTCCGCAAGCGCAAAACACAGTCGCAGCCGAGGGCGGTTTGACCGGCAGTCGTCTCATCGACGGAATTCATTACGACGAATACGCCGCGGTCGCCGGTTTGCAGATCATGCAGGGCCGAGCTTTTGTCGAAGGTCGCGACGAGATGATGTCTGACTCGGCCTGGATCGAGCGAAGAAAATTAAACATCGGCGATAAATTTAAGATCTACGAACGCGACTTTGAGATCGTCGGCACATACGAGCCGAGCGCCGGTGCGCGAATAAAAATTCCGCTCACCGTCATGCAGACGCAACTTGGTTCGGAAGAAAAAGTTTCGGGCTTTCTTATCAAAATCAAAGACGGCACGACGCCGAAAGCCGTCGGTGACAATCTCGCTAAAGCATTTCCCGACAATCAGATAATTCTCACGAGCGAGCTCGAAGGGCTTTATATGCAAGGACTTCCGGCTCTGAATGTTTTTCTTGACGTCGTTGTCGGCGTTGCCGCGCTTATCAGCGCATTGATAATTTTATTAACGATGTACACGACCGTCACCGAGCGGACGCGGCAGATCGGCGTATTAAAATCGCTCGGCATGTCGAACGCGGGAATCGCGTGGACTATAGTTCAGGAAGCGTTGATGATCAGTCTCGGCGGCGTCGCGTTTGGCGTGCTGGCGACATTTGTTTTGAAGTTCGCCTTAGGCAAATGGACCACGCTGACGGTGTCGGTAGAACCGCGAATTATTTTTACGATCGTGGCAATCGGAATTTTGAGCGGCGTTATCGGTGCGCTTTATCCGGGGCTGCGCGCTGCGCGACTCGATGCCGTCGAGGCGCTTAATTACGACTAGCAATTTCTGCCAACTTAGCGAGCGTCGCAACATCCAGTTTGTATATTTTTGCCGCCATCACATTCGCGACATCTATAGTCGCGGTTGGCGTCACGTCCGATAAGATTTGGTGATATGCGTCGTTGCTAAAATATCGCCTGCCTTCGACAACCACGACAAAATCATCTCGACCGAGTGACGCGACTTTTGACTTGTCGGACAAGGAGACAAATTTTAGATCGCCGCGTCCTGCCTTTGCCGCGTAATACTCAAACAATCCCGGCGTCTCGCACGCGATCATGGCGTATTGCGTTGCGGTTTTTGCAATCTCATTTATTACGTCCCGCGTCGCGGCGTCGTAAAATTCGTCGTGAGGGAAATAGCTGCCCGCGGCCGCGGCTCCGCCACCGAGCGTGTTGATGAACATTCGATAATGCGGATTGCTCGAGGCCGAATTAAAAACCGAAACCGCGATCAATGCCGTAAACGATAAACTTTGAAAAACGACCGCAGAAGAAACGGCGAGCTTGAATTTCGATGTCAGCCACTTAATACCAAAATAAAATCCGGTCGCTGCCGTTATCAAAATCAGCGGCTCGGCAAGTGTGAAGTAGCGCGTAAATTTACCGCCGAGCACGCTAAACGGCACGAACCACATGAAAGCCCAGAAGAAGATAAAAAATCTGCCGTCGCCCAACTGCCGGCGAAACATCATCGGCAGACCGATCAGAAAAAGTGCGAGCACGGGCAGCGATGTTTTTATCGCGATAAAAATGTAATAAAACGTCCACGGTATTCCGTTGAGCCAGGCAGTCGCTTTGTGTGTATAAAGCTCGCCCATAAATTCGTAACCATCGTGGCCGATGCGATTCTCGCTCGAGAATTTGAGCATCTCTTGCCACGTTTCGGGCAGCAGGATCGTCGGATTGAACGCTAAAAACGCAAAGCCCATAACGATGACAAAAGTCATCCACCGCCGTTGTTCCATTCGCCAATTTCGCACCGGCACATACTCGTAAATGTTGTAATATGCAGCAGTTACGGCCAGCAGGTGCGGATAATATTTTGACGCCATCAGAGCGGCGAAGGCGATACCGGCGCCATAAGCATATCGTGGCCACTGCGCGATTCCGCGCTCAGCAAGCGTCTGTCCGCGAATCCATAAAAAGTTTGTGAGCAGGAAAAAAAACAGCACGAGACTGTCCTCTTTTGCAATTCGGTCAAAGCCGATCGCGATTGGCTCGACGGCGTAAAACACAGCTGCAACCAGCGCGATGCTGCGACCGAAAAGTTCGCGCACAAGTAAAAATAAAATCAAGATCGTGAGCGTTCCAAACAGCGCTATCGGAAACCGTAATGCCGTCTCGTCTGTCGCACCGACTTGCTCGCCGATGCCGACGCTGAACCACTGCAGACCCTTCATCAGAAACGGATGTTCGCCGTTTTTTCCGGACAGCCCGTTTGTGCGATATTCCTCGACGGTTTGAAGTTTGTTAAGTTCATCTTCGCCAAAACTCTCCGCGCCAAGATTGCTTGCACGTAAACCGAAACCGATTGCGATCATCACGATCAAGATCAGCGCCGTAATTTTTTTATTGCGAAGAAACGCGAGCTCGTCGGCAAACCTTTCGGGATGAATCGCCGCCGTCGTCGGCATGAGAAAATCGCGGGTTTGGTTTTGTGTTTCGCTAGCCAATCGAATTGCAGATTACGACACGCCGTTTGCGGTGTCAAAATGGTGCAAAAATAATCCGCCGATGCTATTATCCATATGAAAGCGGGAGCGTAAATTATTGTTATTACGTATTGTTGCAGGAATTCTTTTTTTGACGTGGATCGTCCTCGCGGCAAGCGGGAAAGGCGGCTTTATTCATCTATTTCTCCTTGGCTTTCTCGGTGTCGCAGCGGTTGAAGTACTGACGGTCGTGCGCGGAAAATTAACAAGACGTGAAACCTGAAAGCGAAAATCGTCATCGAAGGTTCGAATAAATGGAATTTAAATTGGCCAGACGCCGACAGAAATTGATCCACGTGAAGTATCTTTGCAGCAGTAGATGAAAGCTATCGAAACCACATCGAAATCGACTCCTTTTTTGCGCAAAACCTTAGTAGTTGTCCTGCTCATGTGCTGCACGACCGTGCCGTTGCGTGCGCAAGTTTCGACGCTCGATCAGACTTTACCGAATTCTCAACGGGACGAAAACGATTTTCGCGTTGAAAAGATCGACGTCGCGGGTGGTGCCGAGATCGTCACCATTTTTGCGCGAAAAAAAGCTCAGGATTCGGCGACCGATCTTCCGATGATCAGCATCTTGCGTGACACGCTCGGCGATGAAGTCGCTGAGAACGACAGGCTGCGTTACGTGTGGCTGCATTCTTACACGCGACCGACGCTAACGCAGAAAATTTCCGCGGTCGTTCCTTTTCTTTATACGAGAACGACAAATAAAGATAAAATCGGCAGCGAGCCGCCACCGGCGATCTTGGATTTGCAGAAATCGGACAAGCGTGTTTGGAACAAGGTTCTTTGGGAAGTATTCAAGAGAGTTGTGATCGGCGAGTTAGGGCTTGGCGTCACGGCGCCGACGCTGCAGTATCGGCAAAATTCTCGCGACCATCATCGCGTTGGCGTCGCGAGCGCGATGACTGTGCTCTCGCTTTATCAACAAACGACGGGCGAAAAACTTTTTAGCGAGAACGAGCTAAAAGACATCCAGGCACGCCTCGCGTTGACCGAAAAGATGTTCGGCTGGCACATGCAAAGTGAAAATCTCGGTCGTGCGTATGACAAGAACGTCGCCGAGATTCGCGACTTTCGCGGGCATAATTGGGAGCTTCTGCGTCAGATGGCCGAGCAACAGGGCCTGCTGTTCGAACCGCTGCTGATGCCCGACGGCTCGGCGCGTCATGCGCTTCTTTGGACCACAAAGGACGACGTCGCCGCAAACAAAAATAAAAACTTCGACGGCAGATTTTTAAATATAAAAAACCCGTGGCGTGATAAAAAATTAGTCGATTGGAAAGGTTACACGTCAACACGCTGGTTCGATGAAAACGACCGCGAAGTTGCGCCGAAAACACCGGACGCAACACAGCGAACGTTGATTCCGCTCGCGCTTTACGGTCTCGATCATCCGAAGGTGCCGATCATTCTTATCGATTTTCGAAACAACGGAAATCCGAAACTGCGCGAAATTTCGAAACGCGTGCTGGCCGATGTGACCGGCACGGTTGTGAATGTGACGGCATTTAAGGGTTTGGCGTTTGGGCTTGGCCGTTATGTTTACGAGTTTGTCACGGACCGTCGCGGCGCCGATCTCAACCAATCGTCGCGGCTGCGTTCATACGCGCAACTCAAGATGCTGCTCTCGCTCGACGCGTCACTCGACGAGAACTTTCGAGGCGAATTAACGAATCGCATCGAGTCGGTGTCGCTCAATCCGCTGGAAAACGACGCCGCGATTCAGGAACGCGTCGCGCGTGCACAGTATCAAAATCTGCTCGCATATGCTCTTGATACGAACGGCTTGCCCGCGAAGATTCGCAACGACCGTCGCGAAGAGATGACGCGTCTTAATCACGGCATGACGGCGCGTGCCGCGTTCTCGCTCGGCCATTTGTTTTCGCTTGGACGTTACACGCATCGCGAAAACGATACGCCCGAAACGATGGCGAAGATGGATGTTCGGCGGCAGCTCGATTTTCATGAGCGAGTTTTGCGTGAAACTGCGGTTGCCTCTGCTCGTGTTGAGATCGATGCCGATGTCGAAAAAGTTCGACGTGCGCTTGCCTTTGTCGCTGCTAAAGGCAATGCTGCGGGAGAAAAAACGACTAAGTCGATCGCTAAAATTTTTGCGATGACTGCTGACGATGATCTACGCTCGCTCTGTCTTGCAGGGTTGTATCGCGTCAATGATAAGGCGGCGAAGCGCGAACTGCTTGAGGTTTATAAAGACGAAAAGATGCCGACGCGTTGGCGCGAGACGTGTGCTCGTTATCTAAAACTCGCGCTCGAAGAAGGCCAGCGCATTTCTTCGACCGACGCACGCGCCATCTCACAAATCACCGCTTCAAACTAATTCACTCAATGCTGCCTAAGCTCACAAAGCCGATGTTCAGAATCACGACGATCATGGCGCTCCTTGCGTCGGGCGTTGTTGCTCAGGGCGTTAAGCGTGTCGTCGTCATGAAGATCGACGGACTGCCCGGCTATCATCTTGACAGCGTCGTGAAGCGTCGCGACGCTGCGACCGGCCGGTCGATCTTGCCGTGGATCGAGGAGGTCTTTTACAAAAATGGAACACGCGTTCCGAATTTTTATACGCGAGGGCCGAGCCTCTCCGGGCCGTCGTGGGGACAACTCGATACGGGGCAGCACTCGCAGATAAAGGGCAATGTCGAGTTCGATCGCTTTACGCTGCAAACCTACGATTATCTGAATTTTATTTCGTATTATCTTGATTACGGACGAAACAAAAAGGTCGATATGCCCGCGACCGAGGTGATGGATCAGCTGAAAATTCCGTTGCTGTGCGATGCTTTTGCGGCTGAAAAAAGATACACGAGTCAGCAGCTTTTTCAGCGCGGATACGATTGGGCCGTGCTCGCAAGCGGTTTTGTCAACATGATTCCGCGCAGCACCGGCGACCTGATCGACGAATGGACGCTCGGATTTAATTTCAGGCGGATCACAGTTGACCAAACTCTACGCGATATCGAAGGCAAGCTCGTCAAACGCGACGACATCGACTATTACGACTACTACGACACGGCGTTCGACCACATGTCGCACCGCAACAACGACGCCGAGTCGCGGCTAATCCCTCTGCGCGAACTCGACCGCACGATTGGTCGCATCTGGTCGGCCATACAAGCGTCGAATCGAGCCGAAGAGACCGCGCTCGTGCTCGTATCCGATCACGGTTTTAATTCCGACGAGCGAGTTTACAGCCAGGGATTTAACATCGTGAGGCTGCTGGGCTCTCGTGACGGCGGTGCTCATCATGTGATCACAAAACGCCGTCTGCTGCGCGATTATTCGGTGAAAGGCTTTTATCCGATCGTTTCGCTGATACGGACCGCCTCGCACGAATCGTACTATCTAAAGGGGCAAAACAGCAGCTATCCGACGGCAATCGTCGATTTTGACGGCAACGAGCGAGCATCGTTCCATCTGCGCGAATCTGATTTTAATATCCTTCACATCCTCATGCAGGAACTTCGACGCGGCTCGCCGGACAATCAGTCCGTGAGCAGCGCAGCCGCCGATGCTGTCCAATTGGTCATCGATAAAAATCGGGTTCGCTGGCAGACGGTTGTGAACGAATTGACGGACGAGCTCGATGCTGTGAACGGATGGATCGCGTCACAAGAAAAGATCGTCGCTCCGCTGCAGATGAAATCCGGCAACGACATTTCGCGACTTGACGCCGAGCACAATCGCAGGTTGCGAGAACAGATCAATCTGGCTAAGTCGGATGAAAAAAACTATCGCAGTTTTTTACAAACGCTCGCAAAGTTGCTCGCGCTGAAACGCGAAACCCTTTTGTCAAAAAAATTCAAGATCGAGGATTACATCGCTCCCGATGCGATGGGCGAGATGAATTCGGTTTACGACCTGCAAAATTATACCGTCGGCTTGAGCGAGCAGGGAATCGTGCTCGACGCAAACGGCGTGCTCGATTTTGTAAAAAGTTTTCAGCGGGTGAATTATTTCGAGTTGATTCACAGTCAGCGCGTGCGCAACAACGTGCAAAAGGGAATCGGCAATCGACCGGTCGATTTTGTTGCTGCGCGAATTCCGGCCGAGATGGTCAACAAAAGTGTTTCGAGCGGTCTTCACTCGAATGAAGATGCGATCTGGCTCTTTGGCGGCGACGACAGACAGGCTTTGATACTTACACGCAAGGAGAAAGGCAACCGTTCGTATCGTTACTTGCCGATAGCGAATCTCACGCAAAACTCCGTCGGCAAGATAACATTTGAGAAACGCGAGTTAAGCGACGGCTTTCCGCTCAAGTATTTTGAAGATGCGAATCTGAATGTTGCTCTCGATCGTAGGGCGTGGCTAAACAATTGGCACAGCGAGATCGATTGGCTGCGAGCCGTGCACAAAACAACTTACTCCAACGCGATCATCGGCCTCAACGAACAGATAAGCAGACGAGAGCTGCCGTCCGGCGGCGACATGACGGCAGACGACGCTCTGATCCACCGCTTTCGCGAACGTGGCCGCCGCCTGACCGAGACCGACCTGCTGGTCGTGGCAAACAACCATTGGAATTTCGATGTGCGTGGATTTAATCCCGGCGGTAATCACGGTTCGTTTTTTCGCGTTTCGACAAACTCGACTTTCATGATCGCGGGCGGAGTGAAGACCGGCATTCCTCGCGCGGTTGTCGTCGATGAGCCGTACGACAGCCTGAGTTTTGCACCGACGATTTTGAGGTTGATGGGAAAGATCGACGACGAGAACAATCCATCGCCCGAGTTGCGGCGACGAGGCTTTCTCAAATTCCCCGGCCGCAACGTGCGCGAAATAGTCTCGCCCTGAAAGAAGATTTCTTGCGTAAAAATGCGCGTTTCAGTCCATCATCGCGTGAGGCTCGACGCAGTGACGCAGACCTTTCCCAGCGTTTGATAAATACGGCGTTACAGAAATTAAACCCGGATCAAGCGTTAGAAGATTGAGCCACGAATGCACGAATAATTCTGAAGAAAAAAGTTTATTTTTTTTGAGTTTACGTAATTTGTCTTTGGAAAATTCGTGCATTCGTGGCTATTTTTTTCCTAATGCGTAATCTGGGTTAAAGTCAAAAGAAAATCTTACACGACCTGGTTCAGGCACTATGCCGCAAGGTCTATTTCTACGGTTTCCGTTGCACCTTTTTTTGATTTGAGCCGTTTCCGAGCCCGTTCAGTAATCTCTTGCGGGCTCGATACCGTTCTCATTCCTTGCCCAATGAAGAACTTTATAACTGACTCCACAGACAGACTCTTTTTCTTTGCTATCTTTTCCAGAGTTTCAATAAGATCCTTCGATAGATTCAAAGTGATGTCGACGGATTCTTGATCATAAAATTTATTTTTTCCTTGCATAATATTTCTCTTCGTCACTGTTCGCCAGACGTGCCGAAATTATTCTGAATCTTTCGCCGCGTTCGATAAAGACGGTGTACAAAAAATTAAAGTCGAAAGAAAACCCTACGATAAATTGTCTGGCCTCTTCTTCAACCGACGCATCACCGAATTGGCTCAAATCGTCGAAGAAGACCTCGGCAGCCTCTTCAAATTTTATTCCATGTTTCCGAAGTTTAACAGCATATTGTTCCTCATCCCATTCAAACTCAAGGTCGAGCAATTTAAATGTTCTGTCCATAACTTACAAGGCAGAGAATTGCCACAGAGTTCACAGAGAACACAGAAGGATTTTTCTCAGTGCTCTCTGTGGCGAATTTCTTAACACAAGGCCAAGCCAGCATCGAGGGCCCCGATCAATCTATCAACCGTGTCATTTGACGAGTTCAGCATCAAGCCGGTGCGCACTACGTTGCCATAAAGCCCGCCTTTGCCGATTAGGACGCCCCGCGCCCGCGTTTCTTCAAATATTTTGAGAACGGCTCGGGTTTCGCTATTGACCACGTATGATCTGTTTCAGATCGCCATCGTCAGAGCCGACATCAATTATCAAATCACCGCCGCGTCTGCCGACGTAATCACGCTTACCGTAATGTACACGCCAACCCCAAACGCCATCCGCCATGTGTTGGCTTACTGTTATGAGGCTCTCTTTTAGATCAACTCCCAATTCCTTTGCCTTGCGGTTTGCCGAAGCTAAAACCTGAGCAACCGAAACAGCAATCTCGTCCTTCAAAGTTTCATTTGTTAATACGGCCGCCATACGCTTACCTCTCTAAAATGACCCTGGTCTCGGAAATTACATGATAATCGCCTATAGGCTCGATCAGATATATATTTTGCTCTGAAATCACTAATTCTCCAAGATAAAATTCTCCCTTCAAATCAAAATCATCGCCAACCGCACGAATATCGGTCAGACTTGGTTCTTGCTGAAAATCTCTGCCTGTATTCGGATGGGTATGAAACGATACGATAATATCCTTTCCATCAACAAAACAATTCTTGTGAGGCGGTAAAACAATCTCATTCTGCAAACCTTTTTCCCAACGAACCACGTTAAGATTTCCAACGTCATCGGCGACAATAAAGCCGCCTTCTTCATGCCCGCCTGACTCACCCGGTTCCGAATCGATCCACGCGTTAATCAATTCGGATAAGATCAACGGGTTTTCAAAAATATCATTGATCGAGAAATTCATTCTTTAAAATAGCCACGGAATTCACAGAGAACACAAAGGTAGTTTTTGGGACATCTGTGTTCTCAGTGGCTAAATTCTTAACAAAGCGCCAAGCCCGCATCCAATGCTTTGATCAACTGATCGACTGTGTCCTTCGACGAGTTCAGCATCAATCCGGTGCGCACTACGTTGCCGTAGAGGCCGCCTTTGCCGATCAGAACGCCTTGACGTTTTGTTTCTTCGAATATTTTGAGAACGGCTTCGGGATTCGGCTCCTTTGTTTTCGGATCTTTTACGAGTTCGATCGCTTGCATTATTCCCATGCCGCGGACTTCGCCGATGATCGGGTATTTTTGCTGGAGTTCGAGAAGTTTGTCGTGAAAATAATCGCCGACTACGCGACAGTTCTCTCGCAAGTTATCTTCCTCGATGACTTTTATCACAGCCAGCCCGACGGCCATTGAGACCGGATTGCCGCCAAAGGTTGAGAATGTCAGGCCGGGAAATGCATTCGCGACTTCCTCGGTTGCGATCGTCCAACCGATCGGCACGCCGTTGCCCATTCCCTTTGCCGAAGTGATAATGTCCGGATCGACGCCGTAGTGCTCGATGCCGAACCATTTATCGCCCGTTCGTCCCCAAGCGGTTTGCACTTCGTCGGAAATGAACAGACCGCCGTGATTTTTCGTGATCTCGTGAACGCGTTTGAAATAATCCTTCGGCGGGACGATAAATCCGCCGACGCCGAGGATCGTCTCGCTCATAAACGCCGCGATCTCACCGGTCGTCGTCGTGCGAATCAACTCTTCCATGTCATTCGCGCAAGCAAGACCGCAGTTGTCGGGCGTTGCGTTGAACGGGCAGCGATAACAATATGGAGCGTGTGCGTGGACGATGCCCGCCACTTGCGACGCGATCGGTTTCCATGTCGAATGGCCGATGCTCGAAAGTGCAGTTGCACTTCGCCCGGCATAACTGTGCCGCAGCACAACGACCTCGTTATTTCCTGTCGCGATCTTTGCCGCAAGTATCGCCGTGTCATCTGCCTCGGTGCCGCTGTTCGTAAAGAACGATTTCTTCAAATTACCCGGCGTGATCTCCGCCAGCTTCTCAGCCAGATCGCCTTGCGGTTTGTTCGCATACAACGTCGAAGTGTGCGCGACCGTATTTACCTGATCGATCCACGCTTTGTTCACTCGCGGATTCGCATGGCCGACGCTAACGGTCAGCACCCCGCCAAAACAGTCGAGATACCTGTCGCCCTTATCATCCCAAACATACTCGCCCTCGCCTTTGACGATCGCGAGCGGCTCCTGATAATAAGTCGCAACGGCCGGGAAAAGAAATTCTTTATGTTTGTCGATCGCGCTCTTGAGCGATGATTTTTGTTCTGCTTGAGTCATATTTTTTAGTAGAGATTTCCTTCGCGTTTACGACCTGTGTAATCGACATAGACAACCTTGAGCTCGGTGTAAAAATCGAGTGCTGTCGAACCTTGCTCACGCGCGCCGATGCCGGTCGCCTTGATACCGCCGAACGGGATATGCGCTTCGCCGCCGGTTGTCGGTGAATTTATGTGCGTCATTCCGCTTTCGATCTCATCGACGAATCGCGTGATGTCGTTGTAATCGTTTGAGAAGACCGATGACGACAAACCGTATTCGCTGTCGTTCGCGACGGTCATAGCTTCGTCAAAATCTTTCACGCGCAGCACGCTGAGCACCGGGCCGAAGATCTCTTCGCGAGCAATGCGCATGTCCGGCGTGACGTGATCGAAAACCGTCGGCTCGACAAAGTAACCGTTATCGAGGCCGTCGCCGCTCGCCTTTTTGCCGCCACAAAGGAGTGTCGCGCCGTCTTCGCGACCGATGTCGATGTATTTGAGAACCGTATTGAATTGCGATTCGTCAACCGACGGTCCGATCTCGCTTGCAGGATCGGCGCCGTTGCCGAGTTTGAAACTTTTTGCACGAGTGACGATCTTCTCAACAAACTTATCAGCGATCGAATTTACAACGACGGCGCGCGACGTCGCCGTGCAACGCTGTCCGGTCGAGCCGAACGCGCCTTGCGCGGTGTGTTCGACGGCGAGATCGATGTCGCAATCTTCGAGCACGACGACCGGATTCTTGCCGCCCATCTCGGCCTGAAACGGAATTCCCCGCCGCGCGATCTGCTCATACATTTTGAAACCGATCTCGCTCGAACCCGTAAATGAGATCGCACGCACAGCCGGATGATTTACGATCTCGTCGCCCGCTTCGCTACCTGAACCGATCACCAGATTGAGCACTCCGTCGGGCACGCCGGCCTCTTTAAATAATTCGACGATGCGAACGGCAGTCGAGGGCGTGTTCGACGCAGGTTTAAAAACCACCGTGTTACCTGCGGCAAGCGCCGGAGCGATCTTCCAGATAGGAATCGCAACTGGAAAATTCCACGGCGTGATCAGTGCGACGACGCCGTGCGGCTCTTTGATCGTATATGCAAAATTCGCCGGCAGCTCGCTCGGAATCGTTTCGCCAGTCATGCGGCGCGTTTCGCCTGCGCAAAATTCGACGACGTTGGTCGCACGCTGAACTTCGCCGCGCGCTTCGCTGATCGTTTTCCCTTCTTCGCGTGTGAGCAATTGCGCGAGTTCCTCTTTGTGCTGCTCCATATGGCGCGACATCACGGTCAGAATGCGGCCGCGTGCCGGCGCCGGCGTGCGTTTCCAACTTTTAAATGAGTTATATGCCGCCTCGACCGCGCTTCGCGCTTCGTCACGCGTGCAAATTTGCGCTTCGCCGATGATGTCCGTGGTGTCGGCAGGATTGATGTTCGAAATCGTTTTGCCGGAAGCTGAGTCGATCCATTTGCCGTCGATAAAACTGCGATAAGTAGTCATATAAATTCCGTTATTCCGATAGTCGTAGTTTAATATTTATGGCAATGAGCAACAATGTCAGAAAGCTGCTTGAAGAGCGCGTCGCGAGATACGGCGGTAAGGTTTTTCTGATCTCCGGGTCCGATGGCCGCGAGTGGAGCTACGCCGAATTCGACGCGGCCGTAAACCGCACGGCTAATATGCTGCTCGCTCGTGGCATCGGCAAAGGCGATGTCGTCAGTTTGCTGCTGCCCAACTCGCCCGAATATATCATCGCCTACTTCGCCTGCTGGAAGATCGGCGCGCTCGCCGGGCCTGTCAACTCGCTGCTAAAAAGCGAAGAGATCGAATGGGTTGTCGGTAATTCGGAATCGAAACTAATGCTGGTCGGCGGCGACTGGAGCGGCGAGCATCCTGCTCGCCTGAATCAGTCGCGAGTAGCTTACGCCGGAGGAACCGGCGTTGCAAGCAGGATGCTTGCCGCTCCAGTCGTTCTTTTCGCCAATGTGTACGAAGCGACGAAAGATTTTTCCGACGAACTCGACTATGTTGAGATTGATGCGGACGACGACGCGATCATCATCTATACATCCGGCACGACGGGCAAGCCCAAAGGCTGCTTGCTCACTCACGGCAACTTGATCGCAAACGCGCGGCAGATCGCCGAGTGGATGAGCTTCGGCACGGACGACCGGCTGCTGACTGTGATGCCGCTCTTTCATATGAACGCCGTTTCGGTCACGACGATGACGGCGCTTTACGCAGGAGGTTCGACGGTTGTCGCGCCAAAATTTTCAGCGTCAAGATTCTGGGGCATTATCGAAAAGTATAAGATCACGAGCTTTGGCAGCGTAGCAACGATGTTGAGCATGCTGCTCGCCAAGTCAGAACCGCCTGCGTCAGCGGGGGGCAAGCGCGCCGGTTCTGTATCGGATTTGCGAAATAAAACTGCTTTCGACGCCCGGCCATTGCCGCCCGCTCACGCAGGAGGTTCTGACAGGCCCTCGTCACTCAGATTCGCCATGTGTGGCTCGGCGCCGGTGCCGGCGGAAGTTTTGAAAAAATTTGAAGAGACGTTTGGCTGTCTCGTTATCGAAGGTTACGGTCTGAGCGAATCTACGTGCCGCTCGACTTTCAATCCGCCAAATGAATCGCGGCGTCCCGGCTCGTGCGGGCAGCCGATCGGCAACGAGATGAAGGTTGTTGACGACGACGATAACGAAGTTCCCGACGGTGAACTCGGCGAGATCGTGCTGCGCGGAGCGAATATTTGCAAGGCGTATTTCAAAAATCCTGAGGCGACTGAAAAAACTTTTCGCGGCGGCTGGTTTCACACCGGTGATATCGGTTACCGCGACGCCGACGGTTTTTTTTTCATCGCCGATCGCAAATCGGACATGATAATTCGCGGCGGCGAAAACATCTATCCGCGCGAGATCGATGACGTGCTTTACACGCATCCGGCGGTCGAGGCCGCGGCTGTCATCGGCGTTCCCGACGAACTTTACGGCGAAGAGGTCGCCGCATTTGTCGTTCTAAAAAATGGTTTTAAAAGCTCCCCTCCTTACGAAGGAGGGGTG
>Ga0187892_10007532_pt1 | contig 15480 bp, 9 predicted proteins | sample MA1701073metaG_FD_139345 | JGI IMG/M metagenome (GOLD analysis project Ga0187892, IMG submission 139345) | Bio-ooze microbial communities from a basaltic lava cave in the Kipuka Kanohina Cave System on the Island of Hawaii, USA - MA170107-3 metaG ... | reverse complement strand
GGGACAATGTGCCGGTGACGGCGGAGCTGATCTCCCCGATCGCGATGGACCAGGGGCTGCGGTTTGCGGTCCGGGAGGGCGGCAAGACCGTCGGCTCGGGCGTGGTCACGGAAATTCTGGCGTGATTCCGGCGCGAGGTAACGGGCAATAGGCGAGAGGGTCTGACGCCCATAGCCTCGTGCCTCTAGCCCCGAGCCTGGAGCGAGAGCGACATGCGAGACATCATTGCGATGGCCTGTTCGGTCTGCAAGCAACGGAATTATTCCACGATGAAAAATAAGAAGAACGATCCGGACCGACTGGAGCGAAAGAAGTACTGCCGGTTTTGCCGAAAGCACACACCCCATAAGGAAGTGAAATAAGCGAGGGGCTATAGGCCATGGGCTCTGGGCAAGCGGGCGGGCGACGGCTCTGCTTCCCTGCCCATCGCCTAATGCCTATCGCCTATCGCCCGCGCGCAGCGGAGGGGCATGGTGTTCAACGGCTAGCACGTCGGTCTCCAAAACCGAAGGTCCGGGTTCGATTCCTGGTGCCCCTGCCACGCTGACCGACGCTTAGCCCGTCGCGCTAACCTGGAGGAGTTCCGTGCTGACGAGATTGTGGTCCACCATTGCTGAGTTCATGACGGATGTCAGAGGCGAATTCAGAAAGGTCTCGTTTCCGACCAAGGAGGAAACGATCGGCTCCACGACGGTGGTCATTGTGTTCTGCGCGATCATGTCGCTCTACCTTTCGGTGGTGGATTCATTCCTGGTGTGGTTGGTCAGCAAAGTAATCTGATGAGAAATGACGAGGTCCCCCTTCCAGGCGGGTGGGCCTCGGCCGGCGGGGAGGCCGGTTTTTGAGGGATCGGGATGGCGAAGAATTGGTACGTGCTGCATACCTATGCAGGATTTGAGGGACGGGTCAGAGCCAGTCTGGTCGAGCGAGCGAATCAGATGGGGCTGGTGGAGAAGCTGGGACAGGTGCTGGTTCCGACTGAAGACGTGATCGAGATCAAGGACGGGAAACGCCGGACCTCAAGGAGGAAGTTTTTCCCGGGCTACGTGTTGGTGGAGTTGGAGACTCCTCTCACCGACGATACGGTGCAAATGATCAAGGAGACCCCCAAGGTCACCGGCTTCGTGGGTGGGGGGACACATCCTATTCCCTTAACGACGGATGAGGCCGACTCGCTGCTCAAGCAAGTTGATTCCGGGACCGCGGCACCCCGGGAACAGGTTCGTTTCATCAAGGGAGACAATGTTCGAATCATCGACGGCCCCTTCCTGGGGTTCAATGGTCTCGTAGATGAAGTGGATACGGACCACAATCGGGTGAAGGTGCTGGTCAGCATCTTCGGCCGGTCAACGCCGGTGGAGTTGGGATTCCTGCAGGTCGAACGTATTTAGCTATGAGGACTGAGGACTGAGTGCTGAGGTTTCGGACTCAGTCCTCATCGCTCAGTCCTCAGCACTGAGAGGACGGAATGGCGAAGGAAGTGTCCGCGCAAATTAAATTGCAGATTCCCGCCGGCAAGGCCAACCCGGCTCCTCCGGTGGGACCATCGCTGGGGCAGCACGGCGTCAATATTATGGAGTTCTGCAAACAGTTCAACGCCCGGACCCAGAAGGAGGAGGGGAGCATCATCCCGGTGGTGATCACGGTCTACAAAGACCGGACGTTCACCTTCGTGACGCGCACTCCCCCGGCCTCGGACCTTCTGAAGAAAGCCGCCGGAATTATCAAGGGGTCAGGAACGCCACACAAGGACAAGGTGGGGGTGATCTCTCAGGCCAAGCTGAGAGAGATCGCGAAATTGAAGATGACCGACCTCAATGCAGCCGATCTGGAGGGCGCCATCAAGATTATCGCGGGAACCGCTCGGAGCATGGGGGTGGTCGTCGAAGGTTAGCTGGTAGAGGCCGCCGGCTTGGGTTTCAACGTGAGTCGTGACGCGCCGCTCGAAGTGGAGTGATGACGATGGGTAAGAAATGGACCGCGGCGGCGAACAAGATCGAAGCGAAACCGTACGGGCTGAAGGAGGCCGTCGAGCTTGTCAAGCAGACCGCCTATGCAAAATTCGATGAGTCGGTTGACCTGGCGCTTCGGCTGGGGGTCGATCCGAAGCGGTCCGACCAGATGGTCAGGGGCACCACCGTGCTCCCCCACGGCACCGGGAAGAAAGTGCGCGTCCTCGTGTTTGCCAAGGGCGAAAAGGAGCAGGAAGCCCGGGACGCCGGCGCGGATATTGTCGGAGCCGACGATTTAATGGAGAAGATCAAGGGTGGATGGATGGAGTTCGATCAGGCCATCGCGACCCCCGATCTCATGGGGGCCGTGGGCAAGCTTGGAAAGATCCTGGGTCCCCGCGGGTTGATGCCCAATCCCAAAACCGGGACCGTGACATTCGACGTCGCCAAGGCCATTGCGGAGATCAGGAAGGGTCGGGTGGAGTACAAAGTCGAGAAGGCCGGGATCCTCCACGTGCCGATCGGCAAGGTCTCATTCGACGTTCAGAAGCTGTACGACAACGCACACGCGATCCTGGAGTCTGTGATGAAGGCGCGACCGGCCTCCTGCAAGGGACGCTATCTGAGGAGCGCCACGATTTCGAGCACGATGGGAGCCGGCGTCCGGCTCGATGCCGTCGCCATCGCCAAGCAGTGGAGTTGAAATAGGGCCGGCTCGTGGCACGGGGCAAGAGGCGAGGGGGAACAGCTCCATCCCGACGACCTTCTGTGTAGAGGGCAGGAAAAGGGAAGCATAGATGAAGAAAGAAGACAAGGCCCTCGCGATTGCTGAACTGCACGAGAAATTCTCCCGGGCCAAACTGGCGGTGATGGCTGAATGTTCCGGGGTGCCGGTCAATCAGATCACCGACCTTCGTAAGCAGTTACGGCCCGCCAAGGCGGAATTCACGGTCATCAAGAACACGCTGGCTGCGCGCGCGGCGGACGGCACGGCGCTCGTGGAGGCCAAGGCCCACTTCAAAGGGCCCATGGCCCTGATGATCGGGTACGACGATCCCGTGATTCCCACAAAAATCCTGCGCGATTTCATCCGCGGAGAGAAACGCGACGACAAAATCAGAATCATGGCCGGCGTGCTGGAGGGGAAGCTGCTCCCGGCCTCACAACTGCTCGCTGTGGCCAGCCTGCCTTCACGGCAGGTTTTGTTGGCCACGCTGCTCTCGGCGATGCAGGGACCGGTGCGCGGGCTGGTCTTCGCGCTGAGCGGCCTGCTGAGAGGGCTTGTGGGAGTGATCATTGCGATTCAGGACAAGAAGAAAGGAGAGGGAGACATGCCGACGACAGAGGGGAAGGTGTCACAGGAAGAGCTGATTCACGCCATCGAGCGGATGAGCGTGTTGGAATTGTCCGAGCTGGTCAAGGGACTGGAGACCCGGTTCGGGGTCACAGCTGCCGCACCGGTTGCGGTGGCGGCCGGACCAACTGCGGGCGGGGCAGCGGCGGCGGCCGAGGAAAAGACGGCCTTCGACGTCATCCTGGCGAGCGCAGCGGCGGACAAGAAGATCCAGGTCATCAAAGTCGTACGCGAACTGACGAGCCTCGGTCTCAAGGAGGCGAAGGATCTGGTGGAGGGCGCGCCCAAACCGGTCAAGACCGGGGTGACCAAGGAAGAGGCGGAGACGATGAAGAAGAAGCTGGAGGAGAGTGGGGCCAAGATTGAGGTGAAGTAGTGTCAGCATGAGGAGTCGTTGGTCAGCCGTGATTCGGGCTCGGAACGAATCAGGGAAGACGAGTGACGATCTTTAAATTAGGAGGGGCTTAGAGATGACGGAGACAACTGTCAATGGGTTGATCGAGCGGAGGGATTTTTCAAAAATCCGAGCGAACATTGACATCCCCGACCTGATCGAGATCCAGAAACGATCGTACGAGCAGTTCCTCCAGATGGAGCGCGAACCGGATCGACGCGAGGACAAAGGACTCCAGGCGGCCTTGACGAGCGTCTTTCCAATCGCTGACTACAACAACACGGCGATCCTGGAGTTCTCGAACTACTCGCTCGGGGTGCCAAAGTACGATGTCCGGGAATGCCTCGAGCAGGGCATGACGTATGCGGTACCCCTCAAGATCCGCGTCAGGCTGGTGGTCTTGGACAAGGAGGACAAAGGGCCGAAGAAAAAAGTCCTCGACGTGCGGGAACAGGAAGTATACGTGGGCGAGCTTCCGCTCATGACCGAGCGCGGAACCTTCATCGTGAACGGCACGGAACGGGTGGTGGTCAGCCAGCTCCATCGCTCGCCCGGCGCCTTCTTTACGCACGACAAGGGACGGACCCACGCGAGCGGGAAAGTGCTGTATTCCGCCCGCATCATTCCGTACCGCGGTTCATGGCTGGACTTTGAATTCGACGCACGGGACATCCTCTATGTGCGGATCGACCGCCGTCGGAAAATGCCGGCCACCATCCTGCTCAAAGCGTTCGCTTTCTCCACGGACGAGCTCCTAAAGATGTATTACCCCGTCGAGGAGATTCGCGTCGTCAAGGGCAAGCTGTTCAGGAAACTGGACCCCGACATCCACCACGGGCTGAAATCTCCCATCGAGGTGACGGAAAAGGGGAGCCGGGAGGCGATCGTCCGGGAAGGAAGCAAGCTGACGAAGGCCCTCATCACCCGCGTCCGTGCCGCCGGCGTCAAAGACATTCCGCTCAGCTCCACCGAGTTGGTGGGACGGGCGGTGCTCACTGAGCTGGTGGATCCGGCCAGCAAGGAAAAAATTCTCGACAAGAATCATAAGCTGACGCCAGCGACGATCGAGAAAATCCTGGGCAGCCAGGTCGAAAGCTTCAAGGTCATTTATCTGGACACGGCGACGGCGACGCCCGTGATCCTCGACACCCTTGAGATGGAACGGACGAGCTCGAAGGAAGAGGCCATGGTGGAGATCTACAAGCGCCTGCGGCCGGGCGAGACACCCTCGATCGAGACCGCCAGGGTGCTCTTCGAGAACCTCTTCTACAATGCCAAACGGTACGATCTCTCTCCGGTGGGTCGCCTGAAGCTCAACAAGAAGCTCGGGCTCGACCATCCGCTCGAGCAACGCACGCTGACGGCGCCCGACATCGTGGAAGTCGTCCGCTACCTCGTCAACCTCAAGATGGGGAAGGGCGAGATCGACGACATCGATCACCTGGGCAACCGGCGGGTCAGGTCGGTCGGCGAGTTGTTGGAGAACCAGTTCCGCCTCGGCCTGGTGCGCATGGAGCGCAGCATTAAAGAGCGGATGAATCTCTTGGATATGGAAACGGTGCTGCCGCACGATCTGATCAACGCGAAGCCGGTCGTGGCCGCGATCAAGGAGTTCTTCAGCAGCAGCCAGCTCTCCCAATTCATGGACCAAACGAACCCCTTGGCGGAGATCACCCACAAGCGCCGGCTCTCCGCCCTGGGGCCTGGCGGGCTGACGCGCGAGCGCGCCGGGTTCGAAGTACGCGACGTCCACCCCTCGCATTACAGCCGAATCTGTCCGATCGAAACCCCTGAGGGTCCCAACATCGGACTGATCACGTCACTGGCCACGTATGCGCGGATCAACGAGTTCGGGTTCATCGAGGCCCCCTACCGACGGGTGCGGAAAGGTCGGGTCACCGACGAGATCGAATACTTGTCGGCGATCGAGGGCGAACGATTCGTGATTGCCCAGGCCAACTCCAAACTGGACGGGTCCAGCCGGCTGGTGTCCGAGACGATCTCCGCCAGGTTCGGGGGGGACTTCATCACTGCGACGCCGGACAAGGTGGAATATATGGACGTGTCGCCCAAGCAGGTCGTCAGTGTGGCGACGGCGCTGGTTCCCTTCCTGGAGCATGATGACGCCAACCGCGCGCTGATGGGGTCGAACATGCAGCGGCAGGCCGTGCCCTTGATCCGAACGGAGGCTCCGCTGGTCGGAACCGGGATGGAAGCCGTCGTCGCGAGGGATTCCGGCTACGTGGTCCAGGCGAGGCGGTCGGGAGTCGTGGAGAGCGTGGATGCGACGCGCATTGTGGTCAGAACGGAACCTCGGAAGAAGGAGGAGGGCTCCCGGAAGGGGGAGGTTCTCCTCGATGTCTACGAGCTGATCAAATTCCAGCGATCGAACCAGAACACCTGCATCACCCAGAAACCGGTGGTCCGTGTCGGCCAGCCCGTCAAGAGAGGGCAAGTGTTGGCGGACGGCCCGGCGATGGATCGAGGCGAACTGGCTCTTGGCCAGAATGTGCTGGTGGCCTTCATGCCGTGGGGCGGGTACAACTTCGAGGACGCGATCCTGATCAACGAAAAGCTCGTGCGGGAGGATGCCTTTACGTCCATCCATATCGAAGAGTTCGAAGTTGAAGCCCGCGACACCAAGCTCGGGAAAGAGGACATCACACGCGATATCCCCAATATTGGAGAGGAAGCGCTGCGAAACCTGGATGAGAGCGGCATCATCCGGATTGGAGCCGAGGTCAAGCCCGGCGACATCCTGGTCGGGAAGGTGACGCCCAAGGGTGAAACGCAGTTGACGCCCGAGGAAAAACTGCTCCGGGCGATCTTTGGCGAAAAGGCGGGGGATGTGAAGGATACCTCCCTCCAGGTGCCACCCGGGGTCGAAGGCATCGTCGTCGACGTGAAGATCTTCTCGCGCAAAGGGCTGGATAAGGACGAGCGGTCCAAGAGTATCGAGAGCGAGGATGTGCTCAAGCTCCAGCGGGATCATCAGGACGAACTGCGGATCATCGAGGAAGAGAAGAACAAGAAAATCCGTAAGCTGCTGCTCGGCAAGGTCGTGGGGCGTGATCTGATGGACCCTGAGAGCGGCGAGGTGATCCTCAAGAAGAAGGGCAAGCTGACCGCCGAGATCCTGAAAAAACTGTCGGATGACAACGTCCGGCACATCATCTTGAGCGATCCCGACGAGCAGAAAGAGCTGGAGGAGATCGAGCGCCGGGCGAAGGAGCAGAGCGAGATCCTGCAGACCTTGTATGACGAGAAGGTCGGGCGACTGAAGCGGGGAGATGAGTTACCGCCGGGCGTGATCAAGCTGGTCAAGGTGTACATCGCGATGAAACGGAAGGTGTCGGTCGGCGACAAGATGGCCGGCCGCCACGGGAACAAGGGGGTGGTGTCCCGCATTCTTCCCGAGGAGGACATGCCCTACCTGCCAGACGGCACGCCGGTCGACATCGTCCTGAACCCCCTGGGGGTCCCGTCCCGCATGAACGTGGGGCAGATTCTGGAGACCCATCTCGGCTGGACCGCTATGTCGCTGGGGATCTATGTCTCCAGCCCGGTCTTTGACGGGGCATCCGAGAAGGAGATCAAGGAGCTCCTCAAGAAGGCCAAGCTGCCGTCAAGTGGTCAGACGACGCTGCATGACGGCCGGACCGGCGAGCCGTTCGGCAGCCCGGTGACGGTCGGGCACATGTATATGATGAAGCTGCACCACCTGGTGGATGATAAGATCCACGCCCGGTCCATCGGGCCGTACTCTTTGGTCACCCAGCAGCCCCTGGGTGGAAAGGCCCAGTTCGGCGGCCAGCGGTTGGGCGAGATGGAAGTCTGGGCGCTGCAGGCGTATGGGGCTGCCTCCACGCTGCAGGAGTTTCTGACCGTGAAATCCGATGATGTGCCGGGCCGGTCGCGGATCTACGAAGCGATCGTCAAGGGTGAGAACTTCCTGGAGCCGGGTCTGCCTGAATCGTTCAACGTGCTGGTGAAAGAGTTGCAGAGTCTGGGTCTGGACGTCGAGTTGATCAAGGCCAAGGATTAAGTGCTGAGGACTGAGGAAACAACCTCTCAGTCCTCAGCACTCATCGCTCAGCACTCGACAGAGGAGGGACGTACCTTGGAAGGTATTTACACACTATTTGAGAAGCCGCGCGACTCTGTGTCGTTCGACGCGATGCGCATCCGGATCGCCTCGCCGGAGAAAATCCGATCGTGGTCCTACGGCGAGGTCAAGAAGCCGGAGACGATCAACTATCGGTCCTTCAAGCCTGAAAAGGACGGGCTGTTCTGCGCCAAGATTTTTGGGCCCATTAAGGATTGGGAGTGCAATTGCGGCAAGTACAAGCGCATGAAACACCGCGGGATCGTCTGCGACAAGTGCGGCGTCGAGGTCATCCAGTCGAAGGTGCGCCGGGAACGGATGGGGCACATCGAACTCGCGGCACCGGTGGCACATATCTGGTTCCTCAAGGGTGTCCCGAGCCGGATTGGGACACTGCTGGACATGAGCCTCAAGCACCTGGAGAAGATCCTGTACTTCGAGAGCTATGTGGTGATCGATGGCGGGGATACCAAGCTGCGGGAAAAAGAGCTGCTGACGGAGGAGAAGCTCCGCAGCCTCCAGGAAGAGCACGGCATCAGCGCCTTCAAGGCCGGCATCGGAGCGGAGGCGATCCGGGAGCTGCTGAAGAGGATCGACATCAATGAGCTCTGGGACGAGTTGCAAAAGAAGTCCAAGAATTCCACCTCCGCTGCGCTCAAGAAAAAGTATGCGAAGCGTCTGAAGGTCAACGAAGCGTTCCGGAAGTCGGGCAACAAGCCTGAGTGGATGATCATGGACGTCATTCCGGTTCTGCCGCCGGAACTGCGCCCGCTGGTCCCGCTGGACGGAGGGCGATTCGCGACGTCGGACCTGAACGACTTGTACCGACGTGTGATCAACCGGAACAACCGGCTGAAACGGCTGATCGAGCTGAAGGCCCCCGGGGTCATCATCCGCAACGAGATGCGCATGTTGCAGGAAGCGGTGGATGCGCTCTTTGACAACGGGCGGAGGGGACGGGCGATTCGGGGCCCCAACAAGCGGCCGCTGAAGTCGCTGAGCGACATGCTCAAAGGAAAGCAAGGACGGTTCCGTCAGAACCTGCTTGGGAAGCGAGTGGATTACTCCGGTCGGTCGGTGATCGTCGTCGGACCTGAATTACGGCTGCACCAGTGCGGCTTGCCCAAGAAGATGGCACTGGAGTTGTTCAAGCCGTTTATCTTCCACAAACTGGAGGAGCGTGGAGCCGCCACGACCATCAAGAGCGCGAAGCGACTAGTCGAGAAGGAGCGGCCTGAGGTGTGGGACGTGCTGGACGAGGTGATCAGGGAGCATTCCGTTCTTCTCAACCGCGCCCCGACGCTACACCGTCTCGGCATTCAGGCGTTCGACCCCGTGCTGGTGGAGGGAAAGGCGATTCGCTTGCACCCCCTGGTGTGCGCAGCGTTCAACGCGGACTTCGACGGCGACCAGATGGCCGTGCATGTGCCCCTCTCGGTCGAAGCCCAGATCGAAGCTCGCGTCCTGTTGATGTCGATCAACAACATCCTCTCGCCGGCAAACGGGAAGCCGATCGCGGTCCCGTCGCAGGACATGGTCCTGGGCTGTTACTGGCTCACCAAGGAGCGGGCGGGCGCGAAGGGAGAAGGGAAGGCGTTCGCGTCACCGGAGGAAGTGCGCATCGCCTACGACGCGCGCGAAGTGGAAGAACACGCCCGGATCCAGGTCCGGTTTCAGGGGGCGCTGGTGCCTACGACGGTTGGCCGAGTGCTGCTGAGCGAGATCCTGCCGCCCTCGATCCCATTCTCGCACGCCAACCAGCTCATGACCAAGAAGGAGATGACCAGACTCATCGATACGGTGTACCGCCAGGCGGGGCATCGTGAGACGGTCGTGTTGCTGGACAAGATCAAGGATATCGGCTTCTTCTACGCCACCAAGGCGGGGGTTTCGATCTGCATCGACAACATGCACATCCCCAGCAAGAAGGAGGAGCTGATCACCAGGGCGCAGCGCGAAGTCAATGAGATCGAGAAGCAGTATGGCGAAGGCTTGATCACCAACGGTGAGCGCTACAACAAAGTCATCGACATCTGGGCCCACGTGACCGAGCAGGTGGCCAACGAAATGATGAAAGAGCTCGGCGGCGGGGGCGATGTGGCAGCCCTGGAGGCGTTTAACCCCATCTTCATGATGGCGGACTCCGGCGCGCGGGGGAGCTCGCAGCAGATCCGGCAGTTGGGGGGCATGCGAGGCCTGATGGCGAAACCGTCCGGCGAGATTATCGAGACGCCGATCACGGCCAATTTCCGCGAAGGGCTGACCGTCTTGCAGTACTTCATTTCCACGCATGGCGCGCGTAAGGGCTTGGCGGATACGGCATTGAAGACGGCCAACTCGGGCTATCTGACTAGACGGCTCGTGGACATCTCCCAGGACGTGATCGTGAGCGAGGAGGATTGTGGGACGACGGATGGAATCGAGGTCTCAGCGCTGGTCGAGGGCGGCGAGGTCATCCAGCCGATCGAGGAGCGGATTTTGGGCCGGCTGGCGGCGGAGGATATCCGGGATCCGTTGACCGGCGAGATCATCGTGAAGGCCAATGAGGAGATCGACGAGGAACGGTCGAAGAGCGTCGTCGAGGCGGGGGTGGATCGGGTCAAGATCCGCTCGGTGTTGACTTGCCAGTCCCGTCGCGGCGTCTGTATGAAATGTTATGGGCGTGATCTGGCTCGGGGCAAGCTGGTCGAGAGAGGAGAGCCGGTCGGCGTGATTGCGGCGCAATCCATCGGTGAGCCTGGGACCCAGTTGACCATGCGTACGTTCCACATCGGGGGAACGGCGAGCAAGGTGGTGGAACAGACGGTCCTCACGGCCAAGCACGCGGGCGTGCTCCGGTTCATGAGCTTCGATGCCAAGAAGAACGCCGATCTGCACAATGCCGGGATCGCCGTGAGGAACAAGGAAGGTGAGTGGGTCGTGATGAACCGTAACGCCAAAATCGCGATCTACGACGAAACCGGTCGCGAGCGCGAAAAGTATCCGGTCGTCTACGGTGCGAAGATCAAAGTCAAAGACGGGGATCGAGTGGAGATTGGCCAGAAGCTCGTGGAATGGGACCCCTACTCGCTGCTGATTCTCACGGAAGCGGGCGGCAGGGTGGCCTACGGTGACATCATCGAGGGGGTCACGATGAAGGAGGAGCTCGACGAGGTCACCGGTCTTTCCCGGAAGGTCATCATCGAGCACGCGGGTGCGACGCTGCGGCCGCGTGTCTCTATTAAGGATGAGGGCGGCAAGACTGCCAAGGTTCCGCATATCGGGGCGGTCGCCCGGTACCTGCTGCCGGTCGGGGCCCATATCCTTGTGGAGCGCGGCGCCACGGTGCATCCCGGAGATGTGCTGGCCAAGATCCCGCGTGAGACCACCAAGACCAAGGACATCACCGGTGGTCTGCCGAGAGTGGCCGAGTTGTTCGAGGCCAGGAAGCCCAAGGAGCATGCGGTGATCAGCGAGATCGACGGCGAGGTAGCATACGGTGGGTTCGTCAAGGGGATGCGGAAAGTGTTGGTCGACAACAAACTGGGCGACGTGAAGGAATACTTCATCCCCAAGGGTAAGCACGTCAACGTGCATGAAGGGGATTGGGTGCGGGCCGGTGAGCCGTTGATGGACGGGTCAGCCAATCCGCATGACATCCTGGACGTCCTCGGCCCGAAGGAGCTGCAGAAGTATCTGGTGGATGAAGTCCAGGACGTCTACCGGCTGCAGGGGGTGTCGATTAACGACAAACACATCGAGATTATCGTTCGGCAAATGCTGCGGAAGGTCCGGGTTGAGGATCCGGGAGAGACCGAGTTCCTGCCCGGGAGCCAGGTGAACAAGTTCGTCTTCGAGGAGGAGAACGAGCGGATCCTGGCAAAGGATGGGCGGCCGGCCCTGGGGAAACCGGTTTTGTTGGGGATCACCAAGGCGGCACTCACCACCGACAGCTTTATCTCGGCAGCCTCCTTCCAGGAAACCACGCGCGTGCTGACCGAAGCGGCGATCAATGGTCGTGAGGATTCGCTCCTGGGTCTGAAGGAGAATGTCATCGTGGGCCGGCTCATCCCCGCCGGCACGGGGTTCGAGGAGTATCGAGACACCTTCGTGATCAATCCCAAGAAAGAGACGCCGCCTGCGGCGTTGGTGGACGAGCCCGTAGGGATCGGGCAGGAAGGGCAGCCGCAGGGTGAGTCAGGTTCGGGAAGCCGGTGAGGCTCGAAGCCCTGTGCGCTTCTTGACAGCCTAGAAGGGCCTGACTATAATCAAAAACTTTGCAGCCGACGCGGGATAAGCGCGCGCTGCGACTGACGCATGAGGGAAGAGTAGCCAGATGCCGACCATCAATCAACTGGTCCGACACGGACGACGGCTGTCGCGAGGGAAGACGAAGAGTCCAGCCCTTCGGCGGTGTCCGCAAAAGCGTGGGGTCTGTATTCGAGTCTATACCTCGACGCCCAAGAAGCCGAATTCGGCCTTGCGAAAGGTGGCACGGGTACGCCTCACGAACGGCATGGAGGTTACTTCGTATATTCCTGGGGAAGGGCACAACCTTCAGGAACACTCCATCGTCCTCGTACGAGGCGGCCGCGTGAAGGATCTGCCGGGTGTTCGTTACCACATCGTCCGTGGCGCGCTGGATGCCGTGGGAGTCGTGAATCGCAAGCAGGGGCGGTCGAAGTACGGAGCGAAGCGGCCTAAGTAAGATTCAGATATTGACGGTTTGCTCATTGACCCATTGAACCAATGAGTCAATGACTCGATGAACCAATTCGGAGCAGGATGCCAAGGCGACGAATCTTCGGACAGCGCGAAGCGCAACCCGATGCGCGCTACCACGACAAGCTCGTGGGCAAGTTCATCAATACCCTGATGTCCAAGGGCAAGAAGAGTACCGCGGAGCGTGTCTGCTACGGCGCCCTCGACGCGATCCGGGACAAGACCGGAAACGATCCTCTGAAGGTCTTCCGGAGCGCGGTCGAGAATGTGAAGCCGGTCGTGGAAGTCAAATCGCGACGGGTGGGGGGCGCTTCCTATCAGGTGCCGGTAGAGATCCGACCCGTTCGGAGGCTGTCGCTGGCCTTGCGCTGGATCGCGGAGTTCTCGAAGGCGAGGGGCGGTAAAAGCATGCGCGAAAAGCTGGCTGGCGAACTGCTCGATGCGGCCAACAATACAGGTGCCTCGGTCAAGAAGCGAGAAGACACCCACCGGATGGCCGAGGCCAACAAAGCCTTCGCCCATTATCGCTGGTAACGGTTCTCTTCGGGTGCTGCAGCCGGGCCACCCTGCGACTCGCAGGCGGTCGCGCCGCCTCGCGGCTGGAGGTGTCAGGGCAGGCGCTGCAGCACCGTTGTTTTCGGAGGATGGGAGTTGGGTAGACAAGCTCCACTCGAGCGGACTCGGAATCTCGGCATTATGGCTCACATCGATGCCGGGAAGACCACCACGACGGAACGCATCCTGTTCTATACCGGGGTGTCGCACCGCATGGGGGAGGTCCATGACGGGGCCGCGACGATGGACTGGATGGAGCAGGAGCGCGAGCGCGGGATCACCATCACGTCCGCCGCGACCACCTGCTTCTGGCGGGACCACCGCATTAATATTATTGATACGCCGGGGCACGTGGACTTCACGATCGAAGTGGAACGGTCCTTGCGGGTGCTGGACGGAGCCGTGGCGGTGTTTGATTCGGTGCAGGGCGTGGAGCCACAGTCCGAAACAGTCTGGCGGCAGGCGGACAAGTACCGTGTGCCCAGGATCGTGTTCATGAATAAGATGGATCGGGTCGGCGCAGATTTCTACACCAGCGTCCACTCGCTGGTGGACCGGCTGGGGGCCAACCCTATTCCGATCCAGTTGCCGATCGGCCGTGAAGCAGACTTCAAGGGAACCGTGGACCTCGTGACGATGAAGGCCTACATCTACGACGACGAGTCGCTGGGGGCAAAATACAAGATCGAGGACATCCCCGCCGAGCTCTCAGACCTGGCCAAGGAGTACCGTGACAAAATGCTCGAGGGGGTCGCGGAACACGATGAGCAGGCGCTCGAGAAGTACCTCAACGGTGAGGCGCTTGGGGTCGATGAGGTGAAGCGGGCTATCCGGGCGGGCACAATCAGCATGAAGTTGACGCCGGTGCTGTGCGGGGCGGCGTTCAAGAATAAGGGCGTCCAACAGCTCCTCGATGCGGTAGTGGATTATCTGCCCTCCCCTCTTGATATTCCCCCGGTCGTTGGAATCTCTCCGAGCACGAAGAAGGAAGTCACGCGGCAGGCCAAGGATGATGAACCGTTCGCCGCGCTGGCGTTCAAGATCATGACCGATCCCTTCGCCGGCCAATTGACCTACTTTCGTGTCTACTCCGGCACGCTGAAGACCGGGACCACGGTCTACAACGTCACGAAGGGAACCAAGGAGCGAATCGGCCGGCTCCTGAAGATGCACGCGAACAAACGGGAGGATATCGACTCCGTGTACGCCGGTGACATCGCGGCAGCGGTGGGTCTGAAGGGCGCCTCCACGGGCGATACGATCTGCGACGAGAAACAGCCCATCCTGCTGGAGGTCATGAAGTTCCCAGAGCCCGTGATCGCGATGGCGATCGAGCCGAAGACCAAGCAGGATCAGGAGAAGCTCGGTTTCTCACTTCAAAAGCTCGCTCAGGAGGATCCGTCGTTCCGGGTCCGGTCCGACGAAGAGACCGGCCAGACGATCATCGCGGGGATGGGTGAACTGCACCTCGAGATCATCGTGGACCGGCTGCTCCGGGAATTCAAGGTGGAGGCGAATGTCGGCAAACCGGAGGTGGCGTTTCGCGAGACGATCCGGGGAAAGGCCGAGGCGGAATGCAAGTATGTCAAACAGACCGGTGGGCGGGGTCAATACGGCCACGTGGTGATAACCGTTGAGCCGAGCGAGCCTGGCGCCGGGTTCGAGTTTGTGCCCAAGATCGTGGGCGGTGCGATCCCCAAGGAATACATCCCGGCCGTGGAGAAAGGCGTACGGGAGCGGATGGAGTCCGGCGTCCTGGCGGGCTATCCGCTGCGTGACGTGCGCGTCACCTTGACCGACGGCTCGTATCACGAAGTCGACTCCAACGAAATGGCGTTTAAGATTGCGGGCTCGATGGCATTCCAGGACGGCTGCCGAAAGGCCAACCCCGTCTTGCTAGAGCCAATTATGAAGGTGGAGGTCCTCGTTCCCCAGGAATATATGGGTGATGTTATCGGGGATCTGAACTCCCGACGGGGCAAGATCCAGGGGATCAAGGTGAGGGCAGGCTCGCAGGCCGTCGAAGCGGCGGTGCCGCTGAAAGAGATGTTCGGCTACGCCACGGATTTGCGCTCACGCACCCAGGGGCGGGCCACCTATACGATGGAGTTCGCCCGATACGAGCCGGTTCCCAAGCAGATTGCCGAGGAGATCATCTCGAAGAATCGTGGGGAGTGAGCTGGAGCAGTGATGCGTGATGGGTCATGGGTGATGAGGCCGCGGGCAGAGGGACGGGCCCCGGGGCTGTCCTCATCACGCATCACCGATCACTCATCACGGGACGAAGGAGGGGGTCATGGCGAAGCCGAAATTTGAGCGGGTGAAGCCCCACGTGAACATTGGGACGATCGGGCACGTGGACCACGGGAAGACGACGCTGACCTCGGCGCTGACGAAGGTGTGCGCGGAGCGGGGGATG
>Ga0187892_10007531_pt1 | contig 15480 bp, 15 predicted proteins | sample MA1701073metaG_FD_139345 | JGI IMG/M metagenome (GOLD analysis project Ga0187892, IMG submission 139345) | Bio-ooze microbial communities from a basaltic lava cave in the Kipuka Kanohina Cave System on the Island of Hawaii, USA - MA170107-3 metaG ... | reverse complement strand
GGGAGACTCCAATGCCATTCGTCAACATCCGCATCTACGAAGGCTGGGGCAAGGACAAGCTGAACGAGATCGCCACGCGCGTCACCTCCGCGATCTCCGACGTGACCAAGCTTCCGAAGGAGGTGGTCTGGGTGGTCTTCGAGGAGGTCGATCCCCCCGACTGGTACGTCGGCGGCAAGCCCGGCGAGCGCATGAAGAAGTGACCTCCAGTACCGTCACGCTCCGGGATCCGCGCTTCACGCAGGTCGTGGGCAGCCGGGTCGAGCTCGAGCGGATCGCCACCGGGTGCCTGTTCACCGAGGGCCCGCTCTGGCACCCGGCGGGCCAGTATCTCCTGTGGAGCGACATGCCCGGCGATCACCTGCGCCGGTGGTCGGCCACGGACGGCGTCACCACGTTTCGCAAGCCCTGCAACAAGTCCAATGGCCTCACCTGGGACCGCGCGGGCCGCCTCCTGGCCTGCGAGCACGCCTCGAGCCAGATCTCGCGCACCGAGACGAACGGGCAGATCGTCCCGCTCGCCACGCACTTCCAGGGCAAGCAGCTCAATAGCCCGAACGACGTCGCCTGCTCGGCGGACGGCGGCATCTACTTCAGCGATCCGCCGTATGGCCGCGCCGAGTTCTACGGCGTGCCCCGGCCGCAGGAGCTCGCCTTCCAGGGCCTCTTCCGGGTGGGGCCGGACCCGAAGAGCCCGGTGCTGCTCGCGGACGACTTCGACCGGCCCAACGGGCTCTGCTTCTCGCTCGACGGCCGCCGGCTCTTCGTCAACGACACCGCCCGCCAGCACATCCGCGTCTTCGACGTGAAGGCCGACGGCGGCCTCACCGGCGGCAAGGTGTGGGCGACCACCACCGGCGAGGGCAAGGGCGCGCCGGACGGGATGAAGATCGACTCCGGGGGCCACGTGTACTGCTGCGGCCCGGGTGGCATCCACGTGTTCAGCCCCGAGGCGGTCTGCCTGGGCGTGATCCACGTGCCGGAGTACGTGGCCAACTTCGCCTGGGGTGACGCGGACTACCGGAGCCTCTACATCACCGCGTCCACCTCGGTCTATCGCGTCCGCGTCGCCACGCCGGGCCTCCCCGCGCTATGACCCTACAGAAGCGGTGAGTCCGCAGTGAGAACCTGGCTTAAAAACGCGATCCTGGTCGATGGGACCGGCGCGCCCGCGCGCGACGGTGACGTGCTGATCGAGGGCGAGACCATCGTGCACGTGGGCCCTCTCTCGGCCGGCGACGCGCCCTCCGGGGCGGACACGCAGGTGGTGGACCTGGCCGGCCGCACCGTGATCCCCGGGCTGGTGGAGGCGCACATCCACCTCTCGTACAATAACGTGAAGGTGATCGCGGACCTCGACCTGAACTGCCCGCCCGAGTACTCCACGCTGGTCTCGGCCCGGAACGCGGAGCTGGCGCTCTCTCACGGCTACACCGCCGCGCGCTCCGCCGGCTCGGTGCACGGGGTGGACGTGGCGCTCAAGCGCGCGATCAACGAGGGCCTCTACCCGGGCCCCCGGCTGCTCGCGGCGAGCCGCGACATCGTGGCCACCGGGGGCATGTCGGACTGGAACCCCTCCTACCTCAAGCTCGGCATGGACGGGCTCGCCCTCATCGCGGACGGCGCCGACCAGATCCGGATCGCGGTGCGCCGCTCGATCAAGGACGGCGCCGACGTGATCAAGTGCTACGTGGGCGGCGACGCCCTGCTGCCCCACACCCCCATCGCGGACTGCACCTATACTCTCGACGAGGTTCGCGTGCTGGTGGAGGAGGCCCACATGCGCGGCCGCATCGCGGCCGCCCACGTGCGGGGGGCCCGCTCGAGCCGGGTGGCCGCCCAGGCCGGGGTGGACTCCATCGAGCACGCCACCTACGCCGACGACGAGACTCTGCGCCTGATCGCGGACCAGGGCCTGATCCTGGTGCCGGGCCTGCGCTACCTCTACTCGATCATCGAGAACGGACCGCGCTTCGGCATCACCGAGGAGATCGTCGGGCCGTCCGGGTTGCGCGACGAGATCAAGCAGGCGTCGGACACCTACCGGCGGGCCCGGGATCTGGGCATCCGTATGTGCCCGGGCGGCGACTCCGGCTTCGCCTGGAACCCGCACGGCGAGTACGCGAAGGACATCCAGGTCTTCGTGGACGTCATCGGCTTCACCCCGCTCGAGGCCATCACGTGCGCCACCCGGTACGGAGCCGAGCTGATGCGGATGCCGGACCGGATCGGCACGCTCGAGGCGGGCAAGCTGGCCGACCTCGTGGTGGTGAGCGGCGATCCCCTGAAGGACATCGCGGTGCTGCAGGATAGAAGCCGCCTGTCGGTGATGAAGGGCGGCCGGTTCGTGACCCGTAATCTCTCGTAGCCAAAGGAGGCCTCTCATGATGCTCCGCGTACTCACGATGCTGGTGGCCCTGGTGCTGGCGATGCCGCTGGCGGCCGGCGCCCAGAAGCCGATCAAGGTGGGCTTCCCGATGATCCTGTCCGGGCCCGGCGCGCTCTTCGGTGAGCCCGCGTCCAAGGGCGCCCAGATGTTCGTGGACGAGATCAACGCCAAGGGCGGCGTGCTCGGCCGGAAGATCGAGCTGCTGCCCCGTGACACCAAGGGCAACGCGGACGAGGCGGTACGGGTCTCGCGCGAGCTCATCCTCAAGGAGAACGTGGACTTCCTGGTCGGCACCCTCACCTCCGCGGAAGGGCCGGCGGTCTCGGTGGTGGCCAAGGAGAACAAGGTCGTCTTCATCGCGCCGATCCCGAAGACCGACCAGCTCACCGCCGCCGACAAGCTTCATCCCTATATCTTCCGGGTGGCCTCGACCTGCACGATCGAGGGGCGCACCGCGGCGGAGCTGGTAGCGAAGTGGGGCGCCAAGCGGGTGGCCACGATCAGCCCGGACTACGCCTACGGGCAAGAGGTGACGAAGGCCTTCGTGGACCACCTCAAGAAGATCAAGCCGGATGTCGAGATCGTGGACCAGCAGTGGCCAAAGCTGGGCGAGCAGGACTACACGCCCTTCATCAACGCCCAGCTGGCCAAGAAGCCCGAGGCCGTCTTCTCCTCGCTCTGGGGCGGTCACTTCGTCACCTTCGCCAAGCAGGCGAAGCCGCTCGGCTACTTCGACGCGATCAAGTACAACTTCTTCGGCGCGGGCGAGGCGGCCTCGCCCGAGACGACCAAGAGCATGGGGGCGGACTATCCGGTCGGCATCTGGGGCAACTCCTATGACGCCTTCTACTGGGCCGAAGGCCCGCCCGCGCACCGGGACTACGTCGCGCGCGTCAGCAAGTACCTCAAGGACGAGTACCCGTCGTCGTGGGCCATCCAGGGGTATATCGGGATGCAGGCGCTGACCGAAGCGATCAAGAAGGCGGGCAGCACCGACTCCGACAAGGTGTCCAAGGCGCTGCTGGGCCTCTCGATCGACATGCCGCACGGCAAGCTGACGATCCGCGAGAAGGATCATCAAGCGAACCGGGCTCAGATCTACGGCAAGACGGTGAGAGACCCGAAGTACCCCTTCGCCATCATGAAGCCCGCGGTGTACGTCGACCCCGCGAAGTTCATGGACTAGCCGCCCTTTCCCCTCGCCCTGCCCTCTCCCGTCTTTACCCCTCTCCCCCCTCGAGGGGGAGAGGGCAGGGTGAGGGGGCCCTTTGGCGAGGGGGCCTTCCGATGCCCGACCCGTCGTTCGTCTTCGCCCAGAGCCTCAGCGGCCTCACCGCCGCGATGTTCCTCTTCCTGATCGCCTCGGGCCTCTCCCTGATCTTCGGCGTCCTGCGGGTGCTGAACTTCGCGCACGGCACCTTCTACATGCTGGGCGCCTACAGCGCCTTTCAGCTCGTGCAGTGGATCGGCACCGGCCCCGGGACCTTCTGGGTCGCGGCCCTGGGCGCCGCGCTCGCCGTCGCGGCGCTGGGGGGCCTCGTGGAGCGGTTCCTGTTCCGGTACCTCTACGGCAAGGACGAGCTCTACCAGCTCCTCTTCACCTACGCCCTCGTCCTGATCCTGTCCGACGTGGCCAAGATCCTCTGGGGAACCCAGCAGAAGTCGGTGAGCCGCCCGCCCGGGCTCTCGGGCGCCTTCTCGCTCTTCGGGGCCACCATCCCCTACTACAACCTGTTCATCCTGCTGCTGGGCCCGTCCATCGCGCTGGCCTTCTGGTTCGTCCTCCAGCGTACGCGGGTCGGACGATTCATCCGGGCCGCCGCGCTCGATCGGGAGACGCTGGGGGCGCTCGGGGTGAACGTGAGCGGGCTCTACACCGGCGTGTTCGTCCTGGCCTCGTTCCTGGGCGGGCTCGGGGGGGCCCTGGTCACCCCGGTGCGCACCATCGTGCCCGGCATGGACACCGAGATCATCGTCGAGGCGTTCATCGTGGTGGTGATCGGCGGCCTCGGCTCCTTCTGGGGCACCTTCCTCGGCTCCCTGATCTACGGCCAGGTGCTCTCCTTCGGCATCCTGTTCTTCCCGCGCTTCTCCATCTTCTCGGTGTTCGCCCTCATGGCCGCCGTCCTCATCATCCGCCCCTGGGGCCTTCTGGGCCGTCCCCTGAAATAGCAACCGGAGATTCCGTGATCTCGCCAGACCGAATGGTCAGCGCGGTGGGGGGGGCTGGCCGCAGAGTCCCGTGGGCCCTCCTGGTCCTCGTGGCCGCCTTCTTCGTGCCGGCCGCGGGCTCGCGCTTCTACACGTTCCTCGCCAACGATGTGGTCATCTGGGCGCTGTTCGCCACGAGCCTCAACCTGCTCGTGGGCTACACCGGGCTCGTGTCCTTCGGGCACGCGGCCTACTTCGGGATCGGGGCCTACACCACCGGCATCTTGATGAAGAAGGCGGGCGTGACGTTCCTGCTGGCGTTCCCGGCCGCGGGCGTCGTGGCCGCTCTCTTCGCCCTGGTCTTCGGCTTCTTCTGCGTGCGCCTCACCAAGATCTACTTCGCGATGCTCACGCTCGCCTTCGCCCAGATCGTGTGGGCGATCTGCTTCAAGTGGAACGAGGTGACCGGCGGCGAGCAGGGCATGCCGGAGATCCCCTATCCCGACTTCGGCTGGCTCGAGCGGATCGGGACCGTGCTGCCGGTCGTGGCGGGGTACCGAACGTCGGAGCACTTCTACTTCCTCACCCTCGTGCTGGTCGCGGTCTGCTTCTGGATCCTGCGCCGCATCGTCGCCTCCCCGTTCGGCCGGATGCTCACCACGATTCGCGAGAACCCCGAGCGGGCCGAGTTCATCGGCGTCAACGTCCGCCGATACGAGCTCGCGGTGTTCGTGCTGGCGGGCGCCTTCGCCGGACTCGCGGGCGGCCTCTTCGGCATCTTCAACCGCGGCGTGTTCGCCGACTTCGCCTACTGGACCAAGTCCTCCGAGGTCCTGATCATGACCCTGCTGGGCGGCATGGGCGCCTTCTACGGCCCGGCGCTCGGCGCCCTGGTGCTCCTCTGGCTGAACCAGCAGATCGTCTCGGTCACCGAGTACTGGCCCCTGATTCTCGGTAGCATCCTGGTCATCCTGCTCTTCGTCTTTCCCGGCGGTCTGGCCGGCGCCCTCGGCGCGCTGCGGGACCGTCTGGTCCGGAGACCCAGCGGTGCTTGACGTGCGCGAGGTCCGGAAGAGCTTCGACGGCTTCCAGGCCGTCGGCGGGGTCTCCTTCACGGTGCCCCGGGGCTCGATCAGCGCCATCATCGGGCCCAACGGCGCGGGCAAGACCACCCTCTTCAATCTGATCACCGGGCACCTCGTGCCGGACGGCGGCCAGGTGGTCTTCAAGGAGCGCGACGTCACCGGCATCGCGCCCCACGATCTCTGCCGGCTCGGGATGGGCCGGTCCTTCCAGCGCACGAACATCTTCCCGCGCCTCACCGTGTACGAGAACGTCCAGGCCGCGTTCGTCTGCCATCGCGGCCGGGGCTGGAACCTCTTCACTCCGGTGGAGCGCCTCTACCGGCCGGAGACCGAGGCGCTCCTCCAGGCGGTCGGGCTCCTCGAGAAGGCGGACGAGACCTCGGGCTTTCTCTCGCACGGCAACCAGAAGCAGCTCGAGCTGGGCATCACGCTGGCGCTCGAGCCCGAGATCCTCCTGCTCGACGAGCCCACCGCGGGCATGTCCGCGACGGAGACCCGGGAGTCCATCCGGCTCATCGAGCGCATCGCGGCCGACCGGGGGCTGACCCTGCTCTTCACCGAGCACGACATGGAGGTGGTCTTCTCCATCGCCCACCGCATCACGGTGCTGCACCAGGGCCGCGTGATCGCCGACGGCACCCCCGCCGAGGTCCGGGGGGATCCCGAGGTGCGACGGGTCTACCTGGGAGAGGGCCGGTGACCGCGGCGGCCGACCGGGTGCTCGTGGTGGAGGACATCTACACCGCTTACGGGCTGTCGCAGGTGCTCTTCGGGGTGTCGATCCAGGTCGCCCGCGGCGAATGCGTCTGCCTGCTCGGGCGCAACGGCGTCGGCAAGACCACCACCATGCGCAGCATCATCGGGCTCACACCCCCGCGCCGCGGCCGGGTGCTGTGGAAGGGCCGTGATATCACCGGCCGGCAACCCTACCAGATCGCCCGCGCCGGCATCGGCTTCATCCCCGAGGACCGGCGCATCTTCGCGGATCTCACGGTCTGGGAGAACCTCGACGTGGCCATCCGCGGGGTCAGTCCGGGCGGCTTCACGGTGGAACGGGTGTTCGATCTCTTCCCGAAGCTGCGCGAGCTGGTGGACCGCCAGGGCGGCTTCCTCTCCGGTGGCGAGCAGCAGATGCTCACGATCGCCCGCACCTTGATGGGCAATCCCGAGCTCCTGCTCCTGGACGAGCCGTCCGAAGGCCTGGCCCCGCTGGTGGTGGAGCACCTCAAGGAGCAGATCGGGCGGCTGAAGCGCGACGGCCTCACGATTCTGCTCGCCGAGCAGAACGTGGGGTTCTCGCTCGAGCTCGCCGACCGGGTCTACGTGCTCGAGAAGGGCCACATCCGCTTCGAGGGCACCGCGCTCGAGTTCCGGGACGACGACGCGATCCGCCAGCAGTACCTCGCGTTGTAGTCGGAGGGGGCCCCTTCTGAAGTCTAAGCGGGGCCCCCTCCGAACCTCCCCCAGAACGGGTTGCGCCGGCGGAGCCGGCGCTCGAACGAGGCGACGCGTACGCTCTTAGCGGCGCGTCTCCAGCTCTTGGTCCTTCATGAACCGGTCGTACTCCTCCTGGGCGCGCTCCTTGGAGTAGCCGTAACGCTGCTGGAGCAGGCCGATCATCTGCTCGGCCTTCCCCTCGGCGCGGTCCAGCTCGTCGTCGGTGATCTTGCCCCACTGCTCCCTCACGCGCCCCTTCATCTCTTTCCACTTGCCGGCAAGGATGTCCTTGTTCATCGCGGCTCCTTTGTGTGGTGGGTGGGATTGACTTGCCGATAGAAGCCACGCAAGGGACGTGCCGCCGCCCGGGCGACGCTTCCGAGCGCTCGACGCGCGTTTCCGGTAGATCGTCGGGTCCCAAAACGTTCCCCCGCGTATCTCTTACGCGGTAGGAAGGCGTTGTCGCGGCGGGCTCAGATCAGGGCGGCCTGACGGCGCAACTCGGCCTGCACGTCGCCTACCGGAACGTCACGCATCGCCTTGCTCGCGCGCGCGGCCAGCGCCGCGCACACCCCCGCGGCCTGGCCGGTCGCCATCGCGATCGGCATGACGCGATAGGACGAGTGGGCCTCGTGGGTGCCCGAGATGCACCGCCCCGCCACCGCGAGCTGGTCCAGGCGCTGCGGCAGGAGGCAGCGGAGCGGAATATCGTAGGACTCGCCGGGCGGCAACCGCATCAGCAGGGTGCCCTTGCCCTGGGGATTGTGGATGTCGAGCGGGTAGGTCCCCCGCGCGATCACGTCGTCCCACTTGCGCGCGCCCAGGATGTCGTCCGCGGTGAGCTGGTATTCGCCGGTGATGCGGCGCGTCTCCCGCACCCCGATCGTCACCCCGCTCTGGGCCAGGTACGATCGCTCGAAGCCCGGGACGTATTTGCGCAGGAACGCCGCGATCTGCTTCATCTGCCGGCGCGCCTGCCACTCGGCCATCGTGAGGTCCCATACGCTGATACCGAGCGCTCCGGTCACCCGCGTGCTGTTGACGGACAGCTCACGCTCGTGCGGGGTACCGAAGAAGAGGATGTCCTCGCGCGCGAGCGCCAGCTCGCCGGCCGCGCTCGCCTCCCGCACCAGCTCCCAGAGCCCGTGCACCCCGCGCCACTGGTCGGGGTGCGCCTGCCGATAGGCCGCGAAGCCGTTCCGCTCGAATTCCACCATGCGGAACATCAGGGTCATCGGCTGCACCAGGGCGTCACCCGCGCGGCCGACCTCGAAGGGCGCCCCCGCCAGGGCGGCCACGTCCCCGTCGCCGGTGGCGTCCACGATGGCCCGGGCCATGACGACGATCGGCCCCGACTTGGTCTCGAACACCACGCCATCGGGCCGGGGAGCGCCGATCACCCCGCTGGCGAAGGCATACAGCAAGACCCGGACCCCCGCCTCGTCCAGGAGATCGAGGGTCACGAGCTTGAAGATCTCCGGGTCGAACGGCACCACGTAGCCGGTCTGGGGCGACGGCCGGAGCGAGCCGCCCGCCGCCTCGAGCCGGTCCAACAACCGCTTCAGCACGCCCTGGACCACCGGATCGCCCGGGCCATGATCGTGGGGCATCAGCTCCGAGGCGCTCCCGGGCGCCGCCGGGCCGCGCTGGGTGTGGAAGGACATGAGCGGCATCACGAGGGCCGCGGTGGCATTGCCGCCCAGGAAAGCGTGACGCTCCACCAGGATCACGTCCGCCCCGGCGTCCGCGGCGCCGAGGGCCGCCCCGAGGCCGGCCGGGCCGCCGCCCACCACGAGGACGTCGCACTCCGCGGCCACCGTGGCGGACCGCGGCGCCAGGGTGATGGTGGCCGGCGCGTGCGGCCGAAGCAGCGGGGGCACGGCTCAGCCCGATCCGCGGCCCGCCTCGGCGGCCCGGATCGTCCGCCGCTCGGTCAGGAGCCGCAGCGCGATATCGGTGGTGCGCCGCGCCCGCGTCTGGATCTCGGGCACCGTCTTCTCGAGCCGCGCCTGGAGGTTGCGCCGCAGGTCCCACCACCGGTCGATGTAGGCGATGAGCTGCCCCGCGTTGACCTGCTTGAGCGGCGGCATCGCGATCTCGAGATCCTCGAGGAAGCCCGCGACCTTGCTCGAGTAGGGCAAGGCCACGAACGGCACCCGGTTGAGCGCGGCGAAGATCAGGAAGTGCAGGCGCATGCCCACCGCGAAGTCGAAGTGGCTCATGAGCGAGAGGAGCTGGCCCGACGTGTACTCGCCCTTCAGCACGGTGGCCTGATGGGCGTGGGCCATCTTGGAGACCACCGCGTGGCAGTGCTGGGTGTCCTTCTGCCGAGGCTCCATGGGCACGAACACCAGATCGGCGTCGAGCCGGTCCACCATGTAGTCGGCCGCGTTGGCGAGCAGCGCGTGGTAGTGCGTCTCGTCGATGTCGGGCGCGGCCGAGCCCGGCTCGCGCACCGACAACCCGATCAGCCGCCGGTTCTGGTTGAGCCCCTCTCGCTGCAGGGCGTCGGCGGGCAGCGGCTCGGGCTCGAGCAGGAAGGCGGGATCGGCGGTCACCTCGATGTCGCGCACCCCCACTTCCTCGAGGAGCTGGCGGGCGTGCCGATCCCGCACCGTCACCGCATCCACCTCACTCAGGGTGTCGCGCACGAGGGTCCGCGCGGCCGCGTCGTGAAGCGGGCCCGCGCTCACCGCGTAGACCAGGACCGGCACGTGGTCTTCTCGCGCGAGCTCGACTTCTCGGAGATACACCGCGGCCGCGTCGTCGTAGAGGATCCCGCCGCCACCGAGGATGAAGAGATCCAGCTCGGCGACCTCCGGGCGCACCTCCTCGCGGGAGAGATCGCGCACCGGGATGCTCTTCTCGACCTTGTGCCGCGCCGCGGTGTCCTTGGCGTCCCGCGAGAACACCGTGATCTCGCAGGGCACCGCGGCCCGGAGCTGGGCCACGATGGACTGGAGGATCGCTTCGTCGCCCAGGTTGAGCCCGCCGTACGACCCCGAGATACCGATCCGGTACACGTGGTCCACCGCCGCTTGGTTGGCCATGGGCGGGACCGTTTCAACTACCATGCCAGCGGGAACCGCAAGAATGCTCCGGGGTTGCGAGGGACTGATCGGGGGCCCCGGTCGGAAGTTCCCGCTCGCGGCCGGAAAGAACTTCCCGCCGCCCTGGCGCGACGCACGCCATCGCGCGGGCATGTGCCTTGCTTCATCTCTCTCGCATGATCACCATGACCCGGCGCCGCTGGATCGTCGCGGGGGCCGCGCTGCTCATCCTGGCCGGCCTGGCCTCCGTCGCCGCGCTCTTCTTCATCGACGAGCCGCTGCGCCGCTACACCGAGGCGAAGATGAACGCGCGGCTGAAGGGCTACACCGCCACCATCGGCGCGCTCCACTTCAGCCCGATCAACTTCTCGCTCGAGCTGCGGGACACCGTGATCGTCCAGCACGAGCATCCCGACCCGCCGGTGGCGAACATCGGGCGCCTCTACGCGAGCGTGCACTGGCGGGCGCTCCTGGCCGGGCGCGTGGTCGGCGACGTCGTCATCGACCGCCCGGTGGTGGTCCTCGATCTTCCCCAGGCCAGGCAGGAGATCGCCGACGCCACCCCGGTGAAGGACAAGGGGTGGCAGGACGCGCTCCAGGCCGTCTATCCCCTCAAGATCAACGCGCTGCGGATCTCGCGGGGAGACATCACCTACCGGGACGACGGGCCCTTCAAGCCGCTGCGGATCCAGGACCTCGAGCTCGAGGCATCCAATATCCGGAACGTGCACTCCGAGACCGGAGTGTATCCCTCGCCGATGCGCCTCACCGCCCGGGTGTTCGAGGCCGGCTCGGTCAGCGCCGCCGGGTGGGCCGACTTCCTGGCCGAGCCTCACGCCGCGTTCATGACCGATATCAAGCTCGACAACATCGAGCTCGACTACTTCAAGCCCATCACCACCCGCTACCAGGTGGTGATGGACAAGGGCACGCTCTCCGCGTACGGCGAAGTCGAGATCGCGCCCGAGTTCAAGTCGGTGAAGCTGTGGAATGCCACCGTGGACGGTGTGCACGTGGACTACGTGCACACCCCGAAGATGGCGGGGGTGGGCAAGGAGATCGCGCGCGCGACGACGAAGGCCGCCGATCGAGCCCAGGACCCCGGCCTCATGTTCCGGGTCGACCGCCTCGAGGTCGTCCGGAGCAACTTCGGCTTCGTGAACAAGACGGTGAACCCCAACTATCGGGTGTTCGTGAACGACACCTCGATGACCCTCACCAACCTGAGCAGCCTGCCGAGCGGAGAAACCTCGGAGGCGAAGCTGACCGGCAAGTTCATGGGCGGCGGGCCGGCCAGCGCCGGTTTCAAGCTCCGCCCGACCCGGCCCGGCCCCGACTTCGACCTGGCGGTGGAGATCGAGGAGACCGACCTCAAGAAGATGAACGATCTGCTGCGGGCTCACGGGAACTTCGACGTGACCGGCGGCCGCTTCTCGATGTACACCGAGATCTCGGTCAAGGACCGGCAGATGTCCGGCTACGTGAAGCCGCTCTTCCAGGACATGACCGTCTACGACGCCCGACAGGATCGCGACAAGAACGTGCTCCGGAAAGTCTACGAAGGCGTGGTGGGCGGCGTCGCGCGCGTGCTGCAGAACCGGCCGCGCGACGAGGTCGCAACCCGCGTCGAGATCTCCGGCCGGCTCGACGATCCGAACGCGGGCGTCGTCGAGACCGTCGTGGGCCTGATCCAGAACGCGTTCTTCAAGGCCATCCTGCCCGGCTTCGAGGCCCGCCTGCGACGCCGCTGAGATCTAACTGACTTTTCTGCCCTTCTGGTTTTCTGATAGTCTCGGAGCCATGGCGGAATTCAAGGTCACCTGCCCCTGCTGCGACGGGCGGCTCACCATCGATCCGGCGCTGGAGGCGGTCATCGCGCACGAGCCGGCCCCCCGGGCGAAGTCCGGGCTCGGGCTCGACGACGCGCTCGCCTCGCTGAAGGGCGCCCAGGAGCGCCGCGCCGAGCGCTTCAAGGACGAGCTCAAGGCGCAGGAGAAGAAGCCGCAGGTGCTGGACAAGATGTTCAAGGAGGGGATCAAGAAGGCCAAGGACATGCCGGGCCGGCCCCTCAATCCGCTCGATCTCGACTAGCCGCCGTGCCCCGAAGCGACCTCACCGCCGCGCTCCTCCGGCGGGTCAGCCGATCCTTCTATCTCTCGCTCGCGGTCCTGCCCCGGTCGGTGCGGCCCACCATCGGGCTCGCCTACCTGTTCGCGCGCGCCTCGGACACCATCGCGGACACGCGGCTGATCGACCGGGCCGCGCGGGTCGCCCACCTCGAGGCGCTGCGCGCCGCGCTCGCCGGCGGAGCCATCTCGACCGTCGTCGGCGCCACCGTGGCCTCGCAGGCGCTGCCGGCCGAGCGCGCGCTGCTCGAGCGGCTGCCCGAGTGCCTGGCCGCCTACCGCGCCCTGGCGCCCGCCGACCGCGCGCGGGTCCACGCGGTGCTCACCACCATCATCGAGGGGCAGATCCGGGATCTGCGCGTCTTCCCGGGGGAGGACGAGGGCAAGCTGGCCGCGCTGGAGACGCGCGAGGATCTCGACCGCTACACCTACCTGGTGGCGGGCTGCGTGGGGGAGTTCTGGACCGAGGTGCACGTGGCCCATCGCCCGCGCCTCGCCCGCTGGGACCTGCCGCGGATGCGCGCGCTCGGCACCCGCTTCGGCAAGGGGCTGCAGCTCACCAACGTGCTGCGCGACTTGCCGCGTGATCTGCGCCAGGGCCGCTGCTACCTGCCCCGCGAGGACCTGGCCCGGTGGGGCCTCGAGCCGCGCGACCTGCTGGATCCGGGACGCGCGCCCGCCGCGCGCCCGCTCCTGGCGGAGTGGCTCAACACCGCGCTCGATCACTACGAGGCCGGCTGGCAGTACACCTTCGCGATCCCGCGGCGGGAGGCGCGGATGCGCCTGGCCTGCGCGTGGCCGCTCTTGATCGGGCTCCGGACCCTCGACCTGCTCGCCGCCTCGCCCAACTGGCTCGATCCGGCCGCCACCCTCAAGGTCCCCCGCGCGCGCGTCTACGGGCTGATGGTCCACTCCCTGGGCACCGTCTGGTCCACTCGTGCCCTCGGCCGCCAGGCCCGGCGCCTGCGCGAGCGCATCCGGGTATGAGCGGGCCCATCCCGATCATCCAGGCCGACGTCTTCACCGAGCGGCCCTTCGCCGGCAATCCGGCCGCGGCGGTGCTGGACGCCGACCGCCTCGACGCGCCGGCCATGCAGCGGATCGCCGCCGAGATGCTGGTGCCGGGTACCGCGTTCGTCTCCGCCACGACGCAGGCCGGCGTGGACTGGCGCCTGCGCATGTTCACCCCGAAGCGCGAGGTCGGCTACTCCGGCCATACCGCGCTCTGCGGCACGCACGCCCTGATCGAGGGCGGCCGTCTGCCGGGCGACCGCGTCACCTACGACACCCCGGCGGGGCTTCTGCGCGTGGACGTGGAGCGCGGGGACGGCCGCGCGCAGATGTGGCTCGAGCCACCGCTCCCCGCCTGCCGGCCCTTCGAGGGCGATCTGGGGGAGACCCTCGACACGCTCGGGCTGCCCCGGGCCGCAATGGGCGGATGGGCGCGTCCCGTCGTCACGCCCGACCAGGATCTCCTGCTGCCCGTCCGCGATCTGGCCGCGCTGCGGGCACTCGAGCCCGACATGCGTCGCCTCGCCGCACTGCGAGCGCCCCAGCACGCGCGCGGCGTCTGCGTGGTCTCACGCGAGACGGTGGATCGCGGCTCGGCCAGCCACTGCCGCTTCTTCGCCCCGCACTACGGCATCCCGGAGGACATCGTCACCGGCTCCGTCCACTCGGCGCTCGGCGTCTGGCTCCTCGAGGCGGGCGCGCTGGCCGCCGGCGACGGGCGAGTCGCCTTCACGGCCGAGCAGGGCGACGGGCTCGGCCGCCCCGGGCGGCTGCAGGTGGAAGTCACCATCGAGGGCGGGCACGCCACGCGCGTACGCGTGGGCGGCCGCGCGGTCACCGTGCTGACCGGTCACCTGCGAACGGGAGCCTGAGCGCCCGCCCCCGCATGGACATGGCGCGACCCTCATGGTGCGGCGCCCGCGCAGACCGTTGGACCAGTCCGCTCCGAGCGCGGGCTTCGCCCGCGCGATCGGCTTCCTGGGGGGAGGTCCGGAAGGGGGGCGGAGCCCCCCTCCGGGACTAATCGCGTACCGGCAGCGCGTAGAGGTCGGGCGGGTTCACGCGCGCGCGGCCGAGCTGGGCCCCGAAGTGCAGGTGCGGGCCGGTGGAGCGACCGGTGGTGCCCACGGTGCCCACCGTCTGACCGCGCTCCACCATCTGGCCTTCGCTCACCGCGACGCCGTCCAGATGGAAGTAGACGGTGTAGAGGCCGAGCCCATGGTCCAGGGCCACGAGGCGGCCCGCGAAGAAGAACTCGCCGAGCAGTGCCACCCGGCCCCGGTTCGACGCCACCACCGGGGTGCCCCGGTCGGCCGAGTAGTCGATCCCGGAGTGCGGCATGCGCGGCTGGCCGTTGATGACGCGCCGGAAGCCGAAACCGTCCCCCGGCTTGCGGCTCGCCACCGGCTGGGTGAACGGGCCGCGCCAGAGGCGCTCGGGCGTGACCGTATCGTAGAGCGCGCGCATCCGCGCCGCCTCGTTGGCCGCGCGCCGCTCCGCCTCCGGATCGAGGTTCACCATGCCGCCGGGGAGCGTGAGGCGCTGCACCGGGAAACCGGCCGCCTTCACGGTCACGATGCCCGCGGCCTTGCGCGGCACGCCGTCGCCGTCTACCAGCCCGACCCGCCACTGCACTTTCCCGGGTTTGGTCTCGATGTCCACGCCGGTCAGCGCGGCGAACTCGGCCCCGTACGGGAAGAAGGCCAGGGACTGCGCGCCGAGGCTGCCTTCCACCTGGTGCGCGCCCTTGGTCCCGGCCACGAACACCAGCACCGCGTCGCCCTGCCGTGGCCCCGGCGGCATCACCCGCACCTGCAGCGCAGCCGCGGGCATGGGGAAGACGACGGAAACGAGGACCGCGAGCAGCACAACCGCGTAGGACATCGCGACGATTCTACGCCTGCGCGGGGCCCGGCCCTAGGAACCACCCCCCACCCTGCCCTCTCCCTTGAGGGGAGAGGGGATCAGGGGTCTTTGGGGCGTTGCTGGCGGAGGAACTGCTCGATCTCGGCGACCAGGTCACCCGCCGGCGGCAGCTCGTCCTTGACCTCCGCGACCTCGGGCGGCTCGGTCGCCTCCGCCGGCGTGGCCGGCTCTTCGTCGTCATCCGAGCCCTTGCGCTCCAGCCGGCGTACGTAGTCGGCGATCTTCGTGTTCTGGGCCACGATCGAGCTCAGGTTCTGGTCGAACTGCTCGGCCGCCTCGCGGAGGTCGGTCAGATCCGCCTCCGT
>Ga0187892_10007530_pt1 | contig 15481 bp, 14 predicted proteins | sample MA1701073metaG_FD_139345 | JGI IMG/M metagenome (GOLD analysis project Ga0187892, IMG submission 139345) | Bio-ooze microbial communities from a basaltic lava cave in the Kipuka Kanohina Cave System on the Island of Hawaii, USA - MA170107-3 metaG ... | reverse complement strand
TCGCAATCGTCATTCGGATCGTCGACGCAATCGAACCCCGCTTCACAACCGGCGCCGGCAAGCCCGCCGCAAGCTAGGGGTGGAGGTGGCGGAGGGCATGCCTGGACCTCGATCACACATCGGCCATCGTCGCAGCGGGATAGGGGACAGCTGGGCGTGCCATCGGCGCAGAACGAGCACATGGCATCGAGCTGCGGACAGTCGTCATTCACGGCGCACTCACGCGCCCGATCCGGGGTACAGATGCCGGGACAGTCGACGGCCGGGCCGCCTTCGCAGGAGTCGTTCGGGTCATCGACACAGGCGTAACCTTCGGCGCAGGGGGAACCCCCGAAACCTCCACATCCCGGCAACGCCGTACCGACGACGCAGATCCCACCGCAGTCCGCTCCCGTGGCCGGATCGCAGTCATCGGCAGTGTCGTCGACACAATGGTATCCTTGCGGGCAGGTCGCGCCGCTGATGCCGTCGCATAGCAGCGGCGACTGGGCCGGTGGCTCATTCTCTTCCGGGCCACACTTCGGTTTGCCGCATGAGGCGTTGTCCGTCGGCGCTGCGGCGCTGCTGCCACTGCCGCCGCCGGAGCCGCTGCACCCGGCGATCATGGAGAGAAAGCTGGCGAGGACTACGATTCTGTGAAACGCGATCATGACCATCTCCTTCGGCGGGCCTCGCTTACCGTGTGCTTGTTCGTATCCCAAACAAAAGTTGTTTAGTCAAGCCCGAATCGTACCCGAAGGAAAAAAGTTTCGTTTGGTCGAGGTATTTTTTTTGACTTCTTTTGCTGCGGAAAGTGCTAGTGGTGGGCAGGTAGGCATCGCGTGCGTGATTCTTCAGCGTCCCAGGTCCATTGGCCGCAGCATGCCCGGGCTTCCCTAATGCCTCGACGTGATCATACCGCTGGGTAGCGGTTTGGCACGGGCTCTGCTCCCTGGGTTCGGTTTGAGGGTGGAGAGGAATGGACAACTCAGCGCAGGTGCATGACAAAAGTCTCGGGGCCGGCAGCATGATCGAGCCCGGCCTGATTCTGCCAGGGCAATTCTTCGCGGGATTCCGCCGCCGGGCGGTGACGATGTCGGGGGAATACCGCCTCGCACTCGCTGTTCTCGAAGCAGCCGTCGGAGATTTCCAAAAGTACGTCTTCAGCCGCGAGAGTTTCGGCCGCCGGATCTTCGGTGAAGTCTATACGTGGCTGATGGACGATGCAGAACCGGCACGCGACTCGGACTTCCTCACCTTTCGGTTTATCTGCGAAGCGCTCGGGCTCGACGCCGACTACGTTCGCGAAGGTTTGGAACGGTGGCGCGAGCAAGCCGCGCTGACGCGCGCCGGCGGATGAGCTTCAGCTGAAGCTGCGCGCGAACAGATCGTCGATCGCCTTGCGGCCGGCGTCCGTAAGGTTGCGCGTTCCGGTCCCGGCGAAATGGGCATGGGCGATGCTTGGCTGATGGCTTTCCCAGGCTGAGCCGTTCCATCGCTTCCAAGCGGCCGACCCTTGATCGAACACAAAGAGCGGCTTGTTGCACAGCTTGGCAAACTCCGCTCCCCATCCGGTTCCGCCTTTGACCGTGTCGTCGTCGAGAATCACACCGACGACGTAGATCTCCTGTGCGTTGTTGACCTGATGGAAGATCGTCTGCAGCACACGCTTGATGTAGCTGGTGTTCGGATAGTGGCGGTGCATGAGCTTCGAGACGTATTGCAGACTGACGTCCCCGTTCATCAACTCCTCGGGCGTCAGCGTCCGCAAGCCACGGCGCCGCGCCACCTCGCGTTCCTCGAAAGTGAAATTGACTTCGGCAACTCCGTGCCGCTCGGCCGCGGCACCGAACGCAGCCTCGGCGCCCTGCAGGCCACCGCTATATAGTACGCACTCACTCGACTTCATCGACTACCCTCGTGCTCAGGCTTACCCCACCGCTCGTTTCTTCGGCGCTTCCGGTTCGGCGCGCAAAGCAACCCGGCCACGCAGCTCCGGATACTTCGGTGTGACAGTAGCGTAGAAGGCGGCGAACTCCTGGAAATCCGCCTCGATGTCCCCGGTCGGATGAAACACCCGACCCAGCCCGGCAACCTTGCGCGCATAGTCGACATAGCCGAAGACCAGCGGCACCTCGGCGCCGACAGCGATGTGGTAGAAACCGGTCTTCCAATGATCCGCGTGGCCCCGCGTTCCCTCGGGCGAGACAGCCAGGAACATTCCGGAAGTGGTGCGAAACGCCTCGATGGCTTGTCCGACTACATTCGACCGCTTGGTGCGATCGATCGGTATGCCGCCAAACCAGCGAACCAAGATCCCGAGCGGGAAGAAGAACACCGCGTCCTTGACCATCCAAGAGAATTTCACGTCGAAAACACACCCCGCGGTCAGCATCGCCAATGCATCCCAGTAGGATGTATGCGGTGCAGCGATGACGACGAAGCGCGGAATCGCGGGAACTGATCCTTCCGTCTTCCAGCCTGTCAGCCAAAACAGAAACCTGGCAAGCCGGTTGAGGAACCAGCCCGCCTTTGGATGCTCAAAACCCAAGGCCATGTGCCTGGGGTACATACAGGGTTCCAACTTCAATGGATAGGGGTTAGGTCGCGGCCGCGCCATTTCCCTCCGGGACGGTAGGGCGGGTACCCGGAGATGCCATGCGCTGACGCAAGGTCAGACGCGGTGGCCGTGGACGAGCGTGCGCTGAGCGTCGGTGAACACGACTTCGATCTTGTCGTGGTCCTTGACGCTGCGGACCACCCCGAGGCCGAACTGCGCGTGCTTGATCACATCGCCGGAGCTGAATCGGTCGGCGAGGACGTAACGCTTGGCCGCCGCGGGGTTCTTCCCGCGCATCATGGCGTCAAACTCCTGCTGGGGGGTGTTGTTGGCGGCGCCGCGCGAACTGGCACCCGATGCAGAGCGGCCTTTTCGAGCCGCCGCTTTGGCTGGAGGTTTCGGACGATACGCATGCTGGGTCTTGCAGGTATTGCAATGGACCCGCGTGATCCTGTCACCCGAGACGGCCTCGATTGTGTGCGCCAGCATCAGCTTGCAGCGTGTGCACCAGCTATCGACGTCCTTGCCTACAACCAGTTTCGCCATTCTCCGAGCTTCCTCTCCCACCCAACCCGTTGGGCCCCGGCAAGCGCCGTGTCCCGCAAACCATACAATGTCCCCGGCGGCTTATCAGTTTCGCGCGAAGCATGAAACCTCAAGTCCGATTCCCTGCGGTCCTCGTTGACAGCCCTGGAATACCCGGCCTAACTCGTCGTTGGGTCGCCAGCCGCCTGCAAACCACCGGGGCGGGGACCTGGAGGGATCGTGTATCTCGGCATTGACCTGGGGACTTCGGCAGTAAAAGTCGTGCTGCTCGACGGGCAGCACGAGGTCGACCACGCCGGCAAGCCGCTCTCCGTTCAGCGACCGCAGCCACTGTGGTCGGAGCAGGACCCAGAAGCATGGTGGCAGGCGACACGCAGCTGCCTGGCCGAGCTGCGCGTGCGGCGAGCTACCGAGCTCGCCGCGGTACGCGCCATTGGCCTCGCCGGACAGATGCACGGCGCCGTCCTCCTCGACAGTAGCGACAAGGTCTTGCGCCCGGCGATTCTCTGGAATGACGGCCGCAGCGCCGCACAGTGCGTAACATTGGAGGAACGCGAGCCGCGCTTGCGCGAGATCACCGGTAACCTCGCGATGCCTGGGTTCACTGCCCCGAAACTTCTCTGGGTTGCGGAGCACGAGCCGGAGACCTTCAGGCAGGTTCGCAGGGTTCTTCTGCCCAAGGACTACCTTCGGCTACGGCTCAGTGGCGACTACGCTTCGGACATGTCGGATGCGGCCGGGACATCGTGGCTCGACGTCGCGGCACGGGCGTGGTCAGCGGAAATGCTGGCGGCCGTCGGCTTGAACGAAACGGCAATGCCGCAACTCTTCGAGGGTTCACAGCCAACCGGCATCTTGCGCAGCGAGCTCGCCGCGGAGTGGGGAATGCGCAGCGGCGTCATCATCGCCGGCGGCGGCGGCGACAATGCAGCCGGAGCAGCCGGTGTCGGTGTGATCCGCCCCGGCCAAGCATTCATCTCTCTGGGAACTTCCGGTGTCTATTTCGTTGCGACCGATCGTTTCGCACCGAATCCCGGGCGCGCCGTGCATGCCTTCTGCCACTGTCTGCCGCGCACCTGGCATCAGATGTCGGTCGCTTTGAGCGCTGCGAATTGCCTGTCGTGGTTTGTCGGCGCCTCGCATGCAGAAAGCGAAGTGGCGCTGCTCGAGGAAATCTCCAGCGCCGATCGCGATGCCGGAGTGCTGTTCTTGCCTTATCTGGCCGGCGAGCGTACGCCGCACAATGACGTGCGAGCACGCGGCGTCTTCTTCGGCATGACCCACGAGACGACGCGCGCCGACCTCGGCCGCGCCGTCCTGGAGGGCGTCGCGTTCGCACTCGCTGACGGCCAGGACGCGTTGACTGAAGCGGGCACACGCATCGACGAGGTTGCAGTCATCGGCGGCGGCGCTCGCAGCGAATTGTGGGGACGGATCCTGGCAAGCGCTCTGGATCGGCCGTTGCACTATCCCCGCGGCGGTGAAGCCGGCCCTGCTTACGGCGCCGCGCGCCTCGCACGCTTGGCACACACCGGCGAAGACCCGACCACGGTTTGCTCGCGCCCCGACGTCGAACGCGTCGTCGAACCCGAACAGCGGCTGCGCGATCGTTATCGCTCGCGCCTGGCGGAGTACCGACAGCTCTATTCCGTGTTGAAGGACCACTGGCCAGCGTAGCCGTGGTAGCTTCTTGATGGTGACTTCGATGGGAGAACCGCATGGACGGACCATTTTTCGGCAGCATTGAACACATCGGCTACGAGGGTCCCGAATCCGATAGCGCCCTCGCCTTTCACGACTACGACCCGACCGCTGTCGTGCTCGGCAAGACGATGCGGGATCATCTGCGCTTCGCGGTGTGTTACTGGCACACCTTCTCCTGGGCCGGCGCCGACATGTTCGGCGCCGATGTCTTCCAGCGGCCGTGGTTCGGTGCAGGTGATCCGATGACCTTGGCGCGAAGGAAGACCGAAATCGCGTTCGAGCTATTCGATAAACTCGGCGCACCTTTCTTTACCTTTCACGACCGTGACGTCGCTCCCGAAGGTCCGACTCTTTCCGAATCCAACGGTAACCTCGACCGGATTGTCGAGCACATCGAAGGTGAGATGAGCCGCACAGGGGTCCGCCTGCTGTGGGGCACGGCAAATCTCTTCAGCCACCCGCGCTACGCCGCCGGCGCCGCCACCAACCCCGATCCCGAAGTGTTCGCCTATGCCGCCGCACAGGTGAAGAAAGCGATCGACGTCACCCGCAGGCTGGGCGGCTCCAACTATGTTCTCTGGGGCGGTCGCGAAGGTTACGACACGCTGCTCAACACCGATCTGCGCCGCGAGCTCGACCAGCTCGGCCGGTTCATGCAGCTGGTGGTCGACTACAAGCACAGCATCGGATTCAAAGGCACATTGCTCATCGAGCCGAAGCCGATGGAACCGACGAAGCATCAATACGACTACGACAGTGCCGCGGTGCACTCGTTCTTGCGCAAGTACGGCCTCGAGGGCGAGATCAAGCTGAACATCGAAGCGAATCACGCCACCCTTGCCGGCCACTCCTTCGAACACGAGCTCGCCTACGCCGCCGCCAACGACCTGCTCGGCAGCGTCGATATCAACCGCGGCGATCTGCTCCTCGGCTGGGATACGGACCAGTTCCCCAACAACTCCGACGATCTCGTCCTGCCGCTGTACACCGTCCTGCGCGCCGGTGGACTGGGAAGCGGCGGGTTCAACTTCGATGCGAAGGTCCGGCGCCAGAGCCTCGATCCAGAGGATTTGTTTCACGCCCACATCGGCGGCGTCGACACGCTCGCTCGCGCGTTACGCCATGCCGCGCGACTTGTTGAAGATGGCTCGCTCGGCGCGTTCGTCGAACAGCGCTACGCCGCATGGAACGGACCGCTGGGCCGCGACATCCTCGCCGGCAAGCAGAACTTGGAAGCGCTCTCGGATCACGTCCTTCAAGACCGCATCGAACCGCGACCAAGATCAGGACGACAGGAGATGTTGGAGAATCTGGTCAACAACTCGAAACGGTGAGGTGCAATTCGAAAGTCTGTCTCCTCCGCTCCCCCCTTCCCGCCGCGGTAAGGGGGGCCAGGGGGGTTAGGTCTCTCCTCCGACCTCACTTGCGTAACTCGCATCCTCACGTTTAGATTATTCCAATCGAACGCTTTCGGGAGGTCGATCGAATGAAACGTTTCATCCATCACTCGGAGTTGGCGCGTGATCGCCGCTTCATTCGCGCTGAAAACATCCTTGCAACCATCCTCGGTAGCCTGCCCGATGATGCCGACGCAGTCGCCGAAGCGTTCGAGCGTCTCGATCCGCTCGTGGCCGAGTCGGTGAAGGGAACCGCGGCGGAGCCGCTGTACGAAGAGTTCGGCTGCGCCTTCGGCATCGTCGCCACCAACGAGCCATTGGATCCCGGCAGCCCGGCAGTCGAGACCCGACTCAAACTGCGCATGCACGGCATATTCGTCGGCGAGATGCAGGCGCTCGAGGGCGCCGGCAGGTCGCTGTGGGATTTCCCCGATGCTCCGTGGGAATTCAAAATGAACATGGCGCGCCAATGCTGGGACGAAGCCCGTCATGTGCAGATCTACGAAAAGCTCCTCGAGCACTGCGGCGGTTACGTCGGCATGTTCCCGGAGAGCACCTTTCTATTCGAAGCCTGCTGCCACGAAGATCCCGCCCTGCGCGTCGCCGGTGTCAATCGCGGTCTCGAAGGCCTCGCCTGCGACGTCTTCCGCGACATGATCAAGTTCGCCGAGAAAACCGGCGACGAGAAAATGAAGCAAGCCGTCGACTATGTCCTAGCCGACGAGCTCACTCACGTCCGCTTCGGCAGCGATTGGGTGCGAGAGTTCACCAAAGACGATCCGGAGCGCTACAAGCGCGCCCAGGACTACCGCCGCGAGGTCGACAAGCAGTTCAGTTTCGGCGGCGCCCGTTCCGACCGCGAAGACGCGGTCATTCCGATTGCGCGAGCGGATCGCAAGGAAGCCGGATTCACCGACGAAGAACTCGAAGAGCTCTCCCAGATCTCCAGCGGTGGACCGTCGCGCAAGACGTTGGCGCAAGCGGCTGCCATCCTGATCGAACGCCACAAGGCACGACGCGCCGGCAACCAACAGGCCGCCGAATGAGCGACGCTCCGAGCGGCGCCCAGCAGCCTGGCGAACGCACGACGTTCGAGCCCTACTCCGCCTTCGACATCCCGGCCGATTTGCGCGAGCTCCACGGCCGCTGGGATGTCGAAGCAACCGCGCGCCGTGTTCGCAACTTCCGCTACGCCGAAGAGTGGATGATGATGATCATGGGCGGCTGGCTGGCCACCGTCCCCGAGCTGCCGGTGAAGACCGGGCTCGGCAAAGTCATCTGGGAAAGCGCGCAGGCGGCCGACATTCTCGGCCGACGCTTGCCGGAGCTGCGTTGCGGCCGCAAATCGGTCGATAGCTCGGAATCGCCCAACGATGCCTTCGCCGCGGTCATCCGCGACGTCGCGGCTCCCGAGCAAGCCGCACTGACGATCGAGAAGCTTACCGGTATGTTCGATGTCCTCAAGCCCCATCTGGTCGAAGTGTACGAGTGGACGATGCGCGAGACCGATCAGATCGCCGACGCACCGACGATCGAGCTTCTCGACGAGATCGTGCGCAAGACTCGCCGCCATATCGCCTGGGCGAAAGAAGTCCTTGATCGTCTTTGCGATACCGATGCAAAGCGCGACCGCCGGGTGAAGCGTAAGAAACAGGTGTTGCAGATGTTGCGTGAAGCTGGGGGCGTTACGGGCGAGCAGGACGTAGCGTCAGACTGACGCGGGACGTTCCACGTAACGTCACCGGCTTCACCCACGCCGCCCCTTCCGCTTCGACCGCAGCACTTCACGTTCTAAGAGCTGCTCTACCTTTTCGAACGAAGCTCGCATCTTCTCGGCCAGATTTCGGAGCGGCGCATCAATCGGCGATCGCCGGCGCCAGATCAACCCGATCGTGCGCCCGGGAGCCGGCGAGACGAAGCGTCTGATTTCGAGCTCGCCGCGACGGTTCTCCGTCGCTACCGCAATCAACGGCAAGAGGGTCACGCCGCCGCCGGCGGCGACCATCTGTGTCAGCGTCGACAGACTGGTGGCGCGAAACTCGTGCTCACGCACTCCTGCGTTGGAACAGAGCGTCAACACCTGCTCGCGAAAGCAGTGGCCGTCGTCGAGCAGCAGAACGTCGGCACCCTGCAGCTCGTCGAGGGCGACCGGCACGGCCGCCGCCCCCAGCGGATGGCGCCGGGGCGTAGCGAGCACGAACGGATCCTCGCCGATCACAGCGTGCTCGGTGTTCCCCACCTCTGCCTCCAATGCAACGATGGCCGCGTCGAGCTTGCCAGCATCGATCTGACTGACGAGCGCCGCGGTCTTGTCCTCGACCCAAGCAAGCTGGAGTCGCGGAAAGGACTGCCGCAACGCCGGCGCGATCTCAGGCAGCAGATACGGCGAGATCGTCGGTATGACTCCGATACGCAACCTGCCGCTCAGCGGATCGCCGAGGCGTGCGGCGGCATCCATCCATTCATCCGCTTCGGCCAGCACCCGTCGAGCCTGCGCAACGAGAATTTCACCCGCAGGTGTCATCAGAACGCGACGCCGATCACGCTCGAACAAGCGCGCACCGGCAGCTTGCTCGAGCTGCGCGACCTGCGCGCTCAGTGACGGCTGTGACACGGCGCAGAGCTCCGCGGCACGGCGAAAGCTGCGGCTCTCGGCAACGGCGACGACATACTGGAGCTGCCTCAGGGTAACGGCGTGGGGCGAATAGCGCATGCTAGCGAAACCCTATCACAGCGATTGAAACGATGTCTTGGACGCGGGGCGGATGCGGCACCATCCTGAGCGTGAAACCTAACCCCCTTTGCCCCCATTTCCCGCGGACGGGAAGGGGGGAATCCAATTTCTCCTCTGCGCTGCGGAGAGGGGATTAAGGGGAGAGGTCCTTGCCGCCGCTTACATGGCCACGCTATGACCGCTTCACCTTGAACGAACCAAACGAAGCCGACCTGCTCGCGGCCGCCGCGCGCGGGATGGTCGTGGGATACTGGGCGGGAATCGAACCGTCGCGCCCGGCGATTGTTTCATCCCTCGGTGAACGAACCTTCGCCCAACTGAATCAAAGAGCCAATCAGCTGGCCCGCTCGTTGTTGAAGAGAGGCGTGCAAGCAGGCGATGCGGTCGCGCTGCTGTGCGCCAATCGTCCGGAGTATGCCGAGGTCTGGGCCGCATGCCAGCGCGCCGGGCTCCGACTCACGCCGATCAACTGGCACCTGACTGCGAGCGAGGTCGGCTACATCCTCAGCGATTGCGAGGCGACGGCACTGATCGCCGACGTCGGTCTCGCCGACATCGCCCGCGATTCCCTGCGGCACGCACCGCGGGTGACCACCTGCCTGGCGACCGGCGGCGCGATCGACGACTTCCAGGGCTACGACGCCGCGCTCGCCGCTGAAGAAGTCGACGACCTCAATGAGCCGACGCTTGGAACGTTGATGTTGTACACCTCGGGAACAACCGGCCGCCCCAAAGGTGTACACCGGCACGCGGTCAGCGACCTGCAGAGCGGCGGCTACAAGGCCTACGGCTACCAGAAGGGCCACGTGCATCTCTGCACCGGACCGCTGTATCACGCCGCGCCATTGGGAATCTCGATGACCATGCCGCTGAGCTGCGGTGTGACGGTCGTCATCATGGAACGCTGGGATCCCGAAGAGACCTTACGTTTGGTCGAGAAGCACCGCGTCAGCCACACACACCTGGTGCCAACGATGTTCCATCGCTTGCTGGCGCTGCCCGAAGAAGTGAAGCGGCGCTACGACCTGTCGTCGCTGCTCGGTGTCCTGCACGGCGCCGCACCCTGCCCTGTCCACGTCAAGCGGGCGATGATCGAGTGGTTCGGTCCGGTGATCTACGAGTACTACGCCGCCACTGAGGGTCCGGGAACCGTGGTCGACAGCCACACGTGGCTGAACAAACCCGGCACCGTCGGCAGGCCGCTGCCGGCGGAGAACGTCATCGTCGGCGACGAGGACGGCAAGCCGTTGGCCGCGGGGGAGGTCGGCCAGGTGTGGTTGAAGGCGCTGCCGACAACTCGTTTCCGCTATTTCAAAGACGACGGCAAGACAGCGAAGTCGTATCGTGGTGAGTACTTCACTCTGGGAGACATCGGCTATCTCGATGAAGACGGCTTTCTCTTCCTCACCGATCGCAGCGCCAACCTGATCATATCGGGTGGAGTGAACATCTATCCCGCTGAGATCGACGCCGTGCTCCTCCAGCATCCTGCCGTTGCCGACGCCGCGGCGATCGGCGTGCCGAACGAAGAATGGGGCGAAGAGGTCAAAGCGGTGGTTCAGCTGAAGGACGGAATCGTAGCGAGCGCCGACCTCGCCACCGAATTGATCGCCCTGTGCCGTTCGCAACTGGCGCACTACAAGTGCCCGCGCGGTGTCGATTTCGCCGACGCTCTGCCACGCTTGGACAACGGCAAGATCTACAAACAGCGCTTGCGGGAGATGTATCGGGAGAAGGAGGGCTGAGGCTCAGGCATAGGCTTGAGCGGCGCGCTGCGCTACCCTCGTCATCATGGGCGCCATCAAACTGTTTCTAACCGGCAAGGGTCCGATGACCGGTTACATCGCGCGCGCCTACGATCGCGCGGTGCAGGTGGCGTTTCGCGAATTCGTTCGAGCGACTTTCGAGGATCTGGCTGACCAGATTGCCGGCGCGCGTCGCGTGGTCGACGTCGGCTGCGGGCCCGGACAGTTCACCATCATGGCAGCCGAGCGCTTGCCGCAGGCACAGATTGTCGGCGTCGACCTGTCGCCGACGATGATCGAGTTGGCTAACGGTCATCGCGCCGCTTCAGCGGCGGTGGATCGGGTAAGCTTCGAGATCGGCGACGCGATGGCGCTGCCATTCGCCGACAACACCTTCGATGTCGCCATCAGCAGCGGTTCGATCAAGCAATGGCCCGATGCATCGCGCGGCCTGGCGGAAATCCATCGCATACTGGCCCCGGGAGGCCGCGCCTTCGTGCTGGAGATCAACAGTGACGCACCGGCGAGCGCGATCGAAGCGCAGCGGGTCAAGCTGCAGCATTGGCTCTTTCGCCTGCTTTTTCCGCGCGTCGCCGCTCAGGGCATGACACCGGCGCAGGCGCGCTCCGCCTGCGTCGCTTCGCCGTTTGGCGAGCCACGCGAGCAACGCTTGTTGCTCGACGGCCTGATCTGGTTGCTGGTCGCACAGAAGGCTTCTGCATAGCTCGCCGGCGTCCACTCGAAACGCATGCGTCTCAATCCATTGGGGCTCGCTCTCGCCCTGCTTGCCTCGGCGCTGTGGGGTTTGGCTCCCGTGGCAATCAAAGGAGCGATGGACGGTTTCTCGCCGGAGATCGTCAACATGTCGCGGCTCGCCGGCGCCGCCTTGTTCTTTCGCGCCGCCGCCGGCGGACGCGTGCCCTGGCTGCCGGCGGATGGATGGTCGTGGCTCAGCGGCGTCGCTCTCGGCGTCGACTTCGTCCTCTACAACTACGGTCTGCGGCAGACGACGGCATCGGTCTCCGGTCTGGTGGTCAACATCGAGGTCGTATCGACGATCGCCTTCGCCATGTGGCTACTGAATGAGCGGCTCGACACGCGCCGCGTCGTCGGATCGCTTTTGACCCTCGGCGGCGTCGTCTATGTCGCCGCGGAAGGTGTGTCGCTGGCCGACCTGACGGCGGCGGACAAAGTCGTCGGCAACGTGCTCGTGATGCTCGCCGGTATCGCCTGGTCGCTCTATGCCGTGGCGCAGCGCCGCGCGCCGCGGCAAGAAAACTCGTTTCGCTTGATGGCGCCGATATTCGTCGTTGCGACGCTGACGACGGCGCCGTCGATGCTCCTACCGAGTGCATGGCACAATTCCGGCGGCGTCTTCGCAACGCTCATGCTGTTGGCAGCGACCGGGCTGTCGACCATCATCGTCTACATCGTCTACGCCCGTTGTCAGGAGCTCGTCGACGTCAGCGTCCTGGCGATCGTGATCGCATCGATTCCAATCTTCGCCATCGCCTTCGCCTGGTTGCTGCTCGGCGAGACGATTTCCGAGCGCGTGATCGGCGGCGGAATCGCAGTGTTCGCCGGTGTCCTGTTGATCGCCACCGATCAGGGAGGCGATGTCACGCAGGCGGAGGTGCACTAGCTCCGATCCGAAATTCTCAACCATGAAGAGCACGAAGCTCACGAAGCGGATCCTTGGAGTGTCTCTATCGACGAACTACCTTCGTGAGCTTCGTGCTCTTCGTGGTTCAGCTCGGGTCATTGCCTGCGGCAATAGGTGACCGTGCACGGCCGCGCTGCACGGGCGACGCCGCCAATCTGCCGCGGAGGCGGCTCCACGTCGCGAAACTGCGGCTGCAGCTCGAAGCGTTCGAACAACCATCGGAGCGAGATGCAAATCGCCGAGATCGAGAAGCGCTGCGCCGGACACGAATGACGCCCGTGGCCGAAGGTGCTGACCAGCTCGCGCGCCGGCGGCACGTCGGTCACCAGCTTGCGCCCGGCGTAGTGACACGGATCGAAACGCTCGAGGCCCGGCGCCGCGCTGCAGTTGGTGACCGGAAGCATCGTCGTGATCATCACACCGGGATCGAGGGCGAAGGCGCCGGACTCGACCTCGTAGCTCAGCGGCGACATCACCTGCCGTAAAGTGATCGAACGCTGCGCCATACGAATCGATTCATTGGCACACTGCTCGAGCAGCACGTCGTCACCGTCGATGACACGCCGCAGGTGCTCGGGATGCAGCAGCAGGTTGACCAGGGTCCACGCCAGCGCCGCCGGCAGATTGGATTGCGCACCCATATGGATGACGATGACGTCGCGCGCGGTCTGCAAGCGGCGGTCTTCAGGGGACAGGTCGGCGAAGGAATTGTAGATGCGCTCGAGGTAGTCGCCGGGATGAGCGCCGCGCTGGTCACGCTCGACCAAGATCTCGGCGATGATCGCTTCGATGCCTTGCATCGCGGCACGCTCGCGCCGCTTTTGTGTCGCCCAGGTGATCAGCGCCTTCGACGGATTGACGAACGACTCACCCGAATCGAGGCGCTCGAGGAGCGGCACGAGACGATCGAGGCATGCCGACGTCGCCGCTTCCCGCCCGGCCCAGACGGTAAGACCCAGGCGATGGCCCAAGCGCCGCGTGAACTCGAAGATCTCGAACATCCCCGATTCACCAAGCTCATCGAGTTGCAACCCCACCGCCGATTCGAGGCGATCGAGGTAGTCCTCCACATCCTGCTTGCCGAACAAATCGTGCGGAAACGTGCGCCGGCCGACGAGCAACTCCAACGGCACCTTGCGCCGGATCACCAGCTCGAACGTGGCGAGCCCGAAACTGGCTTCGTGTTCTTCGAGCGCGTACAGACGGCGAACGCCTTCGGGTGAAAACACACAGAAGAGGCGATAGCCGAAAGCGTCGACGACGAAAGTGTCGCCCAGTCGCTGCCGAGTCCGGTGAAAAAACTCCGTCGGATTGCGCAGCAAGCCCAGACCGGCGCCAATCCACGGAAGATTACCGGCTGATCGCGCCGGCATCGGTTCAATCGTCGGAAGTCGCGCCACAAGCGTTATTTCCCCACGGCTTGCCACTACGTTCCAGGTGCCACTGGACCGAAGAGACGTGACGGCAGTAGCATCCTGCCCGCCATGACCTCCCTAGCATCGACCGCCGATCGGCACGAGCCCGTGGCCTGGCGCGTGCTCGTAGCCTTGGGTGCATTCAAGATCGCCTTCCATCTTCTCGCCGCCGGTCCGCTGGCGTGGGGCTACATGACCGATGAGCTCTATTTCCTCGACACCATCGATCGGCTCGATTGGGGCTTTGTCGACCATCCGCCGCTGTCGATCGCCGTGCTCGGAGTGGTGCGCGCCGTCGCCGGCGACTCGATCCTGGCGTTGCGCGTCCTTCCCGCATTGTTCGCGGGGGCGATGGTCGTGCTCACCGGTCTGATGGCGCGCGAGATGGGTGGCCGTGCCTCGGCTCAATCGCTGGCGGCGTTGGCGATGGCGACGTCGCCGGTGCACATGTCGATGGCGATGTACTACTCGATGAACTCGCTCGAAGAGATGCTTTGGATACTGACCGCGTTCCTGCTGCTGCGTATCCTCAACGGCGGCGATCGACGGTTGTGGCTCGCGTTGGGCCTCGTCATGGGTGCGGGGCTTCTCAACAAAGTCAGTATGATGTGGCTCGCGACAGGCATCGCCGTCGGCCTGTTGTTGACGCCCGAACGTCGCTGGTTGAGCACTCCTTGGCCATGGGCGGCGGCAGCGATCGCAGGGCTGTGTTTTGCTCCTTTCGTGTGGTGGCAGCAGAAGAACGGCTGGCCGTTTCTCGAGTTCAGCCGCAACGCGGCAATCTACAAGGTCGGTTGGGTATCACCGCTCGAGTTTTTGCGCGGGCAGATCGAAGCGGCGAACACACCTGCCGCGCCGCTCTGGATCGGTGGGGCCCTCTTCGGCCTGATGAGTCGAGAGGCGCAACGTTGCCGCGTGATGGCGTGGGCGTTCGCCACGGTCTTCGCGATACTGGCATTCGGCGGCAGTGCGCGGCCGCACTATCTCGCGCCGGCGTTGTCCATTGCTTTCGCTCTGGGAGGTGTTGCGGTCGAGCGCTTTGCGCAGGCACGTGGCTGGGTCGCACCAGTGATGGCGGTCGCCATGGTTGTCGGTGGAATTGTCGCCGCGCCACTGGCGATGGCGTTGCTGTCACCCGAGAGGACGGTCGCCTATCAGAATGCAATCGGGATAAGGCCGCGCGAAGAGCTTCAGCGTGGCGGCTTGCTGCCCATGCATCTCGGTCTGTTCTTCCATGCTGAAGCGGTTCTGAAGCCCCTGACCGAGGTGTATCGAGGCTTGTCTGCCGAGGACCAGGAGCGGGCGGTGATTCTGACCAGCTCATTCGGCGAGGCCGGCGCGGTCAACGTTCTCGGGCGCAAGCGTGGTCTGCCAGCATCGATCGGCCGGCACAATCAGTATTGGCAGTGGGGACCGGGGGATGCGAGCGGCGAGGTCACAATCGTCGTTCACGACTCCGAGGAGACTCTGAATCGATGGTTCACAACCTGTGAGCGCAAGGCTTCAATCGACTGCATCTACTGTATGGAAACCATGCAACGGGAAGCGGTTTACGTCTGCCGCGAGCCGCGGCGACCGCTGCCCGAGCTATGGCCGGAGATGAAGAACTTCGGCTAGAAACTCACCCCCTCACCCCCTCCCTGGGAGAGTGTCGATAAACGCCACAGGTCCCTCGATACGGCCGCTGAGAAGACGCGGCCTACTCGGGACGAACGGAGAAAGGTCTTGTAAATCAAGG
>Ga0187892_10007529_pt1 | contig 15483 bp, 13 predicted proteins | sample MA1701073metaG_FD_139345 | JGI IMG/M metagenome (GOLD analysis project Ga0187892, IMG submission 139345) | Bio-ooze microbial communities from a basaltic lava cave in the Kipuka Kanohina Cave System on the Island of Hawaii, USA - MA170107-3 metaG ... | reverse complement strand
GCCGTTCGCCGGCGACAATTTCATAGGCGCCGTCCGCTCGGGTGCGAACCACCAGGGGCTGCAGCAGGCCCTTCTCCCGAATCGACCTTGCGAGATCGTCGAGGTCGGCATCGGCAAAATGCTTGCGCGGGTTGTTGGGGCTGGCGTGCAGAAGTTCGACCGGCAGATGCCGGAGGCTGCGGATATCCTGGAAAACGGCATCCTCGGTGGTGTCGTCGCCAATCAGCGCGGCAAGCCCCCGCCCTAGTCGCTGCTTCTGAGCTTGGATCATGTCCCGTCCCTAACTTCCTGAAGTCATACCGCTTCCGGTATGACTAACGTTACGTAGCCGAATCGAATTAGGCCGCCCGTAGCTGCCGCTCCCGCCGGATGATTTCCGAAGCAAGCTTGATGTAGGCCTGCGACCCCAGGCAGCCATTGTCGTAAAGTAGCACCGGTTTGCCATAGGAGGGTGCCTCCGAAACCCGCACGTTCCGCGGTATGACCGTCTGGTAGACCTTGTCGCCCAAAACACTCCGTACATCCACGGCCACCTGTTCCGAAAGGCTGTTGCGCCGGTCGAACATGGTGAGGACGACCCCCTGGATCGACAGCCGCGGATTGAGACTGGTCTTCACCCGTTCCACCGTCTTGAGCAGCTGGCTGAGCCCTTCCAACGCGAAAAACTCGCATTGCAGCGGAACCAGTATGGCATCCGCCGCCGACAGCGAATTGATGGTAAGGAGATTAAGCGAGGGCGGACAATCCACCAGGATATAACTGTATGGCCCGGCCCCCGCCTGCTGATGGCGCTTGATCGCATCCGCCAGCCGGTATGTCTTGCGCTCGAAATTCGCCAGTTCGAGTTCAGCACCCAGCAAATCCATGGTCGAGGGCACGCAGTGCAATCGCGGTATGCCCGATTCAACGATCGCCTCGCCGAGTTCGGCCTCGCCGATCAGCACATGGTATGACGATTTCTGCTTGGGCCCGCGCGCGATGCCAAGCCCCGTGCTGGCGTTACCCTGGGGGTCGAGATCGATGATCAGCACGGTCTCACCGACCGCGGCCAAGGCCGTACCCAGATTGATGGCGGTCGTTGTCTTTCCAACACCGCCCTTCTGGTTGGCGATGGCAAGAATGCGCGGCTCCGATTGTTCAGGATGCGACACGGCGGGCCTCCTTCACCTCGAGTATGGCTCCCTGCGAATCAGTCATGCTCGGGTGCTTGTCGTATACCAGACTCCAGCATTGGGCGGCTGCGGTCAACTCAGCGTCAACATCTTTGCCCTTGTGGAAAAGCCCGGTGGCGCCCCTCTGCATGAACGGCGCCGAATAATCGAGGAGCTGAGCAAGGGGTGCCAGGGCCCGTGCCAGCACAAGATCGACCTCCGGCCGTGATGGAAGATCGCGCAAGGTTTCAATGCGCGTCTGATGAACTGTCGCGGGAGCCTTGGTCTGGCGAATGGCCTCCCGAAGGAATGCCGCCTTCTTGCCGTTGCTTTCGTAAAGATGAACGTGAATTCCAGTGACGATGGCAAGAACCAATCCCGGAATGCCAGCGCCCGATCCTAAATCCGCGATGCTTTGAATGCCGGGCCGTATGAGCGGAAGGAGTTGCAGCGCATCGCCGATGTGACGTGTCCAAATCTGATCCACTGTCGATGGCCCGATCAGATTGATCCGCCGCTGCCAAGCCAGCAGGAGGGAGACATAGGCCTCGAGCGGCGCGAGTGATTCACGTGAAACATTGAAGCGGTCGAGAAGCGAAGCGCGCGACGCCGGCGCCATGGCTCAGGCGATCTTGCGGGTGTCCCGCCGCTTCACATGCCCCAGCAGTGCCGCCAGCGCCGCCGGTGTCATGCCGTCGATGCGGGCCGCCTGTCCGAGTGTCGCGGGATTGATGCGCCCGAGTTTCTGGCGAAGTTCCGCCGAGAGGCTGGGGATCGCCGCATAATCAAGATCCACGGGCAGCGTCAGCTGTTCTTCTTTACGCAATGCCACGATGTCCGCTTCCTGCCTGTGGATATAGCCCGAATACAAGGCATCGGCTTCCAATGACGCAGTGGCGAAAGCGGGAAGTTCCCGTAACTCCGGCCAGAGTGATTTGACCCGTTCGAGTCCCACTTCCGGCATGGCGATGAGATCGCGGACACTACGCCGTTGTCCGTCCTGGTTCACGCGCAAACCCAGCTTCTGCGCTTGCGATGAAGTAACCGAGAGTTCAAGCGCCAGACTCCGCGCGCGCTCGATGATGGTTTGGCGCTCGCGAAAACGTGCAGCGCGTTCGGGGCTGACAATCCCAAGCTTCAGTCCTAGCGGCGTAAGCCTTTCATCGGCGTTGTCGGCGCGAAGCGTCAGGCGATATTCGGCCCGCGAAGTAAACATGCGGTAGGGCTCGGCAACGCCCCGGGTTACGAGGTCGTCGATCATCACCCCGAGATAGCCCTGCCCGCGATCGATGATGACGGGAGATTGCTGGCCGGCCTTGCGGGCGGCGTTCAACCCCGCCAGAAGCCCCTGCGCCGCCGCCTCCTCATAGCCCGTGGTGCCGTTGATCTGGCCCGCCAGAAACAGGTTGGGCAGGGCCTTGACTTCAAGGGATGCACCAAGCTCGCGGGGATCGACATAATCATATTCGATGGCATAGCCCGGCCTGAGGATGGTGGCCTTTTCCAGCCCTGGAACGGTGCGGATGAATTCACCCTGGATATCTTCCGGCAGCGAGGTCGAAATCCCATTGGGATAGACCGTGTAATCGTCGAGTCCCTCGGGCTCGAGAAAAATCTGGTGCGATGACTTGTCGCGAAAGCGGTTGATCTTGTCTTCGATCGAGGGGCAATAGCGGGGACCCACCCCTTCGATCTGGCCGGAATACATGGGCGACCGGTGCAGATTATCGGCAATCACGCGGTGGGTCCTATCCGTCGTGTGGGTGATGAAGCAGGAAATCTGGGGCGTGGTGATGCGCTCTGTCAGCAGCGAGAATGGCGCGGGCTCGCTATCACCGGGCTGTTCTTCAAGACCGCTCCACGCAATGCTACGGCCGTCGAGCCGGGCCGGGGTGCCCGTCTTCAGGCGGCCAAGCGCCAAGCCCGCCGCGGACAACTGCGTAGAAAGGCCGTGTGACGGTGCTTCGCCCATGCGGCCCGCGGGAATTTGGCGCTCGCCGATATGGATCAAGCCGTTGAGGAATGTCCCGGTGGTAAGCACCACGGCGCCGGCGGCCAGGGTGCGGCCATCTTCCGTTTCAATGCCGGCGACACGGCCGCCCTCCATCACGAGGGCCCGCGCAGCGCCTTCGACTATGTCGAGAGCCGCTTGGTCCCGGACCGCCGCCTGCATGGCTTGACGGTAGAGCTTCCTGTCGGCTTGGGCGCGGGGACCGCGCACCGCCGGACCCTTGGAACGGTTCAGCAATCGGAACTGGATGCCGGCCTGGTCGGCCACGCGGCCCATCAAACCATCGAGTGCATCGATCTCGCGCACCAGATGGCCCTTACCCAATCCGCCGATCGCCGGGTTGCACGACATTTCGCCGATGGTCGCGAACCTGTGGGTGAGGAGCGCGGTCCGGGCGCCGGCCCGCGCGGCGGCGCTCGCCGCCTCAACACCGGCATGTCCGCCGCCCACCACGATCACATCATAATTGTTTCGCATCCGCGCCCTTTAGAACAGCGAGATTGTCCGGTCAAAGATTAACGGGTTTCACGTGAAACAGTTTTTCACTTGCCGATACAGAATTCGCTGAAAATCGCCGCCAGCAAATCTTCCACATCGATCCGCCCGGTAATCCTGGCTAGCGAGTAAGCGGCCTTGCGCAAGTCCTCGGCCACGAGCTCAAGTTGCGAAGAATCGTGCGAAACAGAATCGTTAAGATGCCGAATCGATTCCATGACCGCCTGCTTTTGCCGGTCGCGAACGATGACCGGGTCGCTCATTCGGCCATACTTTTCGCGAACCAGCCGAGCCAGCTCTGCGATCATCTCGGGCACCCCGGCCCCGCTTCGCGCCGAGACGGCAACGCCCGCGGAACAAACAAGGTTCAGCCCGATCAAATCCATTTTGTTCAGTACACGGAGAGAAGGCTTCAGATCGGCCCAAAACCGGTCACTTCCTTCAACATCGGGAGAGCTCACCCAGACGATCAGGTCCGCAGAATCGAGTTCCCGGTGGGTCTTGGCAATACCTATGGTCTCGACCTCGTCGGGTGAGTCCTCGCGCAATCCCGCCGTATCGGTAAGCATCACCGCGAGGCCTTCGATTTCAACAGACACTTCAATCACATCACGGGTAGTGCCGGGATACTTCGAGACAATCGCCGCCTCCCGCTTGGCCAGCGCGTTCAGCAAGCTCGACTTGCCGGTATTGGGCAAACCTGCCAGCACCACTTTAACGCCGTTGCGGATGGCCGCGGCCTGCCCGGCGTCCTCAAGCGCTGAAGCCATCGCTCCAGCAAGCGCCGTTATATCGCTTCTAACGCTGGTTATGGCGGCTTCGGCAACGCCTTCCTCTTCGATAAAATCAACCGCCGCTTCGACGCGCGCCAGTATCGCAAGCAGCTTCAGCCGCCAGTCCTCATAGACCGAACTCGCATGACCCAGCAGATGATGCACCGCCTGTTGGCGCTGTTTGCTCGTGCGGGCGTTCAGCAAATCGGCTAGTCCTTCGGCCTCCACCAGGTCCATCCGGCCGTTGGCAAAGGCCCGCCTCGTGAATTCACCGGGCTCCGCCGGCCGCAGGCCGGGAATGGTGTTGAACGCGGCGAACAACCCAGCGATCACCGCGGCGCTGCCATGGACATGGAACTCCGCCACATCCTCGCCCGTCACTGATCCGGGACCAGGCAGCCAAAGTAGAACCGCCCTATCAAGCACCTGCCTCGTACCCGGCTCGCTTATGGTGCGAACCACGGCGTGCCGCGGCTTCGGCAGACCTCCAGCCAACGCCCTCACCGCCTCGCTCGCCTGAGGCCCGCTAATCCGGATAACGGCAATACCGGCCTTACCGGCGCCGCTGGAAACCGCGTATATCGTGTCTGAACTGGTCATTCCGGACTCGAATCGATACTTTCTGGCACATCCGCGCAACCCGACAACCATACTAGGCCTTTACTTAGTGATGACCGGAAATCTGCTTGCCCAGGAAACCAGCCCCTACCTCCTTCAGCACAAGGATAATCCCGTCCATTGGGTCGCCTGGTCGCCGGAGGCTTTTGAGCGCGCCAAGGCTGAAGACAAGCCCGTCCTCCTCTCGGTAGGTTACGCCGCCTGCCACTGGTGCCATGTCATGGCCCATGAAAGCTTCGAGGACCAGAACACCGCCGATCTCATGAATGCAAATTTTATCAACATCAAGGTGGACCGCGAAGAGCGCCCCGACGTCGATAAGGCCTACATGACAGCACTCCATGCGCTGGGCGAGCGCGGCGGCTGGCCGCTCACCATGTTCCTCGATGCCGGCGGCAAACCCTTCTGGGGCGGCACTTACTTTCCCCCGGAATCAAAGTATGGCCGCCCCGGCTTCAAACACATCCTGAGTGAAATAGCGCGCCTCTGGAAAGCCGAGCGCCACAAGATCGAGAGCAGCTCCACGGCAATCGTGGCAGCGCTTCAAGCCGAACCTGGGCGCAAGCAATCGAGCGAGATCACGGGAGAACAGGTTCAACAGGCCGCCAATATCATTCTGAACGCCGTCGATCCAAAGTTGGGCGGACTGAAGGGTGCCCCCAAATTCCCTCAAGCGCCTGTGTTTGATTTTTTGTGGGCTGCGTCTCTTCACCCGCACCATCCTGGTCTCGCCGCCGCAGTCACCAACACGCTCAGGCAAATCGCCCAGGGTGGAATCTATGATCATCTCGGCGGCGGCATTGCGCGCTATTCCGTCGATGCCCAATGGCTCGTCCCGCATTTTGAAAAGATGCTCTACGACAATGCCCAGTTCATGTCCCTGCTCACCAGGGCCTGGCTGAAAACAAACGAGCCGCTATTCCGCCTCCGGATCGATGAAACTTTGAGGTTCGTGCTGCGCGAGATGACCACGCCTGAAGGCCTTTTCGCCTCGAGCTACGATGCTGATTCCGAGGGGGAGGAGGGCAAGTACTATGTCTGGAGCAAAGCGGAAATCGACCGCCTCCTCGACTCCGACTCTTCGCTCTTTTGCCGCCATTACGGCGTGACTGCGGAGGGCAACTTTGAGGGTCACAACATCCTCAACCGTTCCCACGATCCAGGCCTTCAGGATAGGGCGACTGAATCCAAACTGGCGGCCGCGCGCAAGGTTCTTTTGGCGGTCCGGCAGGCCCGCGTGCCTCCTGGCTTCGATGACAAGGTCCTCGCCGACTGGAACGGCTTGATGATCGCCGCCATGGCCGAGGCGGCATTTGTGTTCAACCGCCGCGATTGGGCAGCCTCCGCCGAGAAGGCCTTGGCGAGCCTCATGCGCATTCATTGGCGCGACGGCAGGCTCATGCATTCATCGAAGAAGGGCGACGCCCGCCACGAGGCGACGTCTGACGATTATGCCAATCTGATCACGGCCTGCCGCGCCTTACATTTGTTGACGGGTGATCAGGCCCATATCGACACAGCCCAGAGCCTCGCCACTGCGCTCTTTGACAATCACTGGGACCACGAGCGCGGCGGATATCTTTTCGCCTCCCGCCGGGTGAGCGAACTTCCGGTCGCCACCCGCACCATCCATGATGACGCGACCCCCAACGCCAACGGCGTCATGATCGCCAATCTCGCCGCTCTCCATCATTACACGGGCTCACCGGATTATCTCGCCCTCGCTCACAAGATCGGCGAGTGCTTTGCCGCCGAAGTTCAAAGCAATCCCTTCGCTGCTCCGACTTATCTCAAGAACATCCGCTATCCCAACGACCCCATACAAATCGTTGCAACCGGCGAAATCCCAAGTAAGTTTCTTCATGCGGCCGTAACCCATACCGGCCTCGACGCCATCGTACACCGCATTGCTCTGCCCGATGATCTGCCGGCTGAGCATCCAGCCAGGCTTAAATTCACAGGAGATCAGCCGCCGGCCATCTTCATCTGCCGCGCCATGGCCTGCGCCGCACCGGCGCGGAGTGAGACCGGCCTTACGGATGCGCTGGCGACGCTTAACCTGTTATAGCAGCGATCAGGGAAAGGGGCCTCATCCGCCCTGTCGGGCACCTTCTCCCACGCGTTCCGCGCGGGCGAAGGCACAACATTGAAGCGCCTTCTCCCGTGCCGCAAGGCATCGGAGAAGGTGGCCGAAGGCCGGATGAGGGCCTACGCGTTCATCGAGTCGAAGAAATCGTTGTTGTTCTTGGTCTGCCTGAGCTTGTCGAGCAGGAACTCGATGGCGTCGACCGTTCCCATGGGATTGAGAATGCGCCGCAGCACGTAGGTCTTCTTCAAGAGGTCGGGCTTGACCAAAAGCTCCTCTTTGCGGGTGCCCGACCGCAGAATGTCGATTGAGGGAAATACCCGCTTGTCAGCGATCTTGCGGTCGAGGATGATTTCCGAATTGCCAGTGCCCTTGAACTCTTCGAAGATGACTTCATCCATGCGGCTGCCCGTATCGATCAACGCCGTGGCGATGATCGTCAGCGAGCCGCCTTCCTCGATATTGCGCGCCGCGCCGAAAAACCGCTTCGGGCGTTGCAGGGCATTGGCGTCGACGCCGCCCGTCAAAACCTTGCCGGAGGAGGGCACCACGGTGTTGTAGGCCCGGCCCAGCCGCGTGATCGAATCGAGCAGGATCACCACATCGCGCTTGTGTTCAACCAGGCGCTTGGCTTTCTCGATCACCATCTCCGCCACCTGCACGTGCCGCGTCGCCGGCTCATCGAAGGTCGAACTGATGACTTCACCCTTCACCGAGCGCTGCATGTCGGTCACTTCCTCGGGGCGCTCGTCGATCAACAGCACGATCAGATAGCACTCCGGATGATTTGAGGTGATCGAGTGCGCGATATTTTGCAAGAGCACCGTCTTGCCGGTGCGGGGCGGGGCCACGATCAGCCCGCGCTGCCCCTTGCCCAGGGGCGCCACGATATTGATCACCCGGGTCGAATAATCCTTCTTCGTGGGATCGGGCGTCTCCATCTCCAGGGCTTCGTCGGGATAGAGCGGCGTCAGATTGTCGAAGTGAACCTTGTGCCTTGTGTTTTCGGGGTCTTCGAAATTGATGGTGTTGACTTTGACCAGGGCAAAATAGCGCTCGCCATCCTTCGGGCTGCGGATCTGCCCTTCCACCGTGTCCCCGGTGCGGAGGATGAATTTCCGGATCTGGCTCGGGCTCACGTAGATATCATCGGGGCCGGCGAGATAATTCGCATCGGGCGAGCGCAGGAAGCCGAAGCCGTCCTGCAAGACTTCGACGACGCCTTCGCCGATGATTTCGACCTCGCGTGCCGCGAGATTTTTCAGGATCGCAAACATCAGCTCCTGCTTGCGAAGCGCGCTGGCGTTCTCGACCTGCAGCTCCTCCGCCAGGCTCACCAACTCGGCGGGCGTTTTCAGCTTCAAATCCTGAAGCTTGATTTCTTTCAACTCGGAAATGTTCGTCATGTGACCGCTAACTTTGGGAGAAGCCGTTGCCGCAGGGTCGCGGAACAGGCCGGAAGGAGGAGGGACGAGAGGGCCGCTCGCGGTGCCGCAAGCTTTGCCCGACATTTCTCTATAACAACTTCGCGAGAGAAACGCCAACACCAAATTGAAAGAACTCAAAAAGGCCTGACGATCACCAATATCACAATCGCGATCAGGATGGCCGTGGGAATCTCGTTCAAGACGCGGAAGTATTTGTGTCCGCGTGGCCTGCCGTCCATGTGAAACACCGCGACATACCGGTGCAGCATCGCATGGAAGACAGTAAGCCCCGCGGCCAGCAGTAATTTGAGGCCGAACCACATCTCCAGCCTGATGAAATATCCGCCCGACACGGCGGTTAAAATACCAGAGAACCACGACGCCAAGCCGGCAGGAAGCATGATGGCGCGGGAAAGCCGCCGTTCCATGATCTTCAATTGCTCGGATACGGCACCTCCAACCGGCGCCATCGAGTGATAAACCAGCAGCCGCGGCAAGTAGAGCAGGCCCGCCATCCAGGCGAACACCGAAATCACATGCGCTGCCTTCAGCCACAGAAGCATTCAGCCCGCCATTTTGCTCATATCATGCCGCCGCACCGTCTCGATCACCGCATTCAGCATTTCAGGGTTTGTGGCAGGCCTGATCCCGTGTCCCAGATTGAAGATATGCCGTTCCATCGGCATCGTTGCCACCAATGCCTCCGCTGCTTGCCGCGCTCCATCTTCCGGCCCCAGCAATATTTCGGGGTCCAGATTGCCTTGGATCGTCCCCTTCAACCGATCCCGCGCCCATTGCATCGAAAGCTCGGATTCGATGCTTATGCCCTGCGCCCCCGTCGCCTTCTCGATAACGCTGTGGCCGTGGCCAACGCCGCGCGCGAATACGATGACCGGTATATCCGGCTGCCGCGCCCGAAAGCCTTTCACCACCGCGGCAAGCGGTTTCTCGACAAACTCTTTTCGACCTGTCTCCGGCAAATCTCCGGCCCATGAATCAAAAATCTGCACCGCGTCAGCACCAGCCTCAACCTGTCCCGAAAGATATTCAACCGACTCTTCAACGAGCCGGTCGATCAAATGCCGGAACCACGTCTCGCCGCGAGCCGCTGCCGCCTTCGACAATTTCCGGTTTGAACTGCCGCCCTCGATCATGTAGCTGGCAACCGTCCACGGCCCGCCGCAAAATCCGATCAGCGCGATAGCCTGGCCGAGTTTCGAACTCACCCGCCCCAAGCTCTCATAAACCGCCTTTATCTGATGGGAGTTGCCGGAAGGCTTGAGCTTCCTCATGTCTTCCCGGCTTCGCACCGTTTCAAGAATTGGTCCTTCACCTTCCTCAAAGTGCAATTCGAGGCCCATGGCGTGTGGTATGACCAGTATGTCGGCAAACACGATCGCCGCGTCGAGGTCATACCGCCGCAAGGGCTGAAGGGTTACCTCGGCCGCCAGTTCCGGCCGGTAGCAAAGCTCCAGAAAGGAACCAGCCTGCTCACGGAGCTTCCGGTATTCCGGCAAGTAGCGCCCCGCCTGGCGCATGAACCAGATCGGTCTCCTTTCTGGTTTTCTTCCGCTCAAGACGTCAAGCAGAGGTTTTCCCTGCACAGAGACCTTCATCCATAGTCCTATCTTTTATCTTTAGGATTCTTAGTAGGGCCGCCTGAATCCGGGATACAGGCTTATCCTTCAATGGTCCACAACGCCTGAACAATGCACCGCCCGTGCCGATCTGGAGCCGCAAATTAACCAAAAATTAACACGTGTTAACAAAGTATTAATTTTACCATTAGGTGCGGTTTTCCGTCTTCCCAACTTATCCCCGCAGTTCCTTCCGAAGCCTGCATCAGGCATATCGGCTGAAAACTTTGGGGACAATCGGCTTGGACATGCTATCTGCGCGGTCCCGGCCCAACTTATCCACAAAACATCCACGCCTCAAAGCCGATGACAGCAAAAACCGAAACACGCTTTTTCCATATGCATCTGGTCTCCGATGCCACCGGCGAGACTCTGAACACCGTAGCTCGCGCCGCGGCCGCGCACTATTCGGATTATCGTCCGGTTGAGCACATTTATGCCCTGGTGCGGACGCCGAAGCAGCTTCAGCGCGTTCTCACGGACATCGAGCGCCAGCCGGGCATTGTACTCTTCACCATCATCGACGCCGATCTCCGCCATCATCTCGAAGAGCATTGCAGGCGCCTGGGCGTTCCGTGCATCCCAATTCTCGATCCCGTGATCAACAGCCTGGCCCAGTATCTCAATACGCAGTCGCGGCCGCACGTGGGCGGCCAGCATGCGCTCAATGCCGAATATTTCCGCCGCATCGAGGCGCTGAATTTCACCATGAGCCATGACGATGGTCAGAACACGGACGATCTTGACAAGGCCGACGTCGTGCTGCTTGGCATCAGCCGCACGTCCAAGACGCCCACCAGCATTTATCTGTCGCAGCGCGGCATCAAGACCGCCAATGTGCCGATCGTGCCCGGCACCCCGGTGCCACTGCCGCTGCTAGAGCTGAAAGGCCCGCTCGTCGTGGGACTGATCGCCAGCGCCGAGCGCATCGCGCAGATCAGGCGGCACCGCCTGCTGACGCTGCACGAAACCCGTGAAACCGCCTATGCCGATCCCCGCCACATCACCGATGAAATGGTCCATATGAAGAAACTCTGTTCGGAAAAAAACTGGCCGATGATCGATGTTACGCGGCGTTCGGTGGAAGAAACAGCCGCCGCCGTCCTCAATCTTCTGACGGAACGCAATCAACCGGCTTGAGCTTGGTCATGGCCATCATTCTGGCATCCACCAGTCCAATCCGCCGCCGGCTTCTCGAAAACGCCGGGATGCCATTCGTCGCCAAAAAACCTTCGGTAGATGAAGAAGAGGTCAAGCGCAGCGCTCCAGGCCTTGCTCGCGAGGCGCTGGCGCAACATCTGGCCTCGGCCAAATGCCTTTCCGTATCGGCACGCCATCCGCAAGATCTGGTGATCGGCGCCGATCAGGTCCTGTCGTTCTCGGGCAAGACATTTGACAAACCGGCAAGCCTCGAAGAAGCAAGATCGCACCTCCTGGAATTCAGAGGAAAAGCTCACACCCTTATATCCGCGATCTGTTGCGCAAGGGACGGGGCCGTGCTGTGGCAATACACCGACCGGGCGGAATTGACCATGCGATACTTCTCAAACCGGTTTCTTGACGATTATCTCGCCTCTACGGGCCCGGATATCACTGCCTCGGTTGGCGGCTACAAGCTCGAGGGCCTTGGCCTTCAGTTGTTCGAACACATCGATGGCGACTATTTCACGGTGCTTGGCTTGCCGTTGCTGCCGCTTCTCGAATTTTTGAGGTCAACGGGCGAGATCGGCTCATGAAGAAGGCCTGTGTCATCGGCTGGCCCGTCAGCCATTCAAGGTCGCCGCTCATTCACAACTATTGGCTCAGGCTCTACGGCATCGCGGGGGAATATGTCCGCGTGCCGGTGGAAACCGCAGGCCTTGAGCGCTTCATCGCGGAATTGGCCGCGAGCGAATATCTGGGCTGCAATGTCACCATCCCCCACAAGGAGCGGGCATTCCAGCTGGTGACGCCGGCCGATGACATGACCAAGCGCCTCGGCGTGGTCAATACGATTTACCGGAGCGATGGAAGGCTTCTTGGCACCAGCACGGACGGGGAGGGTTTCATTGCCAATCTGACGAGCGCCGGCGATTTGAAGTTGAAAGATCGAAAGGCCGTCATTCTGGGCGCGGGTGGCGCCGCCATGGCCATCGTAGGTGCGCTGGTGGATCAGGGGATGGGGGAAATCGCCGTCGCCAATCGCACCCTCGAACGGAGCGGACAGCTTCGTGAGAAATTCGGTTCAGCGATCAAGCCCGTGCCATGGCAAAATCGCAATGAGGCATTGTCTGAATGCGCAGTGCTGGTAAACGCCACATCCCTTGGCATGAAAGGCCAGCCGCCGCTTGATATCGATTTGAGCCGGCTGCCTGCCGCAGCGGTTGTGACCGACATTGTCTATAGTCCGTTGCGAACCGCCTTGCTCAGCGATGCGGCGCGCCGCGGGCACCCAACCGTCAACGGATTGGGCATGCTGCTGCACCAGGCGGTCCGGGGCTTCGAACTCTGGTTTGGCAAGCGGCCCGAGGTTACGCCGGCGTTGTACGATCTCATCGCCCGCGACATCGATGCGGACCATACGCCGTGATCGTCGTGGGCCTCACAGGCTCCATCGCCATGGGCAAGACGGAAACGGCGAAACTGTTCCGCGCCCTGGGAATTCCGGTTTTCGACAGCGATGCCGAGGTTCACCGTCAATACCGGAAGGGGGGCAGGGGGGTTGAAGCCATTTCCCGGATATTTCCCGAAGCAGTGATTGACGGCTCCGTGGACCGGGAAATCCTGGCGAAGCGCGTGCTGGGCGATTCGCAAGCCATGCAGCAATTGGAAGCGGCCATCCATCCAATCGTGCGCAGAAGTCAGAATGAATTTCTGGCCCGGTGCAAGGCTTCCGGCCAGGCGATCGCGGTGCTCGATATCCCTCTGCTGTTTGAAACTGGCCGCGAAGCGGAAGTGGACAAGATCGTAGTGGTGTCCGCGCCTCAGGAAATCCAGCGGCAACGGGTTCTGCAGCGGCCCGGCATGACGCCTGAAAAGCTCGACCGGATTTTGGCGCGCCAGCTGCCGGACGCAGAAAAAAGAGCCAAAGCCGATTATGTTGTGGATACATCGAAGGGAGTGGATTATGCCGCCGCCCGGGTTCGCGGTATTGTGGCGAATCTCTTGAAGAATCAGGCAGGCACCCGACCATGAGAGAAATAATTCTCGACACTGAAACGACCGGCCTTGATCCTTCCCAGGGTCACAGGGTGGTCGAGATCGGCGCGCTGGAACTCATCAATCATGTTCCCACCGGCCGCACCTTCCATGCCTATATCAATCCGGAACGGCCGGTTCCCGCCGAAGCCGAGGCCGTGCATGGCCTCAACGCCGCCTTTCTCAGGGACAAGCCGGTGTTCTCGAAGATCGCCGATGATTTCCTGGCGTTCATCGCCGAGGCCCGCATCGTCATTCATAACGCAGGCTTCGACCTCGCTTTTATCAATGCTGAATTGGTGTGGCTGGGAAAGAGTCCGATAGGGCCCGAGCGCGCCGTCGATACGCTTTACCTCGCCCGCCAGAAACATCCGCTGGGTCCCAACAGTCTCGATGCCCTGTGCAAACGTTACGGTGTCGATAACTCGCGGCGTTCCAAACATGGAGCGTTGCTCGACTCGGAACTCCTGGCCGATGTCTACATCGAATTGATCGGCGGCCGCCAAACCACCTTCGCGCTTGCCGCCATCGAAACCAGAACCACCCTCGAATTGCAGATAACCGCGATCATTGCCTCACGTCCGCGGCCCCTTGGCGAGCGGCTAACGGCGGCGGAGATAGCAGCCCACGCCAGCCTCATCCAGGAACTGGGTGAAGCCGCCCTTTGGAAGGCGTTGCAATAGCGCAACGGGCCCTCAAGTGGATTCGCTTGAGGGCGAAAAGTTGCGCCAGATTATTTGCTCACCATCCCGATCCGCCGCCGCCGCCTCCACCGCCGCCGGAAGAGCCGCCGCCTCCGGAACCCGAACTGCTCCCCGGCGCCGTCGATGCCGAGGAGATGCTCGATGCGAGGCCGGCACCCAGGCTTTCGGTGAAGCCGCCGGTGCGGCCTGAATCCCAGTTCGTGCCGGAATACCACAACGGCGCCGTTGCCCCGGCCGCCGCAGCGGCCGCCAGCACGGCGGCGAATTTGTTGTTCCATTCGTTTTCGCAATCGAGCGCCAGCGCATAGGGCAGATAGCGTTCGAACAGTTCCGGGGTTTTTTCCGGAGGGTTGAGCAGGTTCAGCCGATGCTCTTCGGCGGTTGTCATGTACATGCGGAAACCCTCGAGCCGGTCGAGAAGCTTGCGCCCCGGAACCGTGGGCGCCCGCAACAGATGAAAGAACAGCATATTCATCAGGCCGAGAACGATGGCCGCGCCCAACACCAGATACAAACCGGTGGAGCCTTCGGCGAACAGCAACGTCGCGGGCACCGCGACACCGCCTGCCATGAAGGGAATGAGGAACAGCATGGCCATCAGCGATCCCAGTTTTTTGAGGAGGCCGCGGGCCCGCCAGGCGCCGCTGAACGCACCCCATGCTACCGCCAGGATAACGCCCCACCAGATCGCCGACCAGCCAACCGCGAACAACGCGGTCACGCCCTCTTCAAACGGCATAAGCAGCGCGGAGATTGCCAGACCAGCGATGGAAATTACCGCGCCAATCCAGAACCAGCCGATATTGCGCAGGAAAACCTTGCCCTCGTATTCATCCTTCAGCGCCTTGGCGAGGACCTCCCGCATTCCGCGCAATTTCGCATGGTTTGCCTGTTTCAGTTCCGTGGTGCCCTCCGGCAGTGAGGCAAGCAGCCTCCGCTCGGCGGCCGTCAAAGCCTGCGCATCGCTCGAAATTTTCTCGACCGCATACTCGTTGCCGTCATCGACAATTTTCAAGCGTCCCTTGACCGCAAGGCTCACCAGCGCCGCAGCAAAGGCACGGTCATCAAAGCCCTGTTTCCAGATGAAGCGCGCCGCGGCGGGTGCGATGTTTTCGGGCGGCGCAAAGAGCGGAATGATAACGCCCTGGGGCGGATCGCGCCCCGCTTTGTTCCAGGCATAGAGATAGAAGACGCCAGCGCCAAGCAGCGTGGCGAGGAGCGCGAACATGCCGGCATTATCCCGGAGCCACCACGATATCCGGTCGCCCTCGGAGGGCGCGGTGACGATGCCCTTCTGCCAGGCGACCGCCTCGGTGAACCCTTCTCCGGCCTCCAGCCGTCTTGTTGTCACGGCGCGGTATTCCGAGCCCGATGCAGTGATGACCCGCGAGTCATTCGACGCCG
>Ga0187892_10007528_pt1 | contig 15486 bp, 12 predicted proteins | sample MA1701073metaG_FD_139345 | JGI IMG/M metagenome (GOLD analysis project Ga0187892, IMG submission 139345) | Bio-ooze microbial communities from a basaltic lava cave in the Kipuka Kanohina Cave System on the Island of Hawaii, USA - MA170107-3 metaG ... | reverse complement strand
TCGGGCCGCCAGAGCGGCTGCGGCAGAGCCCCCGAGCGCCGACGCCAGCAACGTTCGGTTGCCGGAGAGTTCCGGCGTCAACCTCGAAGCCTCGAAGCGCGCGCGCGTCAATGCGGCGCACAGGTCAGCCGAGGAGTAACGGGCGCGCCGTGTACACTGCTGCTGCTCGTATCAACGTCAAGAGGTCTGCTGGAACCGTTGGGCTCGGTCCAACGCCCCGCATGCGGATGTTATGCGGCATTTCTGGTTGCCCCAGCCACTGCTTGTCCGTTTGCGACGCGGAGCCACTGGTCGCCTTTGTCCATACCGATATTCAGGGTAGGATGATCAATTCAGGTTACAGATCGTGTCTGCGAAGCGGGCGACCGCCGAGGCTGCGCACCGTAAACGAAAGTCCGTCCATGCCCCCGAAATACCCGTCGCCGGACTTCTCGGCCACCGGGATCCTGTACTGAAACTCCTGGGCGCCGTCGATGACGGCGTCCAGTTTCATCATCAGGCCGCCGCTCCAGAGACCCAGCGACCAACGCCCGCTTAACTGGAGCCTTCCCTTGAGAATCTCGCCGATGAACGTGTCGTCCTCGCGGAGCGTCACCGTCAATGCCGTCTGGCCGTCCGGCAGCGCTGGATGAAAGCCTTGCGACTTGATGTCGATGCGCCACTTGCCGATGATGGGCATGTCACGGAAGCGCTCGCCTGCCGCCCAAGGGTAGACACTCGCGACTTGGATGCCTCCCTTGTTCATCGCCTGGAGCAGATCAAAGGCGGCCTTGTCGGCTTGCTCGAAGAGCGTTTCGAGCCGCCCAATGAGCCGCCCGACATCCTTGTCCCAGCTCGTCTGGGACAACCGGAGCGCTTGGCGCCTCGACAGCGGGTGGATGGTTTCCGGCAAGTCCGTTTCATCCGGCATCGTAGCGCCATCGACCAGCACCGGGACGATCTCGCGCTCCTTCTTCAAGGCGTACTCGATCTCCCTACGGAGGACGTCCTGCTTGTCGAAGACGCGTGCGCGGTGGCCGAAACGCGCCTCGAGCCACTTGCCCCCGATCAGGACTAGTACCACGTCGACTGTCGCGATCTCTTCACCGAGGCGCTCGACGAAGTCCTGGCCGGGCTGCAGCTCGCCGCCTTCGTCCAGGAACACCTTCGCCGACGGTTCCTGCCGGATCTCGTCAAACAGCCTCTTCGCGACATCGCTCGTGTCCTCGCGGCGATAGGAGATGAAGACTGTTCCCATGGGCACCTCAGGTCAGCGATAGAACATTTGTTCTCTTCTGCGCGGCGAAATGCAAGCGGTCCCGGCGTGTTTCTGGTCGGCTACGTCCGCTTCTGACCGCCTCCACTGCTCAACCCACCGCATCCCGTCCCGGGCTGGCCCAACGGGCATTACGAAATCCCTTGCCAATTATTCCAGAACGTCTCCGTTAGGAGCCGATCGTCGGTTACGATCCGGACCGTGGAACCGGTGAGCCGATCCTTCAAGAGATAGTAACCGTTCGTGCCGGGTTTCAGCGCCACGTCGTATTCCATACCACCACTCAGCACCCGGCGAACGAGCTCGACGGCAACGTCGACCTTGTGCGTTATCATGGCGCCATGGACGACCCCGGTCTCAAAGTGCACCAGGCGCATCAGCGGATGCGCATCGCGATAGAAGCTGTAGAGCTCTTGGCCGCGTTGATCGTCTGGGCACAGCACAATTACCGGCTTCCCCTGTGATAGAGCCATTGCGTACTCGCTGATCTTGCCGAGGCTTTCCCTGTATTGCGCAAAATAGACCAGCATCTTCGCAGTCTTTACCATGAGGCATTCGATCAGCCCCTTATCCTCGTGATGTTGGGCAGCACTCAAGGTCGGATCAAAATACCGGATATTATAGGGCGCGAGCTCTGCGGCACTGAAGATGCGATCGCACGTCGCGGCCATCTCACGGAAATCGTCGCGGGTGCGCATGGACGTAGCAACATAGACGTCTAGATCGCTGCACGCTGACAGGTAAATACGCGTGTTCTCCAGGGCATCCATGCGCGCTTGCGAGAACGCTTTCCATTGGCCGTCGTAGAGGGCAATAACGGAGGCCTCGTCCGTGAGAGGCTGCGGAGCCTCCTCATACATGAGTTCAAAGAGGCCTAATTGGCGCTGACCCTCAGCGACCTGCTTGGCTCTCTCCTTTAGACGCGCGGGAGTTATCTCGCCCCCGGCGGATTTAAGTTCACGAAACGCCTGCAGAGCGATCTGGACATGGTCGGCGGCTTCCAAGTTCTTGGGAGCCTCGTACGTCTTGCAGGCCATCTCCGAGATGAGGTAGCGATGATCGCGTGGAATTGCCTTCGGTGGCTGGATTGCCCCGCGAAGGCGGATGAACTCCTCGTCGAATCGGCGATCTGAGAAGTTCTGCTCGATGGCGGAAAACGAAAGGCGGCGAAGATCGCGGTAGGCCTGCCTGAAATTACCCCAGAAAAGCATGGCATCGTACGTAAAGCGGGTGAATCCCCATCTCAGCTGTTGGAGGCTCTCAACGTGGGTACAGCCGTCGGGCGGCTGGTACTCCGTCGAAGACAATACCTTACGGACATCGTACGGATGGCGAGCAGGAACATAGAGGAAGTAGTAGCGGAAGAATCCCTCGCTCATCCCCGCCTCTGATGCCCGATGTAGTAGCTGGTTGAGGAATGCCCAAGAGAGGCGACCGCCACTGAGCGCCTCTGCGGCGCCCACGAGTACGGGATCAGCCTCAGCGAGAACCCCGCTGCTGCCCTCGGCGACGAGGGGGAAACTCTCACGGAGTACGTTCTTCAGTTCAACGGCGTCCATCTCAGCAAGTCTCCGATTCAGCCCGGCCGGTCACGGCATCCATCCCGTTGTCCGCATAACGGTATGCCGCTCAGCCGCCGGCGAAGCCGGTCGGCTGGAGCGGTGTGTTAGCCGGTACCGTTCCTTGTCGCCGCAGGTATTCATGACATTGACGGCTGAAGATTTCGAAGTGCTTCCTCTGATAACCTCCAGCTTCAAGTTCCTGTGGTTCGCCTGACTGGCGACGATACTCGTAGACGAAGCCTTGGAGTTTTGCCCAGCAGTCTACGAACACCTTCGCATTCGCCTCCATGATGTACTCAGGCTCGAGAAGCCCGGAGAGCGAGATGTAAGCTGCGCGCTGGAGCCCTGTTGCGACCTTGTCCGCTAGTGTTTTCTTCCGCGGGTCCCAGGCAGAACTGTCATTCGGGAACGTGTAGAGCTCGTGTCGAAGTGGCCGAAGCTCGTCCAGCAACGCCATGACCTCAAAGAAGGCTGTGGACGACCGTGCCTTCGTGGCCTCACTGGCGGATGCCTCCGCAGCCGCTGCGGTACGAGTCAACTCGACTCTGGTCAGTTCAAGTTCTTCTCGCTGATACTGCAACTCGCGCCGTTGCAAGATTATTGCGTAGATAACCCCAGCGAAAGCAAGCCCCGAGAACAGTGCATTGATAGCGCCGAAGGAATCTCCGAAGAGGCCCCGGTCAGTTGGAGATGGGAACACCTTGGTGAGCACCAGGGCCGACGTCAGCCATAGAAGAGGAATGGCCACGAACACCGCAATGACCACTGCCTTTGCCTTGCACGCCCGTACCTCTCGTGCAGACTTCGCCGTCAGCTTGGCTCCGGGTGTCACGGGGTGGCTATCCTTCATGGCAAGTCATCCGGCTAACCCGGGCATCACCTGCAGGCGCCGAAGGCGACTGACAGGTGCATGCCCTCGTTAGACCACTGGCCATTGGCGGCCCCACACCGGCAACCCTGCACCGTGCGTATGTGCGTCACCGGGATTGGCGTGAACGATACCATCGGATTGCAAGCACCAAGGGATCGAAGACACTGAGTCGCAATAGCTCTGGGGCCAGAGGGATTGCCTTGACCCCGCGCGCAATCCCTGGTCCGACGTAGTAGTAAATGGCAACTAGGACAGAGCCGATTGCGAAGGAGCCGAGTTGATCCCGAAACCATCGCAGCGGTTCCAGGCTTGCGTGGCAAGAGGAGCGATATGCTACGGTGGCCACGAAGCAGCGAGAGGAAGATTGTGGCGGGACGGGTGGGCGCTCCTCGCTGATGTATCTCTCTTTGCTGCAATTCAAACACTTCCACCAATAGGCTACTCGGCTACTGTAGTCGATGCCTCGCTGAACTACAGTCCAAGTTGTTTCAGCTTTGGCGCAGTCACAATATGCACGCTGCGTGTGGCCGGGTGTCGGCGCGCTCATGGCTCCCTTTCCTTCATTGTGGAGTCACCGCCTGTTTCAATGCTTTCGACGCGTAGCGCGGCACACGTCCTAACGGTCGGCTCCGGCGCGCCAACAGGGAACTTCGTACTTTCGTAGCTGGCCACTCCGTTGGACTGTCGGCACCAACGCCAATCCTGCAAACGTCCCGACTTAACCGTCCCATCGCCGGCACGGTGCCATGGACTTAGAAACTTGTCGCCGTCGACGACGATGAGCAGATCGAGCCCGTGTATTGGTGGCTCTTGCGCCAGTCGCTTTAGAGTGGAGCAATCACCGAAAGCCAGAAAATCCCAGTCAGACTGCTCTGTCGCCTCGCGGTTCGCCTGTGAGCCGATCAACCACACCTCCCATCGCTCGTCTAGCAATTCTGTAATCACGGCGGCGATACGGTTAGGAACGCCGAGCCGAATACCGGAGCTGTCAGTCAACGACAAGGACGCGCCTCGTAGAGAATGCACTCGCCACAACGCCTGACCAGCACTCGCCTTCGGAGCGACGGGTGGCGTTCAAGTGGTCTAACTGTGAGTAGCTGGGTCCGTATAAGAGTCTTCCCGACACGTCGGTGTTCGTCTAACGTCCGAGCCCGCCCGGTGCCTGAACGTCTCAAGTGCCAGCGCCACACAACATTGCGCCGGCCCCAGGAGATTGCAAGGTTGATAGCCGGGTCCGTGTAACGGCTCACAGGCTGAAGCGGTCGACCGGGCTCTGAACAGCCGATGGTCCCCGATTGAGGACATGCGTGTAAACCATCGTGGTCTGTACATCCTTGTGCCCCAGCAGCTCCTGAACGGTCCGGATATCGTATCCGTCTTCGAGGAGGTGCGTGGCGAATGAGTGCCGGAACGTGTGACAGGATGCGCGCTTGCCCAGACCGGCCCTCAAGACGGCTTGCCGGACCGCTCTTTGGAGAATGGATTCATCGACATGGTGACGGCCTTGGCGACCGGTACGCCGATCTGTCCACCGATTTTTCTGCGGGAAGACCCACTGCCATCCCCACTCCGTCGCGGCGCCAGGATACTTCCGGTCGAGTGCATCCGGTAGCATCACCCTTCCGAATCCCTCGTCGAGATCCTTCTGGTGTAGGCGCTTCACCTGCTCGAGATGCGCGTGCAGCGGTTGGAGCGCGGCAGTGGGCAGGATCGTAACTCGATCCTTGAAACCCTTGCCGTCGCGAACGGTGATGATTCTGGTCTCGAGATTCAGGTCCTGAACCCGGAGCCGTAGACATTCGAGCAGTCGGAGTCCGCCGCCATACAGCAGAAGTGCCATCAAGACATGTTGACCAGACAGATGCTGGAAGACAGCTCTTATCTCGTCGCGCGTCAACACGACCGGCAGACGCGTCGGCTTGCGAGCGCGGGTGACATCCGCCAGTTGCCCGAGTGGCCGGCCGAGGACGTGGCGGTAAAGGAACCAGCGCGCTCAATGCCTGGTTCTGGGTCGAGGCGCTCACATGGCACTCGACGGCCAGGTGCGTCAGGAAGGCGTTGATCTCGCGCTCCGCCATTCCCGCAGGATGCCGCAGGCCGTGGAAGCGCACGAAACGACGCACCCACATCACGTAAGCCCTTTCGGTCCGCTTGCTGTAATGGCGCGATCGCAGCGTGTTGCGAAGCTGTTCCAGGAGCTTCGGTGCAGGACCCATGAATTGCGGCTGACCCCGTTTGCAGACGGCAACCCTGGGAGGAGCCTTTACGAGACACGCAGCATAGCTCCCCTCACGGGACCGGTCCATAGCTGGAAGCGCACCAGGGGGTAGCACTCATGCCTGTGAAATGACAAACACGACGTCCGCACTCTGCTTGATGGAGCTCAGCGCTACATGGGAACAAGGGCTTTCACGTTTGCACCGGCGTACTGGCGCAGCTCGACGCCAAGCACCTGAACCGCAGGCATATGTTCGTTCAGGAATTCGACAAGTCGGCGGAGTTCCTCGGGCAGCTCGTCCGCAACAAACAGCAGGCGTAACCGGCCCGCTCTCAGATCGGCCTCACCGTCCGCCCAGTACTGCTCAACGGGTTCCGCCGCTTCGGCGTCCGCGCTCGGCCGAGGAAGTCCAGGATGCGAGCATCAAGGCCGTCCACACCGCCATACCGCTCGACCGCAAGAGCACGCATACGATCGGGTGGCCAGTAACGCGTAGCATTCGCGGCGTACTCGAGCATTTGACCGACAACTTCCCGACGCGCTCGCTTCACCTCGACGATTATGGGCACGCCGAATTGATCAAGCAAAAGATGGTCCGCCGACCACCTGTCGCCGACCATTGCGTCGTCGGGGACGCCCGCTTCCCTGGTGACGAGAAGCCAGCGGGGTGGATTTTCGGGTCAATCTGGTCGCCGCTCAGCAAGTCGGGGTGCGGGCAATCAGGTCTTGCAACATGTCCTCCGTCGCATAGCCGCATTGTGGGATACGTTCCAGCTGTGCATCGCTACTGATGAGGTAGATTGCGTCGGCGGAACTCATCGATCTCCAGTTGAACTCGTGTCAATCGTAACGACGGTGCCGGGGTGCCAATGGCATCGCAAGGTTAGGAGCCATTTCAGAACGTCTCGGTTGTTCACGACGTGCCGGAGCCGGGCGCAGCACGGCGCAGGTATGTCCACGCCCTTCACGATCTACACCTTTCACGGCCCGCATGGCAAGCGCGCGACAGCGTGAGCTGCTGGTGGCCCGGACCACTTGCAGAGGAAAGGCCAGGTGCTCCGGCGTCGCCAGGGACGCTGCGGCAGTCATGCTGCCCGCAACGGTGCCAAGTCAAGCGGCGACGGTCGGCCAAGTCCCAGGCGATCGAATAGCGCATACACCTCATCCAGGGTGACCGCTTCAGGCGTGACGATTTCGATGCCAAGGGGCCGGCCATCGTCGGCAAAGTCGACGAGTAGATCGTGTGTCACGCTTTCCGTACGGGCGCTCTTTTCACCGGGCTTGCGGTTCAGGTAGATGTACGCCGCGAATGGGCGACCTTTGCGGTACGTGATCTGTAATGAGACAGGGGTCATGGTTTGTCCTGGGGGTGAACCGTGACTACGTAAAGCAGGCGCTCGTCCGGGTCGGGCTCAACGACCACCACCCAGGGCCGATTTGCATGCCGCGTCTGCACCAGCCACCGCCCTGCGCGGCTGCCAGGGACCAGTTCCAAGGCTCGGTCGAGCATGGTTCTGAGTTTCAATATCTGAAACGCCGCGCTCAAGCAAACGTGCTTCGATGTGTTCAGTGTACGCGAGTTCCCAGTCCCACCACTCAGGTCGATCCATTTCCGCTCCGCGCCGCCACACCGACCGCGACACAATCTAATCACCCCGCCTCGGTCGCGGTCAATGCCCTGGCGTGGCACGCTCAAGGGTCGGGCGGTTCGGTCGGGGACCACGGCCAGGCCGCGTACCGGGTCTCGAGGCCCATACCGAAGCACTCGAGCTCAAGCTGACCCCGGTCGCCGCACGCCGAGCGGACGATGATCAGCTGCATGACGACAATCTGCGGAGCGTTGAGCGCGGACAGCAATGCGACATCTTGATGCGACATCCATTGTGTTGCTTCACGCGGTTCCGTGCAGGAGCACTCGTGGCCGACCGGTGAGCGAAAGCAGCTCACGTTTCAGCTAACGGCAGGTTGCGGCCGTTGGGCGCCGCAATGTAGCGGAACAGACTTATCGATGAACGGCATGGCGTCAACCTCGTTGTATCGGGCAATGACGCGAACGTGTGGCGTCGTGATACGGGCCTTGCAGGGGGAATGGATGAACCCGAGGTGCACACCAGCATGCCGAGGCCGGAAATTGGCGTCATGGTGCGTGTGACGTCCGGCGCGAGAACGTGAGGCGAAGGAGAACACAAGGGTCGTCCATCGGGGGTGGTCAGAAAGCAGCTCCTTCGGGCCGGCGCCGGCAATTCGAAGCACATTTGCATGGCAGTCCAAGCGTCCCGTCCTGATTCGTTCGATCGGAGACAGCGGCAGCCAGCGGCGACTTCGTGATGTAACGCGATCCGCGTCGCCGGAGTGCAACAGGACGCGGCGGCACTCGCTTCCGGCCCTCCGATGCGGACTTCGTGAAGAGTGGCGACTCGGCCGAAAACGAACGCGGTGGCGGAACGCCGCGGGCCACCGCGATGCCGGCCTCGTCACGCGTTGGAGAGGCCGATCCGCCGACGCGGCGCGCTGAAGACGTTAACGTTTCTTCTCGCGTTCGAGCGTTTCGGCAGTGCCGGGCGGAAGCACGAGGTCATCGCTGATGGCCGCGATTTCCTCGGCTTCTTTCCAGGCCAGCTCGAGCATGCGGAGCTCGCCTTCGAGTGCGCGGCGTTCGCGCTCCTCGTGGAGCGCCATCTCGACGGCCAGGCGCGCGGGGCGCGGGAGTTTGGCGAGGCGGCTGGCGGCTTCGCGCTGGGCTTTTTCGCGGCGGGTGAGCGCAACCGACGGTGGGGCGGCCGCGGCGCCGAGCTCGCATAGCGTCGAATCCAGAAACTGGTGGGGCCCGCCGCTGGCTTCGATGCGCTGCACCGCATCACGGACGGTCTGCGGGGTTCCGCCCATGGCATTGAGTTTGGGTATGACCAGGCTGGCGATGCGCTCCGCCTGGTCGCCCTCGAATTGCTCGAGCCGCTTGCCCCGGCCCAGGCTCAGGCTGAACTGGCCGGGCGCATCGCCCGGCAGAATGCGCAACTGCTGCAGATCCGGATTCTTGAGCTTGAGGACGCGGCCGTCATCGGTGCGCACTTTCACGAGCGTGCGCGCATTGACCCAGATGTTGACCCAGTTGCCGGCCTGGCCGAGGAGCGCGCCGCTGACGATGCCCGTGGCCGCGCCGCCGATGATGACGCCGCCGGCCACAATCGCGACGCCCGCGCCGTACAGGATGGTGCGGCGCCTGCGCCGTCCGAACTGATCGCCATAGCGCCAGGCCGCGAATTCGGGGCGTAGCGGCTCGCCGATGCGGATGATCTCGAGCCCTTCGGCAAGCCGGGCGAGGCCGATCTGATCGGTGGAAACGCGGGTGCGCGTCGAGCGGAACATCCGTTCGCAGTCTTCGAGGGCTTCCCAGCGTTCCTCGATGGGCGAAAGATTCCAGCGTTCGCACTTGCGACAGACCACCCAGAGCCGGCCCTTGGCGCCATCGAAGGCGAGGCGCCGCCCGACGGGGAACGTTTCGAGGCTCTCATTGGAGCCGAGCGACTGTCGGCAGAAAAGGCAGGTGCTGTACACGATATCCCTCTGGACGACGTGCCTCGCCGTTGGCTAACCTCCGGCTGAGTGCGGCTCGGCGGGCAGCCGCAATATAACTCCCAGACCTCGAATCGCATGAACGGACGGCGGGCGCACCGCGCGGCAGGATTGCCGCCGGCAATGACCTCGCTTTTGTGAACAGCCGCAGTCAGGGCGTCGCCTGGCACCCGGGTAGCCTGGCCGACGTGCTGGGCCGGCTCGAATCGAGCGCGGCCGGTCTTGGCACGCGCGAAGCGAAATTGCGGCTCGAGCAGTTCGGTCCCAACGCACTTCAAGTCAGTCCGCCGGTTTCCGCGTGGCAGATCCTGCTCGATCAGCTGAAGAGTATTGTCGTCGCGCTGCTGTTCGTTGCTTCGATTCTCGCGCTCGCGCTGGGTGACCGGCTGGAGGCAGTCGCCATTCTCGCTGTACTCGCGATCAACACGACGCTGGGATTCGTGGTCGAGCTGCGCGCGCGGCGCGCCATGGAAGCGCTGCTCTCGCTGGAAGTGACGCACGCGACTGCGCTGCGCGACGGCCGGCAGGTCGAGCTGGATGCGCGCGAGCTGGTGCCGGGCGATGTAATTCTGCTCGATGCCGGGATGGCCGTTCCCGCGGATGCGCGGCTGCTCGAAGCGTCCGAGCTGCGCGTCAACGAAGCGGCGCTGACCGGCGAGTCCGCGCCGGTGCAGAAGGACGCGCACGCGCGCGTCGATGCGGACATGCCCGTTGCCGATCGCATCAACATGGTCTACAAGACCGCCGCGGTTGTGTCCGGTGGCGCGCATGCCGTCGTCGTCGCAACAGGAATGAACACGGAAGTCGGGCGCATCGGTCGCATGACGGCCGAGCTGCGCGACGAGAAGACGCCGCTCGAGGAACGACTGGACACGCTGGGCCGCCGGCTGGTCTGGCTGACGATTGCGATTGCCGGGCTCGTCCTGCTGCTCGGTGTGCTGCGCGGGTATGCTGCGCTGCTGATGGTCGAGGCTGCGATCGCGCTGGCGATTGCCGCAGTACCCGAAGGACTGCCCGCCGTCGCGACGATCACGCTCGGGCTGGGGCTCCGCCGAATGGCGCGACGCAATGCGCTGATCCGGCGGCTGCCCGCCGTCGAAGCGCTGGGCTCGGCCACCACGATCTGCACGGACAAGACCGGCACATTGACGGCCGGGCAGATGGCCGTGACGCGCATCTGGCTGGCCGACTTCGAGACCGATGTCACGGGCGACGGATACGCGCCGGGCGGCGAGTTCCTGCGCGACGGGCAGGCCATCAAGCCAGAGGCTCACAGCGCACTGCTCGAGGCGCTGCGCATCGCCACGCTCGCGAACCGCGCGCGCGTCGAGTCCGAGCCCGAAGGCTGGACCGTCTACGGCGATCCGACGGAAGCCGCACTGCTCGTGGCTGGCCGCAAGGCGGGCCTCGAGCGCGAGACCCTGCTCGCGTCATGGCCGGAGCTGAAGCTCTACCCGTTCTCGAGCGACCGCCGTTACATGGCGACTACGCATCGCACGCCCGCGGGCGAGGTACGCACGCTGCTCAAGGGCGATCCGACGAAAGTGCTGGAGCGGTGCACTCGCGTGCTGGTGTCTGCCGGCGAACGGCCCGCGGACGAAGCCCAGCGCGCGAGGCTCGACGCAGCGAACCAGCAGCTGGCGTCGCAGGGTCTGCGCGTGCTCGCACTGGCGTACTGCGCCGGCGATGAGCCCGAGGCTGACCTCACGTTTGTCGCGCTGGCCGGCATCATCGATCCGCCCGTGCCCGGCGTGAAGGAAACGATCGAGCGGTTCCGCGACGCGGGCATCCGCACAGTCATGATCACGGGCGACCAGCGGCCCACGGCGGAAGCGATTGCGCGTGACCTGGGCCTGATGCGGGACGGCGATCTCACGCTCGATGGTCGCGCCTTGCGCGGCCTGGATGCCAATGGCCTGAGCGACATTGCCGGGCGAGTGGGCGCGTTCAGCCGCGTCAGTCCCGAGGACAAGCTGCGCATTGTCACGGCGCTGCAGGAACGCAGCGAGATCGTCGCGATGCTGGGCGATGGCGTGAACGATGCCGCCGCGCTCAAGAAAGCGGCGATCGGTGTGGCCATGGGCGTGCGCGGAACGGATGTCGCGCGTGAGGCGGCCGATGTCGTGCTGACAGACGACCGGTTCGAGACGGTGGGCGCGGCTGTCGAGGAAGGCCGCGTCATCTACGACAATATCCGCAAGTTCGTCTACTATCTGTTCAGCTGCAATCTCGCGGAAGTGCTGGTGCTGATGCTCGCGACACTGGCCGGACTGCCACTGCCGCTCGCGCCGCTGCAGATTCTGTGGCTGAACCTGGTGACGGACACGTTTCCGGCGCTGGCGCTCGCGCTCGAGCCCGCTGACCCCGATGTCATGCGCCGGCCGCCGCGCAGCCCGCAGGCCGCGCTGCTCTCGCGCGCGTTTCTGCTCCGCGTCACGGCGAGTGCGGCGGTCATCACCGCGTGCGCGCTGGCCGCCTGGCTCTGGGCACTGCGAACCTCGCCGGATCAGGCGATGACCGTCTGCTTCATGACACTCGCGCTCGCACAGATCTTCCACCTCGGCAATGCGCGCAGCACGCTCGCCGTTGTCTCGCCCAGCCGCATCTTCGCGAATCCCGCGGCGATTGCCGCCGTCGTGCTCAGCGCGGGCCTGCAGCTCGCGACTGTCACATCGCCGGGACTGCGTCTCGTGCTGGACACGGCGCCGCTCACGGGGCGGCACTGGCTGGTCATTGCCGGGTTCTCGCTGGTGCCCGCCCTGGTCGGGCAGCTGGCAAAGCTGTGGCGGAACCGGCGCGTCAGCGCTTCCTGATCCGCTCGAAGAACTTCCGCACTTCGATGGCCATCGCGCGCAGTAGTGCCGTCTCCCGCGACGAGAGTCCCGCGCGCCGCAGAATCGCACGCACGGTGCGCATCACTTGCGGTGCGTTTCTCGCCTTGAAGAACTCGATGGTGCCGAGCGCCGTCTCCGTGTCCGTGAACAGCGCATCCAGCTCCGCGGGCCGGGCCGGCGCCGTCCTGCGTTTGGGCCGGGGCAGCGGCGGCTGCTCCGATGCGGCCAGCCACAGCTCATACGCCACGAGCAGCACGGCCTGCGCGAGATTGAGCGACGGATGCGCCGGATCCGTGGGCACGACCAGCAGCCGTTCGCACAGGTCGAGGTCCTCGTTCGAGAGACCCTTGTCCTCGCGGCCGAAGACCAGCGCGACCGGACCGGACACCTCGAGCGCGAGAAGCTGCGGCGCCGCCTCTCGCGGATGCTGCCACACGTAGCTCGCAGTGCGCCGGCGCGCCGTCGTGCCAATGATGCGGCCCGCATCGGCCGTCGCCTCGCGCAGCGAATCGAAGAACTCGATGTTCTCGAGCAGCGGCTCCGCGCCGTGCGCAATGCCGGCAATGCGATACGCGTCATAGAGCGCGGGCCGTACCAGGCGCAGCCGCGTAAGACCCGTGTTCATCATCGCGCGCAATGTGCCGGCGATGTTCACAATGTCCTGCGGCTCATTGAGCACGACGACGAACGACGCCAGCCGCGACGTGCCCGGCGGCGTCATGCGGAAGCGGAGCCGCGCGCGGGCGAGCGGCCGGGCCGGACCAGCAGCGCGAGCAGCAGCGATGCGACGAGCGCGAGCGCGGCGCCCGTCAGGAACGCGGCCGGCGCGCTCCATCTTGCCCAGATCGCGCCGAACAGCACGCTCGCCGGCAATGCCGCCATGCCGATCGCGGCATGGTACGCGCCGAACGCGGCGCCGCGGCGCTCGGCCGGTGCGAGCGCGGCGACCAGTGCCTTCTCCGGCGCCTCCGTCAGCCCGTAGAACAGTCCGTAACCGATGAAGAGAGCCCAGACGTGCCAGGTCTCGGTGGCGAACGCGAAACCGGCATAGATCAGCGCATAGACAACCCAGCCCATAATGATCGCGGGGCGAGGACCGACGCGGTCCGCGAGCGCGCCGCCCGGCACGCTCCAGAGCATCTTGCTGACATGATGCACGCCCCAGAGGATCGGCACGAGCGTGATGCTTACACCGAGATCATCGGCGCGGACCAGCAGGAACGCATCGGACGCGTTGCCGAGCGTGAACAGGACGAGCACGATCAGGAACCGCGCGAACGTGCCGTGCATGATGGGCGCCTGCGCCGCCGGCGCCGCGCCGGTCGCTGCCTCGCTCGCCGTCTCGCGCGGCTGCGGCGGATCGGGTGCGCGCTCCCGCACGAACACGAGCACGACAATGACGGCCAGGATGCCCGGCACGAGTGCGAGCGCGAACACGGCGCGGTAGTTGCCCGTGAGCAGCGTCAGCAGAGCAAAGCCGAGCAGCGGGCCGAGCACGGCGCCGGCATGATCGGCCGCGCGGTGCAGACCGAACGCGCGGCCGCGCAGCTCGGCGGGCACGGATTCGACCAGCAACGCATCGCGAGGCGCACTGCGCACACCTTTGCCGACGCGGTCCGCAAGCCGCACGGGCAGGACCTGCCAGGCGGCGGACACCAGCGCGATCAGTGGCCGCACGACGGCGGCAATGCCGTACCCCGCGATGACGAGCGGTTTCCTGCGCCGCGTCCGGTCCGAGATCCAGCCGCTCGCCAGTTTCAGCAGGCTCGATGCACTTTCGGCTGCACCTTCCACCGCGCCCAGCGTGATGGTCGACGCGCCGAGCACGTTGAGCAGAAAGAGTGGCAGCAGCGGATAGATCATCTCGCTGGCCGTATCGTTCAGCAGCGAGACCAGGCTCAGCCACAGAACATTGCCGCCCAGCAGCGAGCGCAGGCCGGCGCCGCGGGATGGCGGCGCATGCGAAGTTGTCATGGCGCGACCATGGTAGTGCGTCCGCGCGCGCGACACCACAGGTCGCGCCACGTCACGCATCCGCCTACCTTCGGTGAATGTCCAACGCGTTGTTCCGGCGGTTCCCCGAGCTGGCGGCCCTGGTTCCCTGGATCCCGCTGGGCCGCTTTCCTGCGCGCATCGATACCCTCGATGTCGAGCGGCCGGGCGGCGGCGCTCGCACCGTGCTGGTCATGCGCGAGGACCTGTGCGCGGAACCGTATGGCGGCAACAAAATCCGCAAACTCGAGTTTCTGCTCGCCGAAGCGAAGCGCCGAAGCGCCACGCGACTCATCACAGTGGGCGCTGCCGGTTCGCATCACGCCCTTGCCACCACCGTGCACGGCCGTGCGCTCGGCTTCGACGTCACACTCGTCCTGTTTCCGCAGCCGCTGACGCCGCACGTCCGCGAAGTCCTGCTGATGGATCACGCCTTGGGCGCGCGCATCCTCTGGGCCCGCCGCATGGAGCTTGTCCCGCTCACCCTGCTCCGCGCACGACTCGCCGCACGGGCCGACCGCGCCTTCATTGTGGCGGCCGGCGGCTCCGACGCGATCGGCACATTGGGCTGGGTCTCCGCCGGCCTCGAGCTGGCCGAATCGCTGCAGCGGATCGGTCGCACCGGCACCGATCGTCCGCAATGCATCCACGTTGCCGCTGGCACACTCGGCACGGCTGCCGGTCTCGCACTCGGCCTCGCCATTGCCGAGTGCGACATCCCCATCGCCGCAACACGCATCACCAGCCGCCTGATCACCAACGACCGCGCACTGAGCGGGCTGGTCCACGGTGCGGCCGCGATCCTGGCGCGGACCGGCTACACCGCGCCGGTCGAGCGGGCGCTCGCGATGGCACAGATCCGGCAGGGCCAGATCGGGCGAGGCTACGGCCGCGGCACGCCGGCGTCCGGATTCGCGCTCGATTCGTTCGCCGCCGCCGGGCTGCGCCTGGACGATACGTACACGGCGAAGGCGGCCGCGGAACTTCTGGCAGGAACGGACGATCCGGTCCTGTTCGTGCACACGTTGTCGACTGCGGAACCGACAGACCGGATCGGCGAGGGCGGCAAACTGGCGGAGCCCGTGGCGGCGTATCTGGCGCAGGTCCCACATCGTTGACACATTGGAGGTTCCGCGCGCATCCGGGATTTCGTGAGACGGGTCTGCCAACGAGCAGCAGTC
>Ga0187892_10007527_pt1 | contig 15486 bp, 12 predicted proteins | sample MA1701073metaG_FD_139345 | JGI IMG/M metagenome (GOLD analysis project Ga0187892, IMG submission 139345) | Bio-ooze microbial communities from a basaltic lava cave in the Kipuka Kanohina Cave System on the Island of Hawaii, USA - MA170107-3 metaG ... | reverse complement strand
TCGAGCTTGGCGTCGGCGATGGCTGTCAGCAGATTGGTCGCGCCCGGACCCGACGTGCCGAAACACACGGCGGCTCGTCCGGTCGCGCGTGCCATGCCGTGCGCGATGAAGCCGGCGCCTTGCTCGTGACGCGCCAGCACATGTCGGATCCGGCTGCCGCGCAACGCGTCGTAGAGCGGCAAGTTCGCACCGCCTGGAACGCCGGCGATCGTCTCGATCCCTTGGCGTTCGAGGAGGCGCATCGTCAGTTCCGCGCCGGTCATCTTCATGGTCATGGGAGCTTTCTCCTTCCTCGGATGTGCTCCCTGCGCGGCTTGGGGACGGCTCAGGGTCCAAAAAGAAACCCCCTGCCGGCCTCGCGCCGGCAGGGGGTCCAAACTTCGCTATCTCATCCCCGCTACGGCGCGACGGCCACCAGCACGCACACGCCCACCACAACGAGACCGGACAATGTCAGGGAAGAGATCTGGTCGTGAGTGGCGAGGTTCATCGGGTGCATAGCACGTACACCGAACGTCGACGCGCCTGCAACGACAACATTCGCACGATCGTGTAGGCCCGTGCGCCGCAACGGTGCGGGCGTTTGAGTTTGACGAGACTGCCCCTAAGGTGGAATAAGTCGGCGCGCATGGGTCGAATCGGCGCGCGGTGGGTGACGTTGCTGCCCGTGTTCGTTGTACTGGTAGCTGGCTGCGGCAGTGATGATCCACCACCCTCGACTCCGACGGCGACCCGTACTATTACACCGACTCGCAGCGCGACCCCCACGGCGACGGAAACCGCGACGCCTGGCAACACATTCACCCCGTCACCCTCGGCGACGGCTACGCCGACCGGACCGACGCCCACACCGACTGCTACACCGTCTGCGTGTATGATCGGCCCGGTGATGACGAGCAGCGGCGCGGTCTGTGGCAAGACCATCGAAGTCGCGGGCGCCAGTGCGTGGACCTTCCAGGGCATCCCGTATGCCGAATCTCCTGCCGGGATGAACCGCTGGACGCCACCAACACCGAAGGCGCCGTGGCAGGGCAACATGCAGGCCATTCAGTTCGGCCCCATCTGTCCGCAACCGAATCCCCCTCCCATTGTTCCGGCACCGAATGAAGACTGTCTGTCGGTGAATGTTTGGACGCCGGAAGGCGCGACCTCCACGTCGGCGTTGCCGGTAATGGTGTTCATCTATGGCGGGTCGTACCTGACCGGTTCGAGCGCGCTACCGGTCTACGATGGAACATACCTCGCCGGTACCGAGAACGTCGTCATCGTCACCTTCAATTATCGTGTCGGCGCGTTGGGATTCCTCGGTGGTGTCTTCGGTCTCAAGGGCAATTATGGCTTCCTCGATCAGCAGCTGGCGCTGCAGTGGGTGCAGAGCAACATCATGAACTTCGGAGGTGACCCCACCCATGTGACCATTTTCGGCGAGAGTGCCGGGGCGATGTCCGTCGGGTTACACCTCTTGTCCGCGCCGATGAGTGAGAACCTGTTCGTTGCGGCGATGATGGAAAGCAATCCGTTCGCGCTGCCCTACAAAGATCCGACCGCGGCGGGTCAGATCGGCACGCAGTTCGCCCAAAGTCTGATGTGTGCCGACCTCCGCTGCCTCCTGGCGGCCGATGTTGGCGCGATCATTCAAGCCGAAACGAATCCGCTTTTGGAGTTGTCGGTCGTCCAAGGGGGCTTCGAAGACCTGCTCGTGTGGGCGCCGATCGTCGATGGTACTGTGATCACCAAGCAGCCCATCGAGTCTGTGAGGCAGGACGGCTTCCGCAAGCCCACCCTGCTCGGCACCAATCACGACGAAGGCACATTGTTCGTCTATAGCCTGGTTGCCCAGCTCGCGCCGATTACCGGAAAGACAACCTTGGACGCGGCGACGTATGAATTCGTGCTGCTGGCACTGTTCACCGGCAGCAACCTCAACCCGATTCTGCAGCTCTACCCCGCCGATCCGGTCGACAGCGCGCCGATCGCCTCGCAGGTGCTCACCGACTACCTGTTCTTCTGCGCCAATCGTTTCGCGGCCAGTAAGGGTGGCCCCGACGTCTATGCCTACGAGTTCAATCAGGTCTCGAACTTCAACATTTGGCCGGACGTGCCGCAGTGTGCCGGCATGGTCTGCCACGGCGACGAGCTGCCTTATGTCTTCAACTCGGCCACCCTGTTCGGGGGGATGTTCACGCCCCCCGAAGAATTGCTCTCGCAGGCGATGGTCGCCTACTGGGCCGATTTCAGCCGGCCGGGCCACGACCCCAACCGTAGCGGGAAGAACCCGGTGCGCTGGCCGCGGTTCACCGGGGAGAACTATTTGCTCCTGAATACGCCGATCTCCACCGCGATTGATCCGCCGCACAACTGCGACTTCTGGGACACGATCGGGTACGACATCATGCCTGCGGTCCTGCCGGGCGTGCAGCCGCCTTCCGTCCCGTAGCTACAGCACACAAAAATCTGACTCTAGTCAGGCTGGTCGCGCGCATGCTACTGCGAACTAGGAAGCGATGGCACAGCCTGACGTGCGCAAGCGTGAGGAGTTTGCCAAGTGGGCATTGCCCCACCTGGATCAGCTCTATACCGCAGGCTTTTCCTCACGCGCGACGAGCACGACGCGCAGGACCTGCTGCAAGAGACATATCTGCGTGCCTACCGCTTCTGGCACCGGTTCACACCGGGAACGAACTGCCGCGCGTGGTTGTTGACCATTCTCCACAATGCGTATCGCAATGCCTATCGCGACCGCTTCCGCGATCAGCTGGCAGTGGAATTCGACGAGACGGCCCTGGGTTTCGATGCAGCGACGTTACCGGACGTGCAATGGTCCGATCCCGAAACGGTAGTGTTCTCGCAGCTCCTGGACGGTGAGATCCATGAAGCCTTGCAGCGGTTGCCGATCCAGTTTTTCGAGGTCGTCATGATGATCGACATCCATGAGCTGACGTACGAAGAAGCCGCAGCGGTCATCGGCAGTCCAGTCGGCACGGTGCGTTCACGGTTGTCGAGGGGTCGACGGCTGCTGCAAGCGGCGCTTGCCGACTACGCGCGAGGGCGTGGTATTCAGCGTGGAGGGGCGTATGCAGTGCGTTGAGTACCGCGACCTGGTGGCCGCACATGTCGATGAACAACTGACGCGCGCCGAGTTTACGCTCGCCAACGCCCACGTTGCTCACTGCCAAAGCTGCGCGCACCTCTTGGAGACGCAACGTGCCTTCGTGCCCTCGTTCCGGGCGCAGAACTGGACTCGACTCACCCCCGATGCCACCCGACGGTCGATCCTGGCTCAGATCGAGATCGAAGACGCCCGCGGCGAGACAGCAGGGCGCACGTCCTGGTGGGTGCGGCCGCGTCTGCGCTTGGCGTTCGGCATTGCCGTGGCGGTGCTCGTCCTGGCGGTCACCGTCCCGCAGTGGCGGGCGCGCCCGCACGCGTCAACGTCACCGCTCTTCGACGCGCTGGTGACACACTATCGCGGCGTCCAATCAAAGCACGTCGAGCTCACACACCGCACCGACGATCCCATCGACCTGCGTGCCTATTATCTCCAGAGCGGTGTCTTCCCCTTCCGCAATACCGTTCCGGATCTCGAAGCGTTGGGATTCATCTTGGCCGGCGGAGCGATCAGTGATTTGGTGGGCCGACCGAGCACCCTGAGCGTCTACCGTGGTGAGCGCGGCATGATCGTCTGCCAACGGATCCTCGCGGCGGGTATCGATCTCCCGCCGGGCGGTGAGGTGGTTGGCGGTGATCGGTTCTATCGAGTGGGCGACCTGACGATCTGTGTCCGTCGTGACGGAGACGCGCTCTGCTTTCTAGTCAGCAGCATACCGCACGCGGAGTTCGTGAAGATTCTGCCCGGACACGTTTGAAGAGAACCCAGAACCTAGAGCCCAGAGCCCAGAGCCCAGACTAGAGACGGGCTTTCGTGTTCACGCTCGATTGTTCTGTGTCTTGAGTTCTGGGTTCTGTCTGGGCTCTGTGCTCTGGGTTCTGTGTTCTCGTCTTAGGCTGCCTTGCGATACATGGCGACGACGGCGGCGCCGCCGAGGCCGAGGTTGTGCTGCAATGCTACCTTGGCGCCTGCGACTTGCCGCTTCTCGGCTTGTCCGCGTAGTTGCCAGGTGAGCTCTGAGCATTGGGCCAGCCCGGTGGCACCGAGCGGGTGTCCCTTGGAGATCAAGCCGCCCGAAGGGTTGACGACGACTTTACCGCCGTAGGTGTTGGCGCCAGCATCGACGAACTCGCCCGCCTTGCCTTCCGGACACAGGCCGAGGGCCTCGTAGGTGATGAGCTCGTTGCAGCTGAAGCAATCGTGCAGCTCGACGACATCGACGTCTTCAGGGCCGAGGCCACTCTGCTCGTAGACCTTTCGAGCTGCCTTTTGGGCCATGTCGTAGCCAATGAGCTTGATGCAGCTTTGCTCATCGAAGGTGCTCGTCAGATCGGTGGCCATCGCCATGCCGACGATCTCCACCGCCTTGTCCTGCAACCCATGGCGCTTCACGAAGTCCTCGTTGGCCAGAATCGCTGCGCCGGCGCCGTCGGATGTCGGACAGCACTGCAGCTTGGTGAGCGGATCGTACACCATGGGCGCATTCTGGATTTGCTCGAGCGTATACTCATCCTGAAACTGCGAGTACGGGTTGTTCACCGAGTGCTTGTGGTTCTTCCAGCCGATCTTGGCGAAGTGCTCCGGCTTCGTGCCGTAGCGCTCCATGTGCTCGCGACCGGCGTTGCCGAAGAACTGCGGCGCCGGCGGTGCGGCAGCAAAGCCGCGCAGTGACACCATGAGCTCGAACTGCTTGTCCATCGGGTTGGTGCGGTCGGTGAACTTTACGCCGAGCGAGCCCTTCTCCATCTTTTCGAAACCGAGCGCCATGGCACAGTCGGCCACGCCCGACTCGACGAATTGCTTGACCATGAAGAGAGCCGTGGAGCCGGTCGCGCAGTTGTTGTTCACATTGTAGATGGGCACGCCCGTGAGACCGAGCTGATACACGGCGCGTTGACCGCACGTCGAGTCGCCATAACAGTAGCCGACCGCCACCTGTTCGATCTCACCATACGGGATTCCGGCGTCGGCAAGAGCCTTCGTGCCCGCCTCCTTCGCCATGTCTGGGTAGTCCCAGTTGCGCGAGCCCGGCTTTTCGAACTTGGTCATGCCAACGCCGACGACGAACACTTTCTTCCCCATGCTGAGTCTCCTTTTTCGGTACGACAATCCGGTGGAACCTCGAGACCATGCCCGACGGTCACGTTTGAAGCAAGAACGAGAGCGGCGCCGTCGACGGACCAGCGTGCGAATTTCGTTGAGCAGCTAACCCGATGTCGCACCGAGTCGATCGTGATCAAACCTCGATTCGGCCCGGCAGCGCTAACCAAACAGGGCACTCCATGTGGGTTGTAGCGGGTATGGGTCTCAGGGAGCCTTCGACGCACCTGGCGCGCCCGTGTTGGCATTTCCCTTGCGAGCCTCTGGGAGCGAGGGGTACGCACAATGAGGCGAGCGATAATCAGCCAGCACCTAATGGGGCTACAAGCCTGCGATCTGTGTGGTCTTACCGGGCTCCCGCACGCCACCGCCCAAGCCTGTGTTGTGGCGCTCCGACAGGAGCGCGACCGATTGCGCGAGGAGCTGGCAGAATCAGATAGGCGCGCGCGTGGTGAGGGGCTCGGCCTACGACAGGTTTCTGACGTCGTTGGGTACGGTGTCGGCGCGATTGGTATCTTCTTCATGGTGGGGAAGGCGCTTGTCCACCTCGCCCTGGCGCTGCCTTTGTCGGAGCTGCCGACACGTCCCGCCTTTGTCGGCGGTCTGGCTGCCGTTCTAGCCGGCGCATTGATCGTCGGTGCCGGTCATGGCTGGCTGGTCCGCACGGCGCCCGCGTCGTGCGCTCCCGTACCGAGTCTGGGTGTCTAGTCGGGCAGGGTGGGCAGAGCCCACCCTACGGTCTCGTAGGGTGCACTCCGTGCACCCCGTCCACGGTGCCCTCGCGCCCCCGGTGCGAAACGCCGGCCGGCGGGCGGAGCCCACCCTACGCACCCGCCGTCACAGCAGCGACTTCATCTCGCTGATGAGCTTGGTGAGACTATCCTTGGCGTCACCGAAGAGCATCATGCACTTCTCGTTGTAGTAGAGATCGTTGTCGACGCCGGCGAAACCGGGACGCATGCTGCGCTTCAGCACGATGATCGACTTGGCGCGCTCCACCTCGAGGATGGGCATGCCGTAGAGCGGGCTGCTCTTATTGTTCTTGGCGGCTGGGTTGGTGACGTCGTTGGCGCCGACGACGAGGACGATGTCGGCTTCCGGGAAGTAGGGATTGATCGCCTCCATCTCGTGGAGCTGCTCATACGGCACATTGGCTTCGGCGAGAAGCACGTTCATGTGCCCTGGCATGCGTCCCGCGACCGGATGGATGGCGTACTTCACGTCGACGCCGCGCTGGCCGAGGACACTGGCCAGCTCGGCCACCGCATGTTGCGCTTGCGCCACCGCCATGCCGTAACCTGGAACGACAACGATGCTGCCGGCCGTCTCGAACAGGACGGCCGTCTCGTCGGCCGCGATGCTGCGCACGGTGCCCTTGGCCTCGGCGGCCGCGGTGACGTCCTCCTCGGACACTTTCCCAAACGCGCCGAACAGGACGTTCATCGCCGAGCGGTTCATGGCGCGGCACATCAGGAGGGACAGCAAAAAACCGGAGGTCCCGTCGAGCGACCCGGTGATGATCTGGATCTTGTTCATCAACACGAAACCCATCGCCGCGTCGGCGAGGCCACCGTACGAATTGAGCAGTGCGATGACCACGGGCATGTCGGCTGCACCGATCGGAATGACGAGCAGCAGACCGAAGATCAGCGACATTGCCACCATTACGTAGAAGAAGGGGGTGGCGGCCTGTGTGTAGACGAGGTAGCTGCCGGAGCCGACGATGATCGCCAACAATGTGATGCTGATGATGTTCTGGCCGCGATAGGTGATCGGCCGACCTGGCAGCATCTCTTGGAGCTTGGCCGCTGCCATGAGACTGCCCGTAAACGTGAGGCCGCCGACGACGACTTGGAAATCGAGAGCAGTCAGGGTCACGCGGCTCAGCTCGCCCTGGTAGCGGAAGTACTCGGACACGCCCACCAGGCAGGCCGCCAACGCTCCCAGCGAGTGTGACAGCGCAGTGCGCTGCGGGACCGCCGTCATGGGGATGCGCAACCCCATCGTGCCGCCGACCACCGTGCCGATGAGCAACCCGATGGCGATCCACCGGAAGGTGACGATGTGGGGGTCGAAGAGCGTGCCCACTACGGCGACGAACATCCCGAAAGCCGCGAGCGCCATGCCGGAGCGCGCCCACTTCGGGGAGCTCAACCCCTTTAGGCCGAGCACGAACATCGCTGCCGAGAGGATGTAGCAATAGCGCAGCGCTTCCGTCGCCACGTGCTCGCGCAGGTACTCGCCCATCGCCATGCCCGCGGGCTTCGTTGCGAAGAGCAACCCTACGACCATGGCGATCAGTATCACGAGCGCTGCCAACGCTTGCAGTTCCACAGGGCGTCGCGTGCCCAGGGCACGTTGCTCGGCCGTTTTGAACATCCGCAGCATGCGGTCGGTGATCAAGAAGCCACCAACGGCATTCGTGGACGAGCAGGTGACCGCGACAAAGCCCAGGAGGGTACACACCCATCCGTTGGGAATGTTGCTGTAGTCGCCGCCGGCGACCACCAGCGATCCAACCAGGGAGATCGCGGCGATGGCATTGGTTGCCGACATGAGCGGCGTGTGCAGCAGCGGCGGGACGCGCGTGATGATGTGGTAGCCGAGAAACCCGGCGAGCATGAATATGTAGAGACCGACTTCCAGCTCGCTCGTCATGCCGTTTTCCTCGCTGCCAAGGTGCTCTTGACCGCGTCGCTCACGACCTCGCCCGCATGCGTAACGCAACTCCCGCGGATGATCTCGTCCTCGAAGTCGAGCGCTAGCGCACCATCTTTGACGAACTCACGCAGGAGCTCGGTGACGTTGCGCGCATACAGTTGGCTGGCGTGTATCGGCATGCTGGCAGGGAGGTTGGTCGGTCCGTGGATCGTCACACCATGCGTGACGACGATCGTGTCCGGCTCCGTCAACTCGCAGTTGCCGCCTGCCTCGGCCGCCAGATCGACGATCACCGAACCCGGCCGCATGCCGGCGACGGTCTCCTTGGTGACCAGACGCGGAGCGGGCCGGCCCGGGACCAGTGCCGTGGTGATCACGACGTCGAAGTCCTTGGTCTTCTCCGCCAACATCTCTTGCTGCTTGCGGCTGGCCTCGGGCGACAGCGCCTTCGCGTACCCGCCCTTGTCTTCCGCATCGGCGACACCGAGGTCGAACTGCAGGAACTTCGCCCCGAGGCTCTCGACTTGCTCCTTCACCACCGGCCGCACATCGTAACCCCACACCTGTGCTCCCAGACGGCGCGCCGTCGCGATGGCCTGGAGCCCTGCCACACCCGCCCCAATCACCAGCACGCGTGCAGCGAAGACGGTCCCGGCTGCGGTCATCAGCATCGGGAAGAATTTGGCCAGCGATTCGGCCGCGATCAGCACAGCCTTGTAGCCCGCGATGTTTGCCTGCGATGACAGCGCATCCATTTTCTGAGCGCGGCTGATACGCGGAATGCCTTCCATACCGAAGCTGGTGATGCGACGCGCGACCAAACGCTCCACCAGATCGGGGCTCGTCAGCGCCTGGAGGAACGACACCAGGACGACGTTCTCGCGCATCCGATCGACCTCGGAAAGGGCCGGCCTTTGCACCTTCAAGACGACGTCCGCTTGGCCGTACAAGGTCGCAGCATCGGCGACGACCTTGGCGCCGACCTTCTCGAATGCTGCGTCGGGAAAGAACGCGGCCTCGCCCGCACCGCTCTCGATGAGCACGTCCAATCCGGTTTTGACCAACGCGGCGGCGGCGTCCGGTATCAGCGCAACGCGACGCTCGTTGGCCACGATCTCTTTCGGGACCACGATCTTCATTCAGCCTCGATTGGCAAATGGACGGCGCTATAGCAAACGGTCAGGGCCGTGTCACTCCTCGGCTAAGACGCGACCCGGTGGGGACGCCTTCGATTTCCCCCGATCCGCACAGACTGAGTCGACAGTTGACAGTTGAGAGAATCCTGGACGCGACTACATCATGAGGGACGCGCGGGCGCCGGCATACTCTCAATGAATTCCCGCAGGCGATCGAAGTACCGTTGTCCGGCCACGACGTAGGTGTCGTTGTGCGTAGCACCTGGAATGGTGAAGAACGCCTTTGGACCGGCCGCCGCGTTGAAGACGCGCTGGCCTTGCTCATACGGCACGATCTCGTCGCGGTCGCCGTGAATGAAGAGCGTGGGTACGGTAATGGTCGTGATCTTCTCGACGTTGTTGAAGCCGTCTGGCACGATGCCGCTCAGGGGACCCGGAAGCAGGGTTCGCGCCATGTCGCGGATCGATGCGAATGGCGTTTCGAGGATGAGGCCACACGGCGGTGCATGGTGCGCCAGATCAATCGCCACCGCGCTTCCCAGCGATTGCCCGAAATAGACGACACGATCGGCCGCCACATCCGGTCGACTGCGCAGGTAGGTGAGGGCCCCGCGCGCATCGGCGTACAGCCCTTCCTCCGATGCCGTGCCTTCGCTGCGACCGTACTGCCGGTAGTCGATGAGAAGTACGCCGACGCCGAGCTGCGCGTGCAAGTGGCGGAGGAGATCGACTCGGTGGCTGATGTTGCCGGCGTTACCGTGGAACCAGAGGAACGTCTCGCGTCGCTTGCCCGGCACGTACCAGCCGTGCAGTCGCGTGCCGTCGGTGGCCTTGAACCAGACGTCTTCATACTTGATCGCGACGTCGGCCGGCGTTCCGATGAGGGTCTGGTCCGGAAAGAAGATGAATCGGTCGATCCAGGCCATTGCCGACATTGCCGGCCATAAGAGCAGAAACGCAAGCGCCGCCGCGCGTGCGGTGCAGCGTGAGAAGCGGCGGCGTCTAGCGCTGCAACAGGCCGAGCCCATCGGGGAAATCGAGACCGCTGTCGATCGTCTCCGGCGCAAGCGGGCTACCGTTCTCAAAGCGAATGCGGCGCACGGTACCTAGTCCGTCGCCCGGCTCGAAGGCCTCGGTAATGGCGAGGTCGGCGTAGTACAGGGTGCCGGCCGCATCGATGGCAAGACCGAGCGGGGTTCCCGTCGACGGATAAGGTCGGGTCTCACCCGTCACGGGCTGGAGGATGCGGCGCACGAACTGACCCGCAGGGGAATACTCTGCGATGACGCCATTGATGACGCTCGACACGTAGAACGTGCCGCTCGCCGACTGAATGATGCCACTTGGCGTCGGAATGTTGAGGTCGCGAATGAACAGCTGCTTGTCGATGGCATCGACGAGCGGCATGCCGGTGCTGTCGCGGCGGCCGCAGCCGCCAGCTGCGTCATCTGAGCTCGGGAACGGCGCGCGATAGCGATAGATGCCCGGGCCGGAGCGCCCACTCGCAACGTAGATCGATCCCTGTTGGTCGACGAAGACGCCTTGCGCGGTGCCGATTGCGACGTCGAGCTTGCAGAAACGTGGTGCCGGCGCATCCAAGGGCGGGAACCACATGATCAGCTGCCCGCTGGCTGGGCCGAACGCCGTGTTTCCGATGTCCGTGGTCACCAGGCGCCCATCGGGAAGGAAGGCGCAACCGTATGCGTCGGCAATCGAGAGGGGATCCTGGTAAGTGGGCACCAGGCGCCCGATCTGTGTCGCCGACAGCGCGCCGATGTCCGAGCCGTTCAGTTGAAAGATGCCCCAGGCGGGCGGTGGATCCGGTTGGTTGGTATCCTCGCCGGTGACGAAGCGGCGCGAGCCATCCGGAAACACGCATACCTGTCCGTTGATGTCACGACCATTGGGGTCCAGGGCGTGATTCTGGATGACCACCTGCTTCTGCAACGTGGTGGCATCGTAGGCGTCGAGGCGGTTTCCTTCTGGGCTGAGTAGGATCGTGGTTGGCGCCGAGGTGGACGGTGTACTGTCGGAATCGCCACAGCCGGACATCGCCGCCAGGGCGAGCGTCAGCAGAATCGGTCGCAACCTAGGGATCCACATTTCATCTCAAAACCATCCGGGCGCACGCACTGTCAACTGATTTGAAGGAGACGCCCGGGAGCTAGCGTCGAAGCGTGTCCGGTGAGCCTCGGGCGCTGCTGATCTGGATCATCAAGCCCAACGCCAAACGCCCTCCGCCCGACGCCCCGATCGACTTACCGTCTCCGAACGGTGACTAACGCGACGCGCTGGTCGCCAACGCCTTGTCGACAATGGCGCGCGCCTCTTCTTGGATCTGCCGGAGGTGCTCCGGCCCGCGGAAGCTCTCGGTGTAGATCTTGTACACGTTCTCGGTGCCCGACGGACGGGCGGCGAACCAGCCGTTCTCGGTCACGACCTTCAAACCGCCGATTGCCGCGTGGTTGCCTGGCGCTTCGGTCAGCGTGGCGATGATCGGATCACCGGCCAGTTGTGACGCCGCGACTTGTTGTGCCGACAGCTTCTTTAGGACGTCCTTCTGCTCCGGTGTAGCCGGCGCATCGATGCGCTCGTACACCGGGTCGCCGAATTGCTTGGTGAGGTCCCTATAGAGCTCACCCGGATCGCGCCCGGTTTGCGCCGTGATCTCGGCGGCGAGCAAGTCCATGATGATGCCGTCCTTGTCGGTGGTCCACACCGATCCGTCGATGCGCAGGAATGACGCACCGGCACTTTCTTCGCCGCCAAAACCCAGTGAGCCGTCGATCAGGCCGTCGACGAACCACTTGAAGCCGACGGGTACTTCGACGAGCCGACGGCCGAGATGGGCCGTGACGCGGTCGATCATGCTGCTGCTCACGACCGTTTTGCCCACCGCCGCGTCCGCGCGCCAGCGCGCGCGGTGGCCGAACAGATACCAGATGGCCACCGCCAGGTAGTGATTCGGATTCAGCAACCCAGCACTGCGCGTGACGATCCCATGTCGATCATGGTCGGTATCGTTTCCGAAGGCGACGTCGAAACGATCTTTCAAGCCGATCAACCCGGTCATCGCGTAGGGCGAGGAACAGTCCATGCGAATCTTGCCGTCCCAGTCGACCGGCATGAACCGGAACGTCGGATCGACGCTGTCGTTCACGACTGTGACGTTCAACCCGTAGCGCTCGACGATCGGTCCCCAATATTCCACACCGGCGCCACCGAGTGGATCGACCCCAAGCTTGAGGCCGGCGGCGCGCACCGCTGGCAGATCGACGACCTGCGCCAGGTCGGCCACGTACGCCGTCATGTAATCGTGCGCATGGGTGGCGGCGCGGGCCTCGGCGTAGCCGATGCGCCGCACGCTACGGCATCCCTCGCTGAGCATTTGATTGGCCTGCTGCTCGATCCAACCGGTTACCTGCGTGTCGGCGGGTCCACCGTGGGGCGGGTTGTACTTGAATCCGCCATCTTCGGGCGGGTTGTGCGACGGGGTGATGACGATGCCGTCAGCCAGCCCGCTTTTGCGGGATCGGTTGTAGGTGAGGATGGCATGCGAGATCACTGGCGTCGGCGTGTAGCCGTCGCGTGAGTCGACCATGACCTCGACGCCGTTGGCCACCAACACCTCGAGCGCGGTCGCCATTGCCGGCGCCGACAGTGCGTGCGTATCGGCGCCGATGAACAGCGGTCCATCGATGCCGTTGGCGGCGCGATACTGCGCGATCGCCTGGGTGATTGCCAAGATGTGCCCTTCGTTGAAGCTGGTGTGAAGAGCCGAGCCGCGGTGCCCGGAGGTACCGAAGGCAACCCGTTGTGTGGGCACCCCCGCGTCGGGCCGCTCGCTGTAGTACGCCGTGACCAGACGCGGGACATTCACCAACATCGACGCATCTGGGAGCTTGCCGGCACGTGGGTCGACAGACATCGCAGCACCTCCGCGGTCGTCCTACCATGCGGCTCCGAGTGCGGCCACTCATGCCGAGAGCCCAGAACACAGAACCCAGAGCCCAGATGTCAGAGCCCGGGAGTTGGACCGGTTGACTGAATCGTTGTCTCTTGTCTGGGTTCTGTGCTCTGGGTTCTGTGTTCTAAGCTCAGTGTTCCCAGTCTCAAAGGAGAGCCGGCGAATGGATGAACGTAGTCCCCTGAGAAACCTCGCTCCGGACCTGTGGGTGGCCGACCGGGGGCTCAAGTTGGCAGTTGGCGACGTCGGCACGCGGATGACGGTAATTCGTTTGGCAGACGGCGGCTTGTTTCTGCATTCACCGGTGCGCCTCGACGAGCCGACGCGTCGTGCCTTGGACGCGCTCGGGCCGGTGCGCTGCGTGGTGGCGCCCAGTAAGGTCCACCATTTCTTCGTCGGTGACTATATCGCTGCCTTTCCGCAAGCTCGGGCGTTTGCTGCGCCAGGTCTTCCCGAGAAGCGCAAGGATCTGCGCTTTTCCGGAGTGCTGAGCGATACTGCCGAACCCGAATGGCTCGGCCAGATTGAGCAGCATGTGTTTCAGGGCGCCTCGTTTGTGAACGAGGTGGTGTTCTTCCACCCCGGTAGTCGCACCCTTCTGCTGACCGACCTCGCGTTCAACGTCGCGGCCGACAAGACCGCACCCGCACGTCTGTTCTACTGGCTCACCGGCGCTGCGGGTCGTTTCGGGCCACATCGTCTGATGCGCCTGGGGATTCGCAACCGACGCGCGGCGCGAACCTCGGTCGATCGGATCTTACAGTGGGATTTCGAACGGGTGATCGTCACCCACGGGGACGTGCTCGAGCGCGCAGGGCGCGAGCACTTTCGGACGGCGTTCGCGTTCCTGTGACGCGGTCGGACGTGGAACTTGAAACCGCGGCAGGACGGCCAGCCGACCGTCCTGCCGCGTAACGTTCCCGGACTAGTGCTCCCGATCTAGAAGTCGTCGAATACGTCGTCGAATTCGTCGTCGAGGATGGCGCAGGGGCATTGCGCCGAGCAAATACCGGCGTCGAAGACGGCGTTGATACAGCCGTTTGCCTCGGCAACATCGAAACATGCGTCCGCATCGGTCGCGAAGGCCGACACATCGCAGAAGCCGTTGTCATCGTCTCCGCACGAAGCGACCGCCATCGCCAGAGCGGCGCTCGCAACGCAGGCCAAGACGAACGTTCCCAACCTTCTTGACATCACCCAACTCAGTTTGCTCATTCGACTCCCCCTGCACGTGAGAATTTTGGACTTGTCACGTATCAGCAGAGTGGCATCTCGTCAACCAACTATTTTGGGGAGACAGTGAAGCCCGTGACGGAAACTTACCGTGGACACGCGTGCTGATCCCGCACACCACACCATCCGGCGAGTGCTTGTCGTTTCTGGACCGTTACGCTAGCGTGCGCGGCGCAACGATCGAGGACCTCGGAGGTGCACGCGCCCATCCCGGTTGACGCGCCGGATCCTCTCCCTATGTCGCAGGAGACGCTACGGCGCAGGACCTCGGTGCGGCGTTCAGTTGCCGCCTGGTTGGGAGCTCCGATCGATGCGGCCTCGCTGGGCCTCTTCCGCATCCTCTTCGGCGGGCTGCTGTTCAGCGAGACGCTGCTCTATTTCTCCGGCGACCGCATCGGCCGTTACTTCATTCGGCCAAAGTACTTGTTTCCCTACGAGCTCTTTCCCTGGGTGACGCCATGGCCCGGCGACTGGATGTACGTCCACTTCGGGCTCGTGGCGCTCGGCGCGTTGGGGATCATGCTGGGGCTGTTTTACCGCGCCTCGGCGTTGCTCTTCTTCCTAACCTACACCTACCAGTTCCTCATCGACAAGACGCAATACAACAACCACTACTACCTGATCTCACTGCTGGCATTTCTGTTGTGGATCATGCCGGCGCACCGCTGGGCGTCGATCGACCGGCAGCGCTACGGCTGGCCGAGTGTGGTGCCCTTCTGGACACTCTTCCTGCTGCGCGCGCAGATCGTGCTCGTCTTCTTCTACGCGGGAATCGCCAAGCTCAACGCGGACTGGCTCGACTGTGAACCGATGCGCACGTGGCTCTATACGCGGCAGCGCCAGTCGGTTCTCGGGCCGTTCTTGGCCTCTGACTGGAGTGCCTACTTTTTTTCGTACGGCGGGTTGCTGTTCGATCTGAGCATCGGCTTCTTGCTGCTCTGGAAGAAGACGCGACTGCCTGCCGTCGCGTTGGCACTCTTCTTCAACCTCAGCAACTGGTACCTGTTCTACATCGGCGTGTTTCCATTCTTGATGCTGGCGACCATCGTACTCTTCTTCGAGCCGGATTGGCCCCGTCGTCTGTGGCAGCGCTTCACCGGTCGAGACGCGGGCCTCGCCGCCGCGCCCCGCGCCGTGTCGACCGAGGCGGGACCATGGGTGCTCGCTTTCATTGCAGTGTACCTGACCTTTCAGGTGCTCTTCCCCTTGCGCCACTTCCTCTACCCCGGAAACGTGAGTTGGACGGAGGACGGCCACCGCTTCTCGTGGCACATGAAGCT
>Ga0187892_10007526_pt1 | contig 15487 bp, 12 predicted proteins | sample MA1701073metaG_FD_139345 | JGI IMG/M metagenome (GOLD analysis project Ga0187892, IMG submission 139345) | Bio-ooze microbial communities from a basaltic lava cave in the Kipuka Kanohina Cave System on the Island of Hawaii, USA - MA170107-3 metaG ... | reverse complement strand
GCGGGGGCCGGCCGCGGCGGCGGTCGGGCGGACCGGGATCGTGGCCGACGCCTTCGCGACGCTGGACGGGAAGCCGGCGACGATCTACGGCGTGACGTGGACGCGGGAGGAGGGTGCGCGCGTGGAGGTGGACGCGCTGGTCCAGGCGCTGGGCGGCGGAAGGATCGATCCGGCGGCGACGCGCGCGCGCGGCGAGAAGTTCGAGGTCGCGCTGGGGAAGGACGCGAAGGAGGACCTCTTCAAGGGGACGATGGATCTCGCGGGCATGCAGGCGCTCCACGTGCAGGGGCAGGCCTGGTGGAACGCGGACGATTGGGCCATGAACGGGATCGGGCTCGCGCAGGCGGAGGCGGTGGAGAACGACGGGCTTCTGTTCGCCTGGGAGATCATCAACCTCGGGCTCGAGGGGCGGATGGTCACGCTCTCGGCCTCACGGGACTCGACGCTGGCGCCGCCGGCCGACGAGGGGGTGTTGGCGCTGCCGCGGGCCTTCCTGCTCGGGGGCGCGTCGGCGCTGGTGCTCCCCGCCGCGCCGGTGGAGGCGGCGACGCGCCGGCGCTTCTTCGCGCGTTTCCACGCCGAGCGCGTGGCGGGGAAGTCCGCGCCCGAAGCCGCGCGGGCGGCGCGGCGGGAGCTGCTCTCCTCCACGGACCCGCCCGCCGACTGGCCCTGGCTCGCGGTGTGGTCGGCAGGGAGGTGACGTCCGTCAGCTTCAGGGCAGTTTCAGCAGTTCCTCTACCGCACAGAACAACCGACCCGGCCGGATCGGACAACGCATCGAGTAGCCGATCCCGAATGCGTCGCTACGAGAACGGGCTGGTGCTCGGCTGCTTCCTCGAGGAGATCGACGACGCGGGAGTGGAGCCAGGGATGGAGATGACTCTCCGGCTCATCGAGCGCGAGGAGGCTCCTCCCCTCACTCAAGCGTGCAATGGCTACGAAGGCCAGGTAGGAGAGCATCCCGTCGGAAAGGCCCGAAGCAGGCACTAGCGACGACGCAAGCACTGCCCTCTTTGGCGAGGACGAAGCCATAGTCCCGGGTCTCGGATGAGCCCTGTCCGAGCCGTACTCCCAAGGAAAGGCGGTCCTCCCCATGCCTGAGGAGCTGGCCCAGACCTCCGTGCTGGTTCATGAATGCGCCCTAGAAGCCAGGAGCTGCAGCCTTTCGCAGGAGCTCCGCTGCCTCGAGGATCGTGCTCTTCCCGCTCCCGTTGTCACCGATCAGCACGGTGAGACCCCGCAGGTCGAGGTGGAAGGGTCCTCATGCCCGAAACGCTGATTCTCTTGATCCGGTCGTACACGGTACGCTCCTGCCTTGGGCCTCTTGTGCTGCGGCGATGCTATCGTCCGACCGGGCTGGTGGACTCTCCCTCCGTCCGGTCCAGCAGCACCGCGACCGTCATGTCGCCGACCACGTTGCAGGTCGTGCGGCAGCGGTCCAGGAACCAGTCGATCGTCAGCAGTACCGGGATCTGGTCGGCCGGCAGGCCGACCGCCGCGAAGATCAGCGGGAGCGTGACGAAGCTCCCCGACGGGATGCACCCGGCCCCGATGCTCGCAAAGATCGTCGTGAAGGCCACGAGCACCTGGTCCGCGAGCGAGAGCGGATAGCCCAGCGCCTGCGCCAGGAACAGCACCGCGGCCGCCTGGTAGAGCGCGGTCCCGTCGTTGTTGAAGTTGGTCCCCACGCACGCCGCGAGCTGGCTCGAGGCCCGCGACACGCCCAGCGGCCCGGTCAGCGCCTGAAGCGTGACCGGCATCGTCGCGCCCGTGCTCGCGGTGCTGAACGCCGCGGCCATCGCGTCGCGCCCGCCCTTCAGGAAGGCCCAGGGCGAGCGACGCCCGATCGCCGCGACCAGGGTCAGATACCAGCCGAGCTGGAGCAGGAGGCCGGTGACCACGACCACGATCAGCCAGAGGAGCGAGCGGAGGACCGCGACCCCGTCGCTCCGTCCCAGCGCCACGGCGACCACGCCGAAGACCGCGAGCGGCACGACCGTCACCACCCAGAGGAGCACCTTCATCAGGACTTCGAACCCCACGTTCACGAGGTCCAGCACCGCGCGCCAGGCGGTCTCCCCCCGCGCGCGCTGCACGTTGCGGACGAGTGCCAGCCCGATGGCGATCGCGAGCGTGATCAGCACGAGCTGCGCGAGGTTGTTCTGGGTGAAGGCGTCTCCCAAGCTCTTCGGAATCAGCTCGATCAGGACCTCCGCGAAGCTCTTCCGCGGAGGCGGCGCCGGCGCGCGGGACGGGTCCATCAGGCTCGCCCCGCGCCCCGGAGTCAGCACGTTCGCGAGCACGAGCGCGATCGCCAGCGCGACCAGCGTGTTGACCAGGTAGAAGAGCATCATCCGCGCGCCCTGCCGGCCGCGGATCTCGTGGGTCACGATCGTGCTCAGGATCGCGAGCACGACCAGCGGCGCGCCCAGCGCCGTGAGCGCGCGGATGATCAGGCGCGGCAGCAGCTCGAGCCTCGCCGCCCCCTCGCCCCACAAGAGCCCGACCGGCACCGCGAGCGCCACCGCGACCAGCACCCACACGTAGAGCGGCACCCTCCGTATCACCGTTCCGCTCCTCTCCTCTCCGGGCCCTCAACTTTCAACTTTGGACTTTGAACTTCTTCCAGCACCGCCAGGTGCCGCGCGCGCGCGGCCTCGTCGCCGCGCCGCCCGGCGAGGTCGGCCATCATCCGGAGCAGGAGCTCGTGGCGCGGCGCCCGCGCGAGCCCCTCGCGCCCCGCGCGCTCCGCGTCCTCGAAACGCCCGAGTCCGAGGTTGGCCTGGGCGAGCACCACCCAGCCGGACACGTCGTCCCCCTGGAGCCGGAGCGAGCGCTCCAGCGCCTCGGCGGCGGTCGCCCAGTCGCGGCAGGCGTAGTGGGCCTTCCCGCGGTAGAGCTGCGCCTCGGCGTCGTCCCGCTCGAGGTAGACGGCCCGGTCCAGCGCGCGCCGGCTCCGCTCGTAGTCCTTGCGGTCGAACCAGAGGAGGCCCAGGTTCTTCCACGCCGCGAAGGTCTCGGGCCAGCCGGCCGTGACCTCGAGGAGGACCGTCTCGGCCTCGGCGCTCCGGCCCGACGCGAGGAGGAGCGCGCCCAGCGTGTTCAGCACCTCCGGGTCCCGCACCCCCAGGCGGCGCAGCTCCAGGTGGTGCAGGGTCGCCGGAGCGGTGCGCTGGCGCGCGAAGTAGGCGCGCGCGAGCAGGCGATGCTCCTCGAAGCGCCGCGCCCGGTCGGGGAAGAGGCGTGCGCCCACCCAGGGAGCCGCGTGCAGGAGCGCGAGCGCGATCACGACCGCGGCGGCCCGGGGGCCTCCGTCGAACCGAAGCGCCGCGAAGAGCGTAAGCGGGACGGCGCCGAGCGCGAACAGGTCCCAGTCCTCGCTCTTCGGATAGGAGACGTTGTCGACGAGCGCGAGCCCGAGCCAGGCGAGCGCGCTCCAGCCGAGCGCCAGGCGGAAGCCGCGGGGCGCGATCGCGCGCCCGCCAGCGAGGAGCAGCGGGAGCGCGGCGCCCCCGACGAGGAGCGCCGTGTTCGCCACGTCGAGCCAGTGGCAGCGATCGAGGAGGCCATAGAGCGCGGGCGGCTCCCGGAACCAGGGGAGGAAGAGCGATTGACCGGCCGAGCCCAGGAAGCTCCCGAGGAGCCCGGGGTCGGGCCGGCCTCCGTACTGATGGAGGAAGAGGAACCCCCAGGTGGCGACCGGGACCGCGGCGAAGAGCGCGAGGTCGCGGAGCCAGCGCCGCCGGGAGGCGGCGAAAAAGAGCGTGGGGAGGAGGAGCACGGCGGTCGCGTGGAGCGCAACGCAGGTCCCGAGGAGGAGCGGCGGCAGCCACGGGCGGCGGCCGAGCTGCGCGCGCGCGAGCAGCGCGCGGAAGTACGCGAGGAGCCCGGCCGCCGGGAGCCCGTAGACCTCGACGTGGCCGAAGAAGAGGAGCAGCGTCCCCGCGAGCATCGGCACCCAGAAGAGGACGGCGCGGCGCGGCCCGGCGGGCGCGAGCGCGCGGGCGAGGTCGGCGAGCAGCGCGACGAAGAGCGCGCCCGAGAGCGCGGAGACCAGGCGGATCGCCGCGAAGCCGTCGGGGAGGAAGGCGCCGAAGGCGAGCCAGACGCCGCGGAACACGAGGTCGGTGAGCGGATTGCTGCCGTGGAAGACCCCGGTCTCGACCCGCTCGACCTCGTTGAACCAGTCCCCGGAGAGCACGTGGTCGCGGAGGAGGAGGAAGGGCGGGAGCGCGAGCAGGCCGGCGATGACGGGCGCGGGCGCGGGGAGCCTCGCGAAGAGCCGCCGGACCGCGCCCGCCGGCGTCGGATGGAAGGCCGCCAGGAACAGGAGCCCGAGCGCCGCCGCGAGCGCGAGCGGCACCTCGCGCAGGTGCTCGATCCCCCAGCCCCAGCCCTGCGGCCGGCCCGCGACCACGCAGCCGGCGAGCGGGGAGGTCAGCGCGGCGACCGCGTGGAGAGCGGCGAGCGCGAGGCAGGCGGCGAGGAGCCGGCGTTCTACGGCCAGTTCTCCGGCGTCCATGGAGTGTGCATCACCATCATCACGTGGTAGCCGCAGGTCTGGTTCTCCTCGATCACGTGCGAATACCTGCTGAGCTGCTCGAACGCCTTGTAGAGCCCCGGATACCAGGTCGGGAAGATCATCAGGTAGTGCGGCTTCCGCTCCGCCAGGAACTGCATCAGCCCATTGGGCGAGCCCTTGTACGGGAGGATCGCCGGCGTCGCGATCCCCTCGAGGTCGATGATCCTCCGCCGCGAGAGGTAGGGGACCGCGCCGATGTCGTTCATCGCGATCACCGCCTCCTTGGGGAGCTCCCGCTCCACCCGGTGCCCGAGATAAACCTGCATGTCGTTGATGTTCTTCACGTTCCTGGCGTAGGCCCACGAGTAGCCGTTGACCGCGATGGCCGCCTGCACGGCGACCGGGAGCGCGACCAGCGCCGCCGCGATCCCGCGGGCCTTCTCGGACCACTGGGCGCGGCCGGTGCGGACCCAGACGAGGCGCAGGAGGGCGCCGAGCCCGACGCCCGCGCCGATCGCGAAGACCGGCATCAGGTTCGTGACGTAGCGCAGGTGCTGGCCGAGATGGATGTTCTTCCGCTCGCCCAGGAACACGCCCATGAGCATCGGATAGAGGAGGAAGAGCGAGGGCACGAGCGCGGACCGGCTTCCGGTCGGGAGCCGGCGCCTCAGGAGCTGCACGAGACCGAACCCCACGAACGGGATCGCGAAGGCGTTCGTGTTGTAGCCGAGCTCCACGAACCACTCGCGGAGCATCTCGTAGGGCCACACGAAGAAGGAGCGGAGGAGCGCGAGGAGGTGTTCGGGGATCGAGTCCAGCGCTCCGTTCCGGATCGAGGCGACGATCCCATCAAGGTTCCGGAACAGGCCTTCACCCTGCACCTTCGCGTAGAACGTCGTCGGGAACGGCTTGCCGTGGGAGAGCCAGTTGAGGCGCACGTAGGGGTAGAGGAGCGCGGCGAAGAGCAGGAGGTGCGCGGCGGCCGCCAGCCAGAACCCGACCCCGAGCCGCCCGGGCCGCCGGAGGAGGAGCAAGCGGTCGAGCAGTGCCAGCGGCAGCAGCAGGAAGGCCTCGGGCCGGCACATCCCGGCCAGCGCGAACGCGACCGTCGCGCCGAGCGCGGACGGCGAGAAGATCACGGGCCCCGCCCGCACGTGGAGGAGGAGCCCGACCAGCGTGAGCCAGAGCGCGAGGCTGGTCTCGAGCCCGGAGAGCGAGCCCCAGAGCACCGGGTGGAGCGTGGCGAGGAGCACCGCGGCGATCCCCGCCGCCAGCCGGTCCCCGGTGAGCCGGAGCCCGAGCCGCCACGTCAGGTAGAGCGCGTGGATGCAGAGGAGCACGCCCACGACCTTCACCGCGACCACGATCTCGATCAGCGCCTCGTCCACGAAGTCCGGGTCGGCCGCGAGCTTCTTCCCCCACGCGGCGAAGCTCTCGTGCGCGCTCATCAGGCCGCGGTAGAGGCCCGCCACCACGCCGGTCCAGAGGGGCGCGGTCGATCCCGAGCACCGTTCGCCGGGGTTGTAGGAGAAGCCGTGCCCCTGCGCGAGGTTCCTCGCGAACGTCAGGTGGATCCACGAGTCGTCGAGGGGCAGCCCCATCCGACCGACCCGCTGGTGCTCGCGCCAGAGATAGACGGAGATCGACGCGAGGAAGAGGAGCGGGAGGCCGAGGCGGAGAGCGAGCGGGAGGCGGAGCCCGTTCATGAGAGGAGCGCGCGCACCGCCGCCGGGAAGGGCGCGTAGCGCCAGGGGAGGCCGTGCACCTCGTGCAGCCGCCGGAGGCGCGCGAGGAACTTCTCATGGAGCCGCGGCATCGCCTCCGCCTGGAAGGCGGGGTCGCAGAAGAAGACCCGGCAGCCGAGCGGGCGGTGCCCGCGCAGCCCGCACGCCCCGTTCTCCGCCAGGAACGGGCACGGCTCGTAGCGCTCCGGCGGCTCGTCCGGCCGCACCGGCTGGCGGGCGAGCGCGAAGCGCGGCGGCTCCCGGCGCCCGGCCCGGCCCCCGACCTCCGCGGCGGGCGCGGCCCGCCCGTTGGCGCCGGCGGCGGCGAAGGCCGCCTCGAGCGCGGTCGCGTGGAGCGTGTGCCCGTACTCGCGGAAGCGGCAGCAACGGCCCGAGAGGTCGCACTCCGGTCCGGTCGCGCGCACCGCCCGGTCCACTTCGGCGTAGAGCCGGCGCAGCGCCTCGAAGGCGGCGTCGTTCATGGCGCGGCCGGGAGACGCTCGATCTCGGCGGCCGTGTGGAGGCGTCCGCGACCGATCCCGGGGCAGGAGCGGGAGAGCTCGTGCCACGCCTCCTGGGAGCGGAGGAACCCGGGCCAGAACGGGAACGTGCGGCACTGCCGCGGGCGGGCCTCGTAGACCGTGCACCCGCGCGCGCGGTCGTAGAACTCGCAGTCCCCGCCCGGCCGCTCGAGGAGGCTCAGGCGCTCCCCGACCCGGCGGAGGTGCCGCTCGACGAAGGTCTCCACGCCCAGCCCCAGGAAGCGCGCGAGCCGCGCAGCCTCAGCGTCGTCCACCCAGACGTGCCCTTCGCCGCCCGTGCAGCAGCGCCCGCAGCGGGTGCACTCGAACCGGAGCCCGGCCGCGTACCAGGGCGCGCCCGGCGCTCCTCCCGCCATCACTCCGACCGGGGCGCCCGCTTCAGGGTCGCCTGCACGGTCACCTCGGCATTGTCGCGGAGGAGGCGGAGCGTCACCTCGTCGCCGGGCTTCGCCGCGTCGAGCGCGGCGTAGAGGTCCTCGGGCTTCTCGATGACGCGGTCGTTGAAGCGCACGATCACGTCGCCCGTCTTCAACCCGGCCGCCTGGGCGGCGCTGTCCGGGATCACCTCGCCGACGTGGAAGCCCGCCACCGCGGGCTCTTCGGCGGGGGTCACGCCCAGGAAGGCCCGGTTGCGCGGCGGCCGAGGAGGCTCGTCGCCGCCGAACAGGTTCCGGCGCATCGAGGCGGGGAGCGCGAAGCCGTCGTTCTTCGTGAACACGAGGCGCTCGTCCCGGTCGGCGATCTCCTCGGCGACCTGGAACACCATGCGCCCGATCCGGGTGGCGCCCTCGTAATTGACCTTGTCGGCGTCGTCGCCCGGCTTGTGGTAGTCCTCGTGGACGTTGGTGAAGAAGAAGAGGACCGGCATCGCCTTCCTATAGAAGGAGGAGTTGTCGCTCGGCGCGTTCCCGCCTTCGCCCCATTCGATCTGGAACCCGTCGGTGTTCGACGACTCGACCATCTTCCTGAGGTCCGGGCTGGTGCCCACGCCCCCCACGAAGAGGTACCCGTCCTTCGAGCGGCCGACCATGTCGAGGTTGATCATGGCCACGGCCTTCTCCAGCGCGATCGTCGGGTTCTTGACGTAGTGCTGCGAGCCGAGGAGGCCCATCTCCTCCCCCGCGAACCAGAGGAAGAGGATGCTGCGCCGCGGGGGGAAGCGCGCGAAGGCCTCGGCCAGCTCGAGGATCGCGGCCGATCCGGAGGCGTTGTCGTCCGCGCCGTTGTGGATCTCGCCCTTGGGCCCCATCGCGCCCATGATCTGGCCCGTCCCGACGTGGTCCAGGTGCGCGCCCACGATCACGAACTCCCCCTTGAGCGCTGGATCGGTCCCCTCGACGAGGCCGCAGACGTTCTGGGTCGCCTTCTGGTTCTTGCCGCGCCCCGCCTTGAACTCCTGGTACCAGGACCCGGCGTCGCCCATCGGCTTCAACCCCCAGGACTCGATGCGGGTCGCGACGTAGCGGGCGGCGGCGTCGAACCCGGGGCTCCCCGTGCCGCGCCCCTCCAGCTCGTCGCTGGCCAGGAACTCCACGTGCGCGCGGAGCTCGGAGTCCGTGATGGTGGCGATCGCCCGCGCGGTGCGCGCGCCGCCGCCGGCGAAGAGGGGGAGGGCGAGGAAGGCGAGCAGGGCGAGCGCGCGGGGGATCCTCGGGCGCATGGGAACGGGCTCCTAGGAGAAAAGGGGTCGGGCCGAGGTTACTGGGCCCCTCCCCGGGCGGCAAGGGAGGCGTGGGCGGGCCCGGCTTCCGAGAGCGCCTGGCGGACCCAGAGGATGCGCTGGACCGCGGTGACGTGGCCGAGGATCGCGAGCAGCCACGACACCAGGAGCGGCACGCCGAACACTCCGGCCGCCGCCAGCAGCGCGACCCGCTCGGGACGCTCGAGGAGCCCGACCTTCATCGTGCGGCTGGTGAGCGACTCCGCGCGGGCGCGCGCGTAGGAGGTCACGAAGGCGGCGACCAGCGCGGCGCCGGCGACGGCGCAGGCGCCCGGGCGGCCCGCCCGGGCGAAATGGACCATGAGCCCGACGAGGAGCGCGCCGTCGGACCAGCGGTCGAGCGTCGAGTCGAGGAAGGCGCCGAAGCTCGAGACGCGGCCCGTGCGCCGGGCGAGCGCGCCGTCGAGGAGGTCGACGAGGCCGGCGAGGGCGACGATCCAGCCGGCGAGCCGGAGCTGTCCGACGGCGAAGAGCGCTGCTGCGACTCCGTTCACGAGCGTGCCCGAGACGGTGAGCGCATCGGGGGTGACGCGGCGGCGCGCCAGGAAATCGAGGAGGCGGCGCCCGAAGGGCTCGACGATGGGGCGCAGGAGGGGGACGAGCCGGACCAGGGGACCCCGGCCCGGCGGTTCAGGCCCCACTCTTCCCCGCGATGAAGTCCTCGAGCATCGCGCGGGCCACGTGATCGGGGAACTGGCGCGGGGGGTGCTTCATCGCGCAGGCCGAGGCGGCGAGGATCGGCCCTCCCAGGCCCCGCCGCCGCGCGAGCGCGCAGGCCCGGATCGCGTCGATGGCCACGCCGGCGCTGTTGGGGGAGTCCTCCACCGAGAGCCGGAGCTCGAGGTGCATCGGCACGCCGCCGAAGCCGCGCCCCTCGATCCTGAGGAAGCAGACCTTGTTGTCCTTCTGCCAGGGGACGTAGTCCGAGGGTCCGATGTGGATGTCGTCGTCGTGGAGCCGCTCGCCGAGCAGCGCCTGCACGGCCTCGGTCTTGCTGATCCGCTTCGAGCGGAGCCGCTCGCGGCTCAGCATGTTCAGGAAGTCGGTGTTCCCCCCGGTGTTGAGCTGGTAGGTCCGGTCCACCTTCCCGCCGCGGTCCTCGAAGAGCTGGACGAGCGTCCGGTGGACGATGGTGGCGCCGACCTGGGACTTGATGTCATCCCCCACGATCGGCTGGCGCGCCGCGCCGAACCTCTCCGCCCATTCGCGGTCGGACGCGAGGAACACGGGCATGCAGTTCACCATCCCGACCCCGGCGTCCAGGCAGGCCTGGGCGTAGCGGCGCGCGGCCTGCTCGGAGCCGACCGGGAGGTAGTTCACGAGGACCTCGGCGCGGCTCTTCCGGAGCGTGGCCTCGAGATCGCAGGGCGGGCGGCCGGAGGGGCGGAAGGAGCGCTCGGGCGGGTGGTCGAGCATGTGCTCCGACACGCCGTCGAGGACCGGCCCCATCTCGACCGGCAGGATGTAGTTCGAGAGGTCCTTGAAGAAGACCTGCGTGCAGTTGGGGGGGGCGAAGAGCGCCTCGCGCAGCGGGCGGCCGACCTTGCGCTCGTCCACGTCGAAGGCGGCGACGATCTCGAGGTCCCACGGCCGGAGCCCGCCCAGGTCCAGGTGCATGAGGCCCACCGTGCGAGCGCCGCCCGGATCGTCGCTCCGGCGGTAGTACTCGATCCCCTGGACCAGGGCGCTCGCGCAGTTGCCGATCCCGACGATCGCCACCCGCACCGGTTCCATGCACATCCTCCAGACCGTCTCGTTGTTCCAACCCGCCTGGGAGTGTCCGGAGGGACGGAGCGACCTTCCCGGAACCCGGGGATGTGCCCTCCCCTCAGGACGACGTCATGGCCGGCTAATGCTAAGAGCGGTCCGAGCACCCTTCAACGACCATCTGGAAGGGGTGGAAAGGGGGGCGGCTGGAGCGCCGAGGGATCACCGGGGCACGAGCGCGAACACGCGGGCCTGGCCGCCCGAGCCGCCCTCGATCTTGATCGGGGCGACCACGAGGTAGGCGCCGCGCGGGGGGAGCCGCTCGAGGTGGGCAAGGTTCTCGAGGAACCAGCGCCCGGCCGCGTTCCCCACGTGGTGGACCGGATAGTCGCCCGAGGGGCCGTGGTCCACGCTCAGCGTGTCCACGCCGAGCGCGGACGCGCCGCGCTCGCGGACGAGCAGATCGGCCGCCTCGCGCGAGAAGGCCGGGAAGTGGAGCCGCCCTTCGGCGTCCTCGCCGGAGTAGGCCTTCTGGTCGTGGAAGCGCGCGGCCCAGCCGGTGTGGAGGAGCACGATGGCGCCGCGCGGGATCCGGCCGTGGGCGTCCTCCCAGGCGAGCACGTCGGGCACGGTGAGGCGGTAGTCCCGGTCGCGGCGCGCCTGCCCGCTCACGTCGAGCACGGCGGCCGGGCCGAAGAGGGAGCGCGGGTCGATCTGGTCCACCGAGGGCTGGCCCGCCTCGAAGTGGTTGGGCGCGTCCACGTGGGTGCCGAGGTGCTCGGGGGTCTCGTAGGCGCCGGAGTAGACGCCGTCCGGGTCGAGACGGGCCAGCGTCCGGTGGCGGAACGGAAAGTAGTCGCGGCCCGGCCAGTGGGCGCCGCGCGCGTTCAGCGGATGGCCGAGGTCCACGATCGCGAAGCCGGTGAGCACGCGGTCGCCGTCGAGGAGCGCGAGCTGCGGCCAGCCGGACGGGGGAGGCTCCTCGGAGGGCCCGGCCGCGTGCGGCCCCGAGCGGCAGCCGGCGAGCGCGACGAGGAGGAGGAGGACCGTCACCGTCCGGCGCATGGCGTCGATCTTCTATGCGGGCGCCCCCGGGAAGAGAAGGGGGGACCTGTGATACAAGACCTCGGGCAGACGCAAGCACGGAGACGAAGCGTGAGCCGGCACTCCTGGATCCTCCCGGTCGGTCTGTTCCTGGCGGCGGTCGCGGTCGCGGCGGCGGACGAGAGCCCCGCCGCGGAGCGGCGCGCGGCGGCGGCGCTCGAGGAGGCGCGGAAGGGCGTCCAGGGCGGGCGGATGAAGGCCGCGTGGGAGAAGCTCACCGCGCTCCGGCGCGACTACGCGAAGACCCGCGTGGTCGCCGGGGCGCGCGACGAGATCGCGCGGCTCGGTCTCCTGGCCGGAGTCGAGGTGGTGGGCGCCGCGGCGGGCTTCCGCGCGCAGGTGGAGCCGGGCCCGAAGGGCGCGGTCCGGATCGTCTACGACTTCGCGGACCTGGCCGGGCTCGAGGACTTCGAGCCGGTCTTCAACCTGCCGGACATCCATCTCGTGCGGCGGGCCATCGAGTTCGTGTCGGGGACGGGCGCGTGGTGCCACCGGGCGGTCTTCCACGGCGACGTCCGGTTCGAGATCGAGGGGGAGGTGCTCGAGGCGCACGACATCGGCCTCGTGTGCGTCGATCCGGATGCGCAGGACCCCCGGTTCCTCACGGGCGTGCTCGGGAACTCGTACTTCGGCGTGAAGTACGACGAGGAGCGGTCGATCTCGCCGGGCCACATCCTCCTGTTCGCCGGTCGCGGCGCGGAGTCCCGCGCGCGGACGAATCCGTCCCAGATCCTCGCCCGGAAGACGGAACCGCCGCTCGTGGCGGGGCAGGTGGCGCGGATGGCGCTCTCGTGGAAGGGCACGGCGCTCCGGCTCGGTCTCCTGCCGACGTCGCTCGACCTTCCGGGCGCGCTCACGAACCAGGACCAGGAGATGCCGCGCAAGCGCATCGGCCTCCACCTCTGGCGCTCGAAGTTCCGCCCCAGGCGCGCGGTGCTTGAGGGGGTGCTCGACCCCGAATGGTCGAAGGGCGAGCTCGAGCGGCTCCGGGCGCGGATCGGGGGCGCGGGGCGCTGACCTCTCGGGGTTGCCCCCGGTCCTCTTCGGTCCTATCAGGATGGGGGGGAAGGACCGGAGAGGAGGGGCCATGTACGGGCGCGCGGTTCCGCGGCGGTCCAGGTTCGCGATCGCGGCTCTGGCGCAGGCGCTTCTGGCCGGGCTCGCGGCCGGGCAATACCAGTGGCAGGCGGTCCCCGGCGTGCATCAACTCCTTCCCAGAAGCGGCCCGGCCCTGGCCTATGACTCCCAGCGCGGCCGCATCGTGCTGTACGGGGGAAGCGGTGCGAACGGCTGTCTCCCCGAGACCTGGGAGTGGGACGGGACCCGGTGGGAGCGGAAGTCGCCGGTCCACGCGCCGGGCGTGTGCGCAACCTCGATGGCCTACGACTCCCGCCGCGGTCGGACGGTGTTCTGGAGCGCCGGCACCTGGGAATGGGACGGGACCGACTGGGCGCTCCGGAATCCTCCCACACAGCCACCAGCGATGAGCGATCACGCGCTCGCGTACGACACGACCCGGGGCGTGACGGTCCTGTTCGGGAACAGTTCGAACAGTTCCCATACGTGGGAATGGGACGGCACGTTCTGGGTGCAGAGGACTCCGGCCCACCAGCCTTCCACCCGCTACCGCCCCGCCCTCGCGTACGACGAGAGCCGGGGTGTGACGGTTCTCTACGGGGGAATGCCGGCGGGGACGTATGACCCGACGACCGAGACCTGGGAGTGGGACGGGAACGACTGGGCGCAGAGATTCCCCATGACGAATCCTGGCCGGCGCGCCCGCCATGCCATGGCCTATGACCATGCCCGCAATCGGATCCTCCTCTTCGGTGGCGTCCTGGACGGAGCTCTGCCGGTTCCGATGGTGATGGCCGCAGGGGCCTGGGAATGGGATGGGACCAACTGGTCGGAGGCCTCGCCTTCCGGGGGGAGGGTGGACCCGGCCCTGGCCGGCCATGCCGCGCGCGGATGTGTGCTCCTCGTGGGCGGATTGGTACCAGGGACGGTGGGCAGCCCCTTCCCCCTGATGGTTTCCGTGGCCGACAGCACCTGCTGGGCGGGGGGCGGCTGGTCCGGATGGTTCGACCCGGCCCCGAACGTCTACCGCCGGTCCGTGGTTCACGATCCTGTCCGCGGGCGGACGCTTCTCTTCGGAGGCGGGTCCGGCGTATACCTCCGGTCCGAGACCTGGGAGTGGGGGGGCACATCCTGGCTCGGACTCGCATACGGCTTCGATCCGGGCGCTCGGGACGGGACGGCCCTCGCCTATGACCCGGTCCGTTCACAGGGGATGCTCTTCGGCGGGTACGACCTCCTGCGGAGCCTGCTCCAACGAGATACCCGGCACTGGGACGGAGCAGCCTGGTCCCTGACCGGCGCCGCCACGAGCCCCGCGGCGCGCTCCGGCCACGCCATGGCCACGGACTCGGCGCGCCAGCGGATCGTTCTCTTCGGGGGGAGCTTTTTCTCCACCTACCTCACGGATACCTGGGAATGGACCGGCAGCGACTGGATGCTGCGGAGCTCAGTGGGACCTCAGGGACGTGAGGAACATGTGATGGCCTATGACCCGGGGCTCGGCCGGACGGTGCTCTTCGGGGGCAGGAACGGCACGACCCCGCTCCTGGATACCTGGGAGTGGGACGGCACGGCGTGGGCCCAGCGCTTCCCCCGCCAGAGTCCGTCGGCGGCGACGGGGATCACGCTGGTCCATGACCCCCTTCGCGGGCGCACCGTCTACACCGGAGGTGGCGAGACGTGGGAATGGAACGGCGCCGAATGGACGCTCCGGTCCTTCCAGGGCCCGTCCGGCGCCGGCGTCTACGACCGGAGCCGCGGACGCACGGTCGTGTTCACGGACCCGCCTCAGGAGCTGATCATCGCCTGCGACATCGCCGGCCCCGGCCACCCGACCGGCTCCCGCATGATCACGTGCACGGGGACGCCGGCGCCGGGCGCGGTCTTCTGCGTCACGTTCGCGAGCCCGGCGCGGCAGGCCTGGCTCGCGATCGGCTCCGCGCCCCCCCTCCGGCCGGCGCTGACGATGAGCGCGCCCTTCTGCGAGCCCGCGCTCCTCTACACCATCCCCTGGGCGATCGTCCAGCTCGTCGGCGATCCGGCACAGGCCTGCGGCGCGTTCCCGAACGAGCCCGTCCTGACCGGCCAGGGGCTCTGCATCCAGGGCATCACGTCGGAGCTCACCGGCTGCTTCCGGGCCACGGATGGAGTGGTCGTCACGATCCAGCCCTGACCGGCCGGCGGCCCGCTCAGGACCCGTTGGTCGCGTGGAGCGCGCCGCCCGGCTCCTCGGCCTCGCCCGACCCCGCGTGCTCGGCGCCGCGTACGCGGCGGAGCAGCACGAAGCCGAGGTCGCCATCGGCCCGCTGGCGGGGCTTGAGCGAGTCCCCGAGGCGGCGCGCCAGTTCCTCGGCGCGCGGCTCGGCCGCGCCGCCGCCGCCCGTGAGCGCCGCGTCCAGCTCGCGCGTGACCAGCTCGCGGCAGAGACGGAAGTCCTCGGGGTTGAGACCCGGCGGCACGCCCCGGGAGTAGAAGAGCACCACGTCGCCCCGGTCGAGCGGGATCACGGTGTCGCGCAAGCTCGCCTCGAAGACCTGTCCCTTGCCGAAGCCGAGCAACACCGCCGACGGGAGCTTCAGTTCCTCGGGGGGCGCCCCGCGCCGGAAGCGGAGCGGCCCGTTCGCGCCGGCGTGGCAGATGCGCAGCTCGCCCTGGCGCGCGTCCACCACGGCATAGAGCGCGGACGCCATCGGCCGCCCGCCGAAGCGGTCGTGCAGGACCGCGTTCAGCTCGGAGAGCGCGCGCGACGGGCGCTCGCCCGCGGCGGCCAGACGGACCAATTCGCCGCGCACGGCCCGGAGGGCCTCGGCGCCCGGGCCCTCGCGGCCCAACCCGTCGATCAGGAAGACCGCCGTCTCGTCCTCGCCCTGGGGGAAGACGTCGAAGTAGGTCGAGCCCTGCGCCTGCGCGGCATGGAAGAAGGTCGCGACCTCGAAGCCCGCCACCAGGAAGTGCCGGTTGGTGACGTTCCGCGGGGGGAGCAGGTCGTGCTGCGAGGGGCGCGCCGCCGCGGCGCCGCTCGGGCGCGGCCGAGCCAGGTCGCCCAGGAGCTCGCGCGCGGCGGCGGCCAGCGCCTCGACGGCGGCGGGCT
>Ga0187892_10007525_pt1 | contig 15487 bp, 19 predicted proteins | sample MA1701073metaG_FD_139345 | JGI IMG/M metagenome (GOLD analysis project Ga0187892, IMG submission 139345) | Bio-ooze microbial communities from a basaltic lava cave in the Kipuka Kanohina Cave System on the Island of Hawaii, USA - MA170107-3 metaG ... | reverse complement strand
AGAACTTCCCCAAATTGGAGGGACGCGCTCTGTCGCGTCCGATTCGCCAATGCGGTCACGACGGAGCGTGACCCTCCAACTCGCTCTGCGTCAATCTTCTGAATCAAAATGGGGAATGTCTGTCTGGATCAGCCAATTATTTCTTTGCCGTGCCTTCAGCTTGCGTTATTTTACGCCCATGAGCGTCAAGGAAATCGAGAACGCAATCAAAGAGCTTCCCGCGCAGGAACTGGCGCGTCTGCGCGAGTGGTTCGAGGAGTATTGCGAGGACAAACTCGAATTGAGGGACGAGGTGAAAGAAAAGCTTAACCTCGCTCGCGAAGACATTGCGGCTGGGCGTCATCGTATAGTCACTTGCGAAAGCCGAATGTAATACATAGACTAAACACATGAGCGACTGGACAAAACGCATCAGCATTGACCCGCGCGTCTGCCACGGCAAACCGTGCATCAAAGGCACGCGCATCATGGTCTGGATTATCGTGGATTGCCTCGCGAATGGTGACACCGAGGGGGAAATCCTCGGAGCGTATCCCTCTCTCAAACGCGCCGACATCCAAGCCGCGCTCTCGTATGCGGCGGAAATGACGCGTGAGCGAATCCTGCCCGTTCCCATCAAAAACGTCGCATGAGGTTCAAACTCGACGAAAATCTCGACCCGCGCGCTGCGGTGATTCTTCGGGAGACAGGTCACGATACGGAAACCGTTGTGGAAGAGCGCTTGCAGGGCGGCGCAGATGAAAAGTTGTTCGCGGTTTGCCAGCGTGAAAAGCGGTGTCTGGTGACGCTCGATTTGGATTTCTCGAATCTCTTGGATTTTCCGCCAGAAAAATCGGCAGGAGTCATTGTCTTGCGCCATCCCAAACCGCGCGTGAAAGCGTTTCTGGCGCTTTTTCGGCAACTGGTGGTCGCGCTGGAGGAACAAAATCCGCGGGGCAGGTTGTGGATTGTAGAACCAGGGCGCGTGCGCATCCACGAGGAGTAAGCTTCGGCGATTATCGCGTGCTCTACGATTTCGGTTTGAAAGAAGGCAAACTCTTCCTGCTCTTCGTGGGGCATCGGCGGGAGATTTATAAGTGAGGCAGGTTGTCGGTGTCAGGGACGACCCCGACTACAAAAATGAAATCCTTTTGGAAGCCGAGCTTCTCGCAATAATAGGCAATCGCCGCGTCGAGATCGTCCACGAGAAACTGTGGCGCGATTGTTGTGAGATGGGGCGCGCGGCGAACGGTGGCTTTGGGCATGGAGCGAGTTTACGGGAGTCAGGAGTCAGAATCCAGAATTCAGGAAGGGGAGAAATTTCCGCGTCTGAGGCAGGCGCGCTACAGCGCTCGATTTTCACGCGTGTCGTGGCATCGTTTCTCACAATCCTTTGAGGAATCGTCGGACTTCGTTGTGGTTGCCGAGAAATTTGAAATAGAGCGCTCGCGATTTTTCTTCAAAAATGAGTCGCTGTCCGAGTCCGAGACGGATTTCGTAATGCTTGCTCTTGAGCTTTCTCAAGCCGATACCGCCGTGCTGATGAGGCGAGCCGAAAACCCGTTGGGCAGCCGAAATGACGTTTCCGATTTCTAAACGCTGCGGTTTAGGCAGTGAACGAATCTGCTCCAAGAGTTGGGCATCGAACTCAACTTGTTTCACGAGAGCATTGAGGGATTAAATTTGCCTTTCACCGTGACGATTTTGCCGTTGCGTTTGTTGCGACGGTAACGAGTCTGCTCGCGACGCTGAAACGCGGCGACCTCCGATGAAGTGAGGCCGTATTCTTCCACGAGATATTTCTCCGTCATGGGCACGATGGAAATTTCACCAGGGACGACGGGGCGCAATTGCAACACTTGGTCGCCTGCGATGATGCCAATCTTCTCGCCTTGCTTTGCGCGTTCGCAGAGGTCGGCAAGTTTGGCTCGTGCTTTTGTAACGGTGAGCGTTGTCATGGCGCGAATTTAGCGCAGCATTCTTCAAACAACAAGTGGCTTATCCACGAGAAATTGGGGCGCGATTGTCGTCAGATGCGGCGCACGGCGGACGGTGGTTTTGGGCATGAAGCGAGTTTACGAAAGTCAGGAGTCAGAATCCAGAATTCAGGAAGGGGAGAAATTTCATTTCAGTTGCAACGCGAAGGATGAGTTTTCGCGAGGCTTGCGGTCGAATCAAGTGCGGGGGAGACGGATTTCTCTCGCATGATGAGGTCTGTCTCGGCTAAACAATCGTCGTGCCGAGAAGAAAGACGACAAACATTACTGGACTGGCGCGAATTGAGGGGATTCCTGTGCATGAAGCATGGGTGGGGTTTGTTTGCGTAAAGTGTTCTACACTCAATCTTGTCAGAATTGGGATGACGTTGTTCAACCCGCAGGAGGTGTTTGATACTGCGGCATGGTCATGCAAATCGTGCGGATTTCTGCACAGTAAGGATTCGGATTTACCGTTCAAACATTGGCCGTCAGACTTTACAGATCACATGTCCATTCGTGCAGTGCGATTTTGGCAGGGATTTTTCCGAATCACGACTGAACACCCTTCGTCCTACTGGAAGCAGTGCAACGCTTGTGGACGCATTCAGCCCTTTGCCGCATTCAGCAAACATTCGGGTTGGGGTCCGTTAGCGCGGCAGATGGAGTGTCGCAGTTGTAAGGGTGCAATCAACGCCGTGCTCAATCCACGTCGCACAAAGCAGCAACTGCATGAAGCGTCCGTAAAACGGCGTGTTGCGGACTTACTGCTTGAAGGCGAGAACCAGACTTTAGATTTGAAGGAACTATTCCAACGTTTCGGCTCGAAATGTTTCAAACATGGAGGGCACTTGAATTTCAGCAATCGCAAGTCGTGGGCGGCAGATCACATCTTGCCATCAAAGTTTCTTTATCCGCTGACGAAGGAAAACGCGGCTCTCCTCTGTGCAGAATGCAACAACAACAAGCATGGTCGCTGGCCCAGCGAGCTCTATACGAATAATGAACTGATCGAGTTGAGCAAACTGACTGGGGCAGATTTGAGCCTGTTGGCGAGTCCTATCCCCATCGTGAATCCCGCCATTGACGTGGATGCTTGTGTGTCGCGCTATCTGAAAGTCCGTGAGAAATCCAATTTGGCGAAGCGGCTGCGTGAATTGAAGAAGTTGCTCGTTGATTATAAATTGGTCGGCAAGCTGTCTCAAGCGAACAAGAAAATCCTCGGCATCAAGTGACGCTTATTGCAGGACAAGGAATTGATGCGCCGTGACCGTGCCCTTGTCGCGGATACCATGCGATTCGCAATGATCCACCGTCTCGGTGAAAAGGTCGGCAACCCTGAACCATTTACAAGCTATCTTCACGAGTGCCTTCGCCATGTCGCATTTCTTGCTTTTTCCAAGATGCAGAACTACCACTCCATTAGGTTTCAATCGCTCACGTGCCTGCCGAAAAATCGGCTCGTAAATTTCAAAGCCACGTTTTTGGCGCTCGTCCACAAAAGCGAGCGGTTGTGTCTTGAAATCATTGGCTTCCCACCCGCTAAACCAGAGACGCATCCAATTCGCTAAATAAAACCGCGTGCTATCGAAGAATGGCGGCGATGTAATGACTGCGTCCAATTCTTCCAAGTCACGGGGCCACCACGAGGTCGCATCTTGAAAATAAACGCTTCCTTCCACGAATTTATCCGACTTTCCAACTTCGAGACTGCGCGCGACTTTTTCACGGAGCCGAATCATTAACGAGCGGTATTCAGCGGGACCTGTGGGCGCAAACGGCGTGAGTGGATGCGAACGGCGACTCAGCGCATACGGGCGATTGCCATGCAGGATGTGAAGTAGCGATGCCGTCACGAGTGACTCCGAAGGAGTACGTGGCGGGTGTTCTTGGAAATATCGGCGCGCCAACAGAATTTCGCGATACGTTCGCGCTTCAAAGTATTCAGGCAATTTCCCATTGAATTTGATTGCAGCGGCCGTTTGCCGTTCGCTCTCAGTTGGTCGGTTTTCAGCAATGAACGATTCCAGCGAGTCTAATGCAGCGGAAATATCCTTCTTCGAGGGCGTGCCGAGTTTGGCGCGCGCTATCTGTAGTGCAGCGGGACTGATTTCGAAACCGTAGCTTTTGATTCCGTTAAGTGCCGCCTCGAATGGAATTGTGCCAACGCCCGCAAACGGGTCGAGCATCACACCTCCATTTGGCAGAAAAGTTTTCACCAGATGTGACGCCAAAGACGGTTTCATTTTCCCTTGATACGAACACAGCGAATGCAACGGATGTCCCCAATTGCGTTTCCTGAAATCCCCACTCTGATGAGGCAATTCCTTCTTGAACTTCAACCACGCTGCCGACCACACAGGCTCGCCATGCAATTCGCGAACAACGCGCGGTTTCGCGCTGCGCCAGTCAAAGACAAGCAATGTCTGACGCAAGGCAAACCCACCCCGCGAGAGACGCTTTCTGAGAATCACTTCGCGCCTCGACTTGAAACCAAGAGTCGTAAGAATTTCTGCAAGTATGTTGTCTGTTGGAACGTGAACGTTGCCATAAGCGGAATCCCCAATATCCATCATCACTGTCGCGTGGTTTGAGAGATGCCTGCGCAAAGCAGAAAGGATAATCCGCATTTCAGAAAAGTAGCCAGCAACCATCCTAGGAATCCGCATATCGTAAGCAGTTGCTTCGAGTTTCTTTACGACTGCCTTGCATTGATCTGGAATCTCTACGTCTGTTTTTTCGACCGTCACATCGTTGATCCCCGCTGTCACCGCTTTGAACCGAAAATCCGAGAGGTCTTCGGCTGTTCGGAGACAACGCAAAAACCACAGTTCAACCTTCGTGTTGCGGAAGTAATTAGTCCCGTTCAAATAAGGCGGGCTAGTGACGACAGCGTCCACTTCCAGCGGAGCGACGTTCTCCAAATGTCGCGCGTCTTCGCAAATGAGTTGCGGGGACTTCTCCACCGATGTAACGCGCGTTAGGTCGTCTGCCATTCTCCGCAATCGGCCGCGAACAGTTTCAAGAAAGTTCGCCTTTAACTTCGACTCTTCGTCGGGAGTTTTGAAACGAACATCGCCGCGCCTAATCAATCGGGAGGCGGGAATCAGACTGGCAAGAACTGCGACAGTTAAAAATCTGGCTAGCCGAGGTTCTACACAAGCGATTTCATCAATCGCTGTCCGCGCTTGAAGCACTTCCTCAAAAACGTTTTCATCGAAAAACTTGCTGTTACCAAAAGTGTTCTCGTATGCGAAACGAAGCTCTGCGTCGGGTTTTGACCTCTTAACAAGCCTAGGGAAAGCATCGGCTTGGTCTTCCAGCGCCACTTTGATTTCGGTGCGTTCCTTGTCACCGAGTCGAAGTGCCTGCATTTTGGTTTCAATCAAAAACTGCATCAACGGATTGAGTTCGCAATAGAACGCTTCATTCCTACGTTGAAGCACCGTGAGAGGTGTTGTGCCCGCGCCCGCAAACGGATCGAGAACACTCGTAGCTTGCGGCGCAAATTCCTGCAACACCTGCTCAACAAAATGCGGCGAATAACCTTCGAGATACGGATACCAATCGTGAAGCGGCTCAGTCTGTCCGCCACGGAACGTCGCCTGAATCGGGTCAATTAGCGGTTTGAAAGCTGGCGGATCGTCCAACGTGAATTGCTGCTGCTTGTCGGCGGTGTGAACCTTCGCCCGCAATACTCGCAGACAATATGTATTGATGCCCAACCGTTCGTGTTCCGCCCGCACCCGAAGATTTTGATACGAGACTTGACCGAGCAACCCGCGAAGCTCGTGGCTCGATAGGGATTGCACAACGCCAAAGAGAGCCGCGTCTTTTTCCCCAAACGCCAGCGTCAGATTTTTCTCTTTCGCTGATTCTCCTGGGCAATCAGGAAAGTAGATATTTTTGTATTGCTGCCCCATCTCGCGAAAGAGCTACCATTTTATGGTAGTTACTTGCAAGACAATCATTAGGCGAACTCAATACCCCAGCGCCCGACCCGTTGGACACGCGCCGAAAACCTTCTTCGCTTTCTTCAACGCTTCGATGAAGGCATCCACTTCTTCGCGGGTGTTGTAGAGGTAGAAGCTGGCGCGGGCGCTGGCGGCGATGCCGAGTTTGCGGTGCAACGGCATGGTGCAATGATGCCCCGCGCGGATGGCGACGCCTTCCTGGTCGAGCACTTGCGCGATGTCGTGGGGATGCACGTCGCCGAAGGTGAAGCTGACGAGACCGCCGCGTTGCTGGGCGTCGAGGGGACCAAGGATGTTGACTTCGGGCATCTGCTGGAGTTTTTCGAGGCAGTAACCCGTCAACTCCACGTCGTGCTGGCGGATGCGCGCCATGCCGATTTTTTCGAGGAATCGCACGGCTTCGCCCAGCCCGATGCTCTCGGCGATGTTCGGCGTACCCGCCTCGAATTTCCACGGGACATCGTTATAGACGGCGCGGTCGAAGTGGACTTCCTTAATCATCTCGCCGCCGCCCATGAACGGGGGCATCGCTTCGAGCAACGCGAGTTTACCGTAAAGCGCGCCGCTGGCGGTGGGTCCGCACATCTTGTGTCCGCTGAGCGCGAAGAAATCGCAGTCGAACGCCTGCACGTCCACGGGCATGTGCGGGGTGCTTTGCGCGCCGTCCACGAGGAGGAGCGCGCCTTTTTTGTGGGCGGCGTCGGCGATGGCGCGGACGGGGTTGATCGTGCCGAGGGCGTTGGAGCAGTGGACGATGGCGACGAGTTTGGTGCGGTCGGAAATCAAAGTGTCCAAGTGCTCAAGCGCCAAAGTGCCGTCTTTGTTGAGTTCGATGCGGCGGACGGTCGCGCCTGTTTGCTCGCAGACCTGATACCACGGCACGGTGTTGCTGTGGTGCTCCATGTAAGTGAGCAAAATTTCGTCGCCCTTCTTCAGATTGTTCCGTGCCCACGAATACGCGACGAGGTTGATGGCTTCGGTCGTGCCGCGCGTGAAGATGATTTCGGAGGAGGAGCGGGCGTTGAGGAAACGCGCGACGGCTTTGCGCGCGTCCTCGTAAGCTTTCGTGGCGCGCTCGGCGAGGACGTGGACGCCGCGGTGGACGTTGGCGTTGTAGTGCGTGAAATAATTGTTGAGCGCCTCGATGACCGCGCGCGGCTTTTGGGAAGTGGCAGCGTTGTCGAGATACACGAGCGGTTTCCCATGCACCCGCTGGGCGAGGATGGGAAACTCATCGCGAATTTCTTCGATTTCGACGGAATGGAGGATGTCAGCCATTGGGGAATTCTAAACCGCTAATGGACGCTAATGGACGCCAATAATTTTCTGATTCGCGCTCATTCGCGTTCATTCGCGGTTGAAATCTATCTGATGACTTTCCGATGCACCAGTTCGGCGAATTCCTTCTGCACGCCCTCGACCTTGATGCGGGCGAGGACGGGTTCGAGGAAGGCTTCGATGAGGACTTCGCGGGCTTGGGCTTCGTTGAGGCCGCGGCTGCGGAGGTAAAAGAGTTGCGCGGCGTCGAGACGTCCGACCGTCGCGCCGTGGGTGCAACGGAGTTGGTTGCTCTCGATCTCGAGGATGGGGCGGGTGTCGCACTTGACCTTGTCGCTGAGGACGAGGTTGCGGTTGGATTGGTAGGCGTTCGTGCCGTTGGCGTTTTTCTCGACCTTGATGACGCCCGCGTAATTGCTCACCGCCTGGTCGCGCAGGACGTTCTTGAACATCAGGTCGCTCACCGTGTTGCCCGTCTTGTGGTGCTGTTTGGTGAACTGCCCGAATTGCTGGCGATGGTCGCCGACGCCGACGCCATACATGAAACTCGTGCCGCCTTCGCCTTCCATCACGCATTCGATGTCGTAACGCTGGAAGCTCGCGCCGAACATGCCGATGACCCAATCAATCTCAGCGTCGCGCGCGACGTGGGCGCGTTTGAGGGTGAAATCGAACACGCCCTCGCTGAAGTTCTGCATGCTGACGTAATGCAGCCGCCCGCCTTCCTTGACGAAGACTTCTGTGCCGCTGCAATGGAGGGATGGGGCAGATGGGTTGATGGGTTGATGGGGTGATGGGGTGGAGTTGGGGAGCGCACGCGCCCCCGCGTGTTGATTTCCGCGCCCCGCGGAAATCTCTGCGGAATCGGAGGTGACGGACGAGGCGTCCGTCACAGCACGCGAGGCGCGTGCGCTCCCCGAGATGAATTTCTGCACCAGCGTGGCTTCTGCGCCTGGTTCGATGACGACGAGGGTGCGGGGGAACGCGGCGGTGTTTTGTCCGCTGAACTCGTAAACGATCTCCAACGGCTCTGCGACTTGCACGTTGCGGGGGACGTAGAGAAAAACGCCCGTGCGCCAGAACGCGGCGTGCAAAGCGTGGAACTTGTTCGGCTCGTCGGGCGTGATGCTCTTTCCCAAGTATTCGCGGACGAGGTCGCCGTGTTTTTGCAGCGCGGTGGCGAGGTCGCAGAAGATGACGCCCTTCTTCGCGAGGTCGGTGGACAGCGCGGTGAGATGCTCGGCGACGGCGGGCTTCTGGTCGGGCGCGACAGTGATTTTGTCGAGGTTCAACGCGCGGAGGTCGAACCGTTGCCAGTCCACGTTGCGGCGCGTGGGCATCGGCAGTTTCTCAAAGGTCTGGAACGCCGCCTTGCGCTGGGCGGTGAGCCAATCGGGTTGGCCGTTGGCGATGGCGGAGAGGGTTTGGGGGGAGATTGTTTGGTTCATTGAATTTTCTTTAGCCACGGATTCACACAGATTTTCACAGATAAATTTTAATCTTCTCCGACGATAAGCGTTTCAAGTTTTGCGACGACTTCTTCCAAAATGTCTTTCGGCAATGCGCATATAAATTCTGCGCGCCTTGCTACCCAATCCAAGCTTCGCGCTTGGTCGCACAACACAACGCCTTGAATCAGCAGCCCATCGGGTAGCGCCGCTTCGAACGGATAACCTTTCACACGACTGGTGATGGGGCACACAATCGCCAATCCTGCGCGGCGGTTGTAATCCGAAGGCGTGATGACAATCGCAGGTCGCCGTCCCGCTTGTTCATGTCCTGTCTGAGGGTCGAAATGAAGCCAGACGGCGTGACCGCGCTCTGGAACATAGGGGCGCGGCATTACCAAACCTCGCGTCCTTCGGGCTTGCCAAATGAAAATTCCTCGTGACGGTTTGCGTTGGTGATGCCTTTCACGAGGTCGCGCAAGCTGTGACGCTTGCGGCGTCGCGGTTTTACGAGCACACCATCCGCCGTCAGTTGCAATTCCACTGCGTCGCCTTCCGTAACGCTAATTTCGGACGCGATTGCTTTAGGAATTCTTAATGCGAGGCTGTTGCCCCATTTTTGAATCATGGTTTTCATATGTATCTACAATGAAGATACGGGCGATTTTTGCTCAGTCAACTCGCAAATCGGCGGGACCTACCTCAACCCACTGACCCTTCCATCTGCAAATTGATGAGGCGGTTGATTTCCACGGCGAATTCCATCGGCAACTCTTTGACGATGGGTTCGATGAAGCCGTTGACGATCATTGACACGGCGTCTTCTTTTTTGATGCCGCGGCTGGTCAGGTAGAAGAGTTGTTCTTCGCTGACGTTGCTGACGCTGGCTTCGTGTTCGACCGTGGCGGTCTCGTTGTTGACTTCCATCACGGGGTAGGTGTCGCTGCGGCTGATGGGGTCGAGGATGAGGGCGTCGCAGTTGACTTGGACGCGGCAGTTGTCGGCTTTTTCGTCCACTTGCACGAGGCCGCGGTAGCTGGAGCGTCCGCCGTGGCCGCTGAGGGATTTGCTGTTGATGCGTCCTGTGCAATTGGGGGCGTAGAAGACGAGTTTCGCGCCTGCGTCCTGCCACATGCCTTTGTCGGCGCTGGCGAGGGAGAGGATTTCGCCGTGCGCGCCTTCGCCGATCATGTAGCACGACGGGTATTTGACGGTGCGTTTGCTGCCGAGGTTGCCGTCCACCCATTCCATGACGGCTTTGGTGTTGAGCATGGCGCGTTTGGTGACGAGGTTGTAGACGTCGGTGCTCCAATTCTGAATCGTGGTGTAGCGGCAGCGGGCGCGGTCTTTGACGAAAATTTCGACGACGGCGCTGTGCAGCGAGTTGGTGGTGTAGATGGGCGCGCTGCAACCTTCGACGTAATGGCAGAAGCTGTCGTCCTCGCAGATGATGAGCGTGCGCTCGAACTGCCCGAACTGCTCGGCGTTGATGCGGAAATAAACGCTGAGCGGCACGTCGCATTTGACGCCTTTGGGGATGTAAACGAACGAGCCGCCGCTCCAGAACGCGGAGTTGAGCGCGGCGAACTTGTTGTCCTCGGGCGGGATGGCTTTGGCGAAATGTTCGCGGAAAATCTCGGGGTATTGCTTCATGCCGTCGTCGCAACTGAGGAAGACGACGCCTTTTTTCGAGAGCGTTTCCTGGATGTTGTGGTAAGCCATCTCGCTGTCAATTTGCGCGCCGAGACCGCCGAGCATTTTTTGCTCTTCCTTGGCGATGCCGAGCTTGTCGTAAGTGCGGCGGATTTCTTCGGGCACGTCTTCCCAGCGTTTCGCGGATTTGTCCACGGGGCTGACGTAGAAGGTGATGTTTTCGTAATCAATCTCGGTGCGCAACCCTGGCATCCACGGCGGCAGACCCGCTTTGAGGAAAATGTCGAGGGAACGGTGGCGGAACTCGCGCATCCATTGCGGCTCGCCCTTGATGTCGCACATGAAATCAATGACCTCGTGCTTCGGGCCTTTGACGGATTTGTGGAGCGACTTCAGGTCGTCGTGGAAACCTTCTTTATAGACACGCGCGGTGTCGATTTGTGGTGTCGTGCTCATAGTGTTTTTTGGTTGATGGGTTAAAGGGTTAAAACGGTTAAAGGGGTTAAAATGGTCTTGGTTAATCGTCCTCGTTCTCGTCGTCGTCCTCGAATCAACTTAACCCCAAAAAATCGTCTCTCAAAACCGAAAATCTTCTGCTGCAAATCTGAAATCCGAATATCGAAATTCGAATTGGCAATGCGGCAAAATCTGTAGCGGCGGTCTATGACCGCCGTTTCTTTTCAATTTGTAGTCGGCGTCGTCCCTGACGCTGACCTGACTATCCAGTGCTTCGCCGCCACGGAACGCCGACATTTTCGCGCGAAGCCCGCCAACCGAGCGGCAAATCCGCCAACTCTGCAAGGCTTGGATCGCGCTCAATCATACTCCGCAGGGTGACGAGCAAGCCGTCGCTTGCGTCAAACGGCTCACCTGTCACGAATTGCCAGTCACCTTCTTCTGCATCATGCACAACCAGCAGAACTGGCTTCAGCCCGTCAGTGATTTGTCGCACTGTGATGGTTGCGACATTCGGCGGGTCAGCAAATGGCCACTTTTCCATAATTCGTTATAGGCGTCGTCCCTAACGCCGACTCGGTTTCGTAGCTACGAGCGTAGGCGAGTGGATTTGGTTGGAATGTAGTATCGCATTGTCCACTCGCTTACGCTCGTAGCTACATTTTCACATTCTCCACTCGCTTACGCTCGTAGCTACATTTTCAAACTGGTCGAGGTCAGGGACGACCCCGACTTCAAATTATTTTTTTGTCTTCGGCGGTCATAGACCGCCGCTACAGTTGTTTGCAATTTTCCGCTTTGCTGCATTCGGATTTGTTTCGGATTTCGGATTTTTTCGACGACGAGGACGAGGACGATTTCACCGTTTTAACCGCTTTAACCATTTTAACCCTTAACCCTTTAACCCTTTAACCCATCAACGCATCAACCCATCACCCCGCTGTCGCGGGCGCGACTTCCTTCACAATCCAATCATAACCGTGTTCTTCCAAATGCGTGGCGAGGTCGGCGTCGCCTGATTTGACGATTTTGCCGTCCACGAGGATGTGGACGTGGTCGGGGGTGATGTAGCGCAGGATGCGTTCGTAGTGGGTGATGATGAGCGCGCCGAAATTCGAGCCGCGCAGTTCGTTGACGCCGCGCGAGACGACCTTCAGCGCGTCAATGTCCAGCCCCGAGTCGGTCTCGTCCATCACGGCGAATTCGGGTTGGAGCATCAGCATTTGCAAAATCTCGTTGCGCTTTTTCTCGCCGCCCGAAAAGCCTTCGTTGAGGTAGCGCTTGATGAATTTCTCGTCGATCTCCAGCAGCTTCATCTTCTTCTCAAGCTCGTCGTAGAACTCCATCACGTCCGTTTCCTTGCCGCGGCGGGCGTTGACGGCGAGACGGAGGAAATTCGCCTGCCGCACGCCAGGCACTTCGCAGGGGTATTGGAAGGCGAGGAACAGCCCCTTGTTCGAGCGCTCCTCGGGTTCCATCTCAAGGATGTTCTCGCCCTTCATCAAAATCTCGCCGCCCGTGATGGTGTATTTCGGATGCCCCATGATGGCGTAAGCGAGCGTGCTTTTGCCCGAGCCGTTCGGACCCATGATGGCGTGCACCTCGCCCTTGGGGACGGTGAGCGTCAGCCCCTTCAAAATCGGTTTATCCTCCACGTTCACGTGGAGGCTCTTGATTTCCAATGTTTCAGCCATAACACCTTTCCCAAATCGGACAATTCCTGTCTTGTTTCGCCACAGGTTAGCCAACCCGCCAACCCCAGTCAAGACGCGCCACGCCGTTAAATCATAATCGTCGCCATAACCCCCCGTAATGCAGCCGCAGAGTAGGGGAGCAAAGGGTTCACCGCCGAGGCGCAGAGAGCGCAGAGGGTTCAGCCACGAATCCACACCAATCTTCACGAATCGTCGCCACGGAAAAATTCGTGCTCATTCGTGTCCATTCGTGGCTCTCCGAGTTTCGCACCTTCATCCCCTCATCCCAAGTACAACACCAGACACTTGCACGCCCCGCCTGCCTTGATGAACTCCGTCATCGGCAACGGATGCGTGTTGTAGCCCCACTTCTCCAACGCCCCATACAACTTCGGGCACCCCTCGGGCAACACAATCTCCTTGCCCAACACCACCGCGTTACACGCAAAATGCCGCGCCTCCTCCGCCGCCACCTCCAACGTCTCCTTCACATGCTCCCGAATCGCCCGCCGCCCGTATTCATCGAACGCCCCAGGAAAATAAAACGCCCGCCCGTCGGGCAGGGGGCAGAAGCAAGTGTCGAGGTGGTAGAAGTAGTCATTGATGAGTTCCAGCGATAGGGTCAACACACCGAGTTGTTCCGAGAGAAATTCGTGCGAGCGGACATCACTGCGCAACCGATACCCGCAAAACAACGTCTCTCCCGCCGAATGGTGGGACAGGTGTCCCGCCTGTCCTTCTCTGGACTGTATTGACTCAGATTTCACAGGCGAGACGCCTGTGCCACCCACTGACTCACCGCCCCCAAACAACGCATCCCCCTCGCCCTCAAAGAACTTCTTCTCTGGCAACCGCTCAACCTTGAAGCCGTGCTTGGCAAACCATTCCTCGAAATGCGGCTCCTCGCCCTGCCGCTCCTTGTGACGGAATTTGGCAAGGAACGCGCGCTTGCTGCTGACCAGTCCTGCGTTGGCGGTAAAGACCATGTCGGGCAGACCTTTATGCGGGGAGACGAGGTCTATTTTTGCCCCGAGGAATTGGAGCTGGTCGCGGAGTCCCTGCCATTGCGCGCGGGCGAGTTCCGAATCACTCTTCCGACTACGGCTCATCCACGGATTGATTTCATATTCAATCCCGTAAAAATCAGGCGCACACATCAACAAACGTCGTGGCATCGGGTTTAAAAGGGTTGAAGGGTTAAAAAGTTAAAAGGGTGGGGCAACGCACACTTTCATTTAGCCACGAACCGACCCAGATTCACACAGATTTTTTCAACCGCAGCGGCAGAAGGCGCAGACTCCTCACTTCCCATACTTCGCCCGCTTCTCGCGCACCACCAGCGGCGCCGACGCCGAGGCAAGCCCTTCCAACACCACAGCGGGCACTTTGCCTGAACCAAGAACTTCCCTCGCATCGAGAATCTCAATGCCCACCAGCTTTTCCCCCTCGCCGATGTTCAACGCAACCTCCTCGTTCAACCGCACCGTGCGACACTCGTGTTTGCCTTCCGCAAACCGAATGTAAAGCGCGTCAACCTCTGCGTCATAGCTGATTTTCATGGATACCCTCGCTAAAAATAGAACGTATAAACCGTAATGACAACTATCTCTTTGGCTTCCTCCTGAATCACAGGCGCGACCTGTTTGATCGGATACATTTTCCCCTGCCACGTTCGCTCAAATGGAAAATTGTAGCGGCACATCTCCCGCCCGCGTTTGGCTGGCTCGCGCGACCCTTTGCTGACGGCTTCCCGCACCTCCGCTTCGCTCGCCCCGCGTTCGCGCGCCTGCTCCTTGGCGTGTCTGGTTAATCGAATCCGCTTCATCTCTTATCCGCGCAGATTAGCCACGGTTTGACACAGATTCACACAGATTTTTTCAACCCCAACCCCGCAGAGAAACCAGACCCGAATTTCCTACTTCCCGTATTTCGCGGGGTTCTCGCGCACAATCGCGGCGGACGGGTCAATGCCTTCCAACACAAACTTACTCAACGTCTCACGGTCCCCAAAACGCTTGATCGCGTCCAGAATTTCGATGCCTGCCAGATGACCTTCCTTGTCGTAATCCGCCGCGATCCCCTCCGCCAGATGTTTCGTCGTCACCGTCGTCTCGCGAAAGGTGATGCTCAAAGCGTCCACTTCAGGGTCGTAACTGATTTTCATGGCGTTGCTCCTGTCAAAAGTAATACGTGTAAACGGTTACCACAACAATTTCCGCTGCCTCCTCCACAAATACGGGTCGCACTTGTTTGGTTGCGTAAACCGTCCCGTTCCAATCGCGCTCGTGGGGAAAATCCTTGCGGCATTCCAACCGCCCCAACTCCGCTGCCTGCCACGGACTCGTGCGTATCGCCTCTTCTACTTCCGCCTCTGTGAAACCGCGCGAATGCAAGTAACCGAGAGCGTGTTTGGTTAAGCGGACGCGTTTCATTTCTTATCGGCGGAGATTAGCCACAGATGCACTCGGATGGAACACAGATTTTTTTCCGCTAAGCGTCTTTTAATCAGCCAGACCTCACCGTTTCTTGCGCGCCTTCTCCTGTTTCAGCCAAAGCAGGCTTTCCCTGTCCACCGCATCCTGCTCGCGGTAAGTGGACTTGCTTTTAATGAGCGCGTCAAGGCTCGCGTAGATGCAACAACTGGCAGACACGCCACAGATCGTCGTTGCTCAACGCAGACGCGGGTTGGTCTGGCTCAGCCGCCATTTTTCCAAGTCCTCCCACGTGCGGAATTTGAACACCTTGCCTCGAATGCGCGGATAAGGATTCCAACGCTCGACGCGTTCGCGCAGCCGCTGACCTTGCGCCAACAACTCGCGCGGGCTGGCATACTTCTTTTTTCCCACGGCCTTCACGCTGCCATCCTAAACGGTCAAACTCGCTTTGACAAATCCAACTTCCACGCACCAGAAATTCCCCAAATTGGAGGGACGCGCTCTGTCGCGTCTCCCGCTTCGCGGGACGGTCACGACGGAGCGTGACCCTCCAACTCGCTCTGCGTCAATCTTCTGAATCAAAATGGGGAAGTT
>Ga0187892_10007523_pt1 | contig 15487 bp, 14 predicted proteins | sample MA1701073metaG_FD_139345 | JGI IMG/M metagenome (GOLD analysis project Ga0187892, IMG submission 139345) | Bio-ooze microbial communities from a basaltic lava cave in the Kipuka Kanohina Cave System on the Island of Hawaii, USA - MA170107-3 metaG ... | reverse complement strand
CGGGGGCACGTCCATCGGGCGGAAGCGCAGCTTGACCGCGTGGGGGCCGAGGCGAAGGGGAACCGCGGTGAAGTAGGTGCGCTCGGCCAGGCTCCGCATGGAGGAGTCCAGCGCGCGCTGCAGCCGGGGAAGGGCTCCGAACAGACCGCCGAGGCCGTAGTGCTTCAGCACCGCGCCCAGCACCGCGAGCCGCCCCCGGCGCCCGGCCACCGCGATGTCCACGAAGGCGGCCGGATCCTTGAACGGAAACGTGGGCGAGAGGATCGCGAGGAAGTCCTGCGTCGCCGCCGCCTCGAGGCCGGGGAGCACCTTCGGACCGGCGACGCCCAGAACCTTGACCGCGAGCCCCCGCACGTCCGCCCCGCGGTCGTTCCGCACCCGGCCCGCGCCCGAGGAGAAGCGCACGAAGGCGTCGTAGCTCCCGGGCTCGGCGAACAGGCCGTGGCGGAGCTCGCGCGGGGCCTCGCTCACCTCGAAGCGCGCGTGCAGCGCGGCGAGCGTCTTGCGGTGGAGCGGCCGGCCGTCGAGCTTGTCCTGGCCGACGAGCCGCCGGGCGAGCGCTTCGAGCCGTGCCGCCTCGCCCTCCCGGATCACCTCGCGCCACGCCGCCGGCTCGCTCACGGCAGGCACGCTACCAGAGATCCGGCGGGGCGCGCGACGGAACTTGCGTCGTCAGTTGCAGGCGTACTGCGGCTGGTAGCCCGTCCAGGTCACCGTTCTACCCCACTCGTCCGTGTTCCAGAACTGCGCCAGATACCAGGACACGACCCGGCATGACTTCTGCGCGGGCGGCGCGGGCGCGCGATAGAACCACGGCATCCCCGGCATGCTCGGGGTACGGGCGAACCACCACGGCAGAGGCTGGAGGTTCAGGGGAGTCGGTGGGGGCGGCGCGCTCGTCGCGGGCGGCGGTGCGCTCGTTTGCGCCGTCGCGACCGAAGCCTGGCCGACGGCGGCCAGCAGCATCAGGGCGATCACCATCAGCTTGCGCATGTCTTCCTCACTTGATCACCGTCGGGACCGGAGGTGGGTGCAGGTTGAAGTAGGGACTGACGCGGCCCTCGTAGTAGAGCGGGCTCGTGACGCCGGAGATGGTCCGCCGGTCCGGCAGGATGCAGTAGCACGCGATCCCGACCGGGATGCGCTCGGCCCGCTCCAGCGGACACCACCCGTGCTGGGTGTAGCAGACGCCCTGACCCCGCCGCTCGGGCCACGGCTGGGCCGAGGCGGAAGCGCGGGACACCGCGGTGGTCACCGACACCACGAGCGCGACGAGGACGAGCGGGTGAGCGAGCTCGAGCGGGCGGAGCCTCACGAAGTCCCCCGGAGCCGGAAGATCGATCCGCCGGAGTGTAGGGGAACGGGGGCGGGCTGTCAAAGGGCCGGCGCGAGGCGCGCGCCTCGCGCGACCCGCTCTAGCGGCGGACGCGCGCGGCCCGGAGGCCCCGCCGGCCGATCCGGACCAGGCTCTGCCAGCCCATCATCCGCGCGAGATCCTCGAAGAGCGAGTAGGCCACCGGTGTCACCAGGAGCGTCAGCAGCAGCGAGAGGGTTTGCCCGCCGATCACCACGACCGCGATGGCCCGGCGCTCCTCCGCTCCCGGCCCCGAGCCCACCGCCAGCGGCAGCATGCCGGCCACGAGCGCGAGCGTGGTCATCAGGATCGGGCGCAGCCGGTCGCGGTTGGCCTGCATGATGGCGGGCAGGCGCTCCATGCCGTGAGCCCGCAGCGTGTTCATGTGGTCGATCTGCAGAATCGAGTTCTTCTTGACCACCCCGAAGAGCACGAGGATGCCGAGAGCCGAGTAGAGATTGAGGGTGTGACTGGTGAGCCACAGCGACAGGAGCGCGAAGGGCACCGAGATGGGCAGCGAGAGCAGGATGGTCAGGGGGTCGACGAGGCTCTCGAACTGCGAGGCCAGAATCATGTACATGAAGATCACCGAGAGCAGGAACACCCACAGGAACTCCACGAAGGTGCGCTCGAGCTCTCGGGCGCGCCCCGCGACCGCGGTGGTGTAGGCGGTGGGCAGGTTCATCTCGGTGACCGCGCTCCGGAGAGCCTGGATCCGGTCGGCCTGGCCAAAGCCGGGCAGGATCGAGGCCCGGAGCCGGTTCTCGCGCTGCCGGTCCGAGCGATCGATGCGGGAGGCGGCTTCCGCGGGCACGATCTTCACCACGCTGTCCAGCCGCACGAGGCCGCCCCCGTTCTGGCGCGGCACGTAGAGGCGCGCGATCGTCCCCGGGTCGCGACGGTCGCCCTCGGCGACCCGGAGCTGCACGTCGTAGTCGTCGTTCACGGTCGGATCCAGGAAGCGCGACACTTCCTGATCGCCGCCCACCATGAGGCGGAGGGCCTCCGCGACCTGCTCGGTGTCCACCCCGAGGTCGGCGGCCCGCGCGCGGTCGATCTCGACGCGGAGCTCCGGCTTGTCGAGCTTGAGCGTGGTGTCCGGGTCGGCGATGCCCCCGAGCTCCCGCGCCCGCTGGCGCAGGGCCTCGCCGTACCTGGCCAGCGCGGCCAGATCGGGGCCGCGGATGACGAAGTCGATGTCGAAGCTTCCGCCGCCGATGTTGAACGAGGGCGCGTTGCGCACCGTGGTGCGGAGGTCGGGGATCCGGGCCAACCGGCGCCGGACCTCCAGCATCACGTCGCGCTGGCTCCACTTGCCCCGGAAGCCGGCGAGCGGATCCCCGGACACCAGGCCGCGCCAGAGGCGTCCGAACGTGATCGTGCGCTCGCCGTGCGGGGCCAGGCGCACGTACACCGTGCCCTGGTTGACCTGGCCGAGGAAGCCGCCGCCCGCCGAGGCGAGCACGAGCCGCACGCCGTGGGTGGCGGCGATCTCCTTCGCGACCCGCTGCATGACCTCGTCCATCGCGGTCACGCTCACGTGCTGGGGCCCGGTGACGTGGACGTCGAACTCCGCCTCGTCCACGTCGGTCGGGATGTACTCCTGGCGCACGAGCCCGTAGAGCGGTACGGTCGCCGCGATCACCAGGGCGGCGATCAGGGCCACCGCGGCGCGATGGCGCATGGAGATCGCGAGCGTCCACGCGTAGCCCCGGTCGATCCAGGCGTAGAAGCCGCGGCGCGACGCTGCGACGCCCTCCTCGCCGGCGGCGGCCGCCCCCTCGCCGTGCTTGCGGGCCTCGGCGCGCAGGAGCCGGGCGCTCATCATCGGGGTGAGGGTGAACGACACCAGCAGCGATACCATGACCGCCACCGCGGCGGTGAGGCCGAACTGGTACAGGAAGCGGCCCGAGATCGACGACATGAACGAGACGGGCACGAAGATCACGACCAGGCTGAGGGTGGTGGCGAGCACGGCCAGGCCGATGTCGGCGGTGGCTGCGCGGGCCGCCGCGAAGGGCTCCATCTTCTTCTCCTCGACGAAGCGGAAGATGTTCTCGAGTACGACGATCGCGTCGTCGATGACGATGCCCACCATGAGCACGAGGGCCAGCATGGTGACGCTGTTCAGCGTGAAGTTGAGCGCCCACATCATGCCGAATGCCGCGATCACCGAGGCGGGGATGGCCACCGCCGCGATGAGGGTCGACCGCCAGCTCCGCATGAACGCCAGGACCACCAGCGAGGCCAGGATGGCGCCCAGGATCAGATGCACGTTGATCTCGCGCAGCGCGGCGTAGATGTAGCGCGACTGGTCCCGGATCACCTCGAGCCGGGCGCCCGCGGGGAGCTGGCCCGCGATGCGGGCCAGGTTGGCCTTGGCCGCCTCGATGACCGCGATGGTGTTGGCGCCCGACTGCCGGCGGACCTCGAGGGTGACGGTGGGCACGCCGTCGAGGCGCGCGATCGAGCGCTGCTCCTTGGTCCCGTCCTCGGCGCGGCCGACGTCGCGCACGCGGACCGGCACCCCGCCGATGGTGGCGATGACTAGGTCGTCGAAGACCTTCGGGTCCAGGACCCGGCCCATGGTGCGCAGGGCCGCCTCGTGCGCGCCCTCGGTGACGTTGCCGCCGGGGAGATCGGCGTTCTGCCGGACGATCGCGTCACGCACCGCGCTGATCGGGATCTGGTAGGCGGCCAGCCGGTCGGCGTCCACCCACACGCTGATGGCGCGCTCGAGGCCGCCCACCAGGCGCACCTCGCCGACCCCCGAGGACCGCTCGAGCCGCACCTTGACCACCTTGTCCGCGATCTCGGTCAGCTCCCGTAGCGGCAGCGCGCCGGCCAGGGCCACCGTCATCACCGGCGTGGACTCGTTGTCCGACTTGGAGATGATGGGGGCGAGGGTGTCGCGCGGGAGGTTGCGGATCACGGTGGCGACCTTGTCGCGCACGTCCTGGGTCGCCACGTCGATGTTCCGGGACAGCTCGAACGTGACGATCACCACCGAGCTGCCCGGCCCGGAGATCGAGCGCAGCTCGCTGATGCCGGCCACCGTATTGACGACTTCCTCGATGCGCTGCGAGACCTGGATCTCCATCTCTTCGGTGGAGGCGCCCGCCAGGACGGTGCGCACGGTGACGGTGGGCAGATCGACGGCCGGGAAGCGGTCGACGCCGAGGCGGAAGTAGCTGGCCGCGCCCACCACGCACAGCGAGAGGATGAGCATCGCGGCGAAGACGGGGCGGCGGATGCAGACCTCGGCGAGCTTCTGCACGTCAGGGGCCCGCGGTGACCAGCTGCCCGGCGGCGAGGGCGCCCGGCCGGAGGATGACCTGTTCGCCGGCCGCGAGGCCGGAGAGGATCTCGAGGCGATCCCCGCTCCGCCGGCCGGTGGTCACCCGCTTCTCGACCGCGCGCCCGCCCTCGACCACCAGGACCTTCTCGATCCCCGCGAAGGTGACGAGGGCCTCCGCGGGCACGGTGACGAGGCGTCGGTCCGGCTGCACGACGATCTCCCCGCGGGCGAAGGCGCCCGGCCGCAACCGCCCCTGCGGATTGGGGATCTCGGCCTCGATCATGAGAGAGCGGTTCTGCTCGCTGATCGCGGGGGCCAGCCGCGCGACGTGGCCCTCGTACACCGTCGGATCGCTCTCGAGGGTCAGGCGCACGCGCTGGCCCTGTCGGATGGCGGTCGCCTCGCGCTCGGGTACCGCGAGCCGGAGCCGCAGCGGGTTGATCCGCACCAGCGTCGCCACCGGCGCCCCCGCGTTCAGGAACTCCCCGACCGCGGCCTGGCGCGCGTTCATGGCGCCGTCGATCGGCGCCCGCAGCACGGTGTCCGCGAGCTGCTGCCGGGCGAGCTCGAGCTCGGTGCGCTTCTCGGCGAGGATGCCCAGGCGGTTGTTCACCTCCTCGACCGCGTCGTGGTACCGGCCCTCCGCGACCTTCGCGGCGGCCTCCGCCGCGTCGAGGTCGGCCCGCGCGATGAGCGCCTGCTCCGCGAGCTTGATCCGCCGATCGCGCGTCAGCAGCGCTTCGTCGAGCAGCGCGCGCGCCTGCCGTACCAGCGGGGTCTTCTCGGGATCGACGCGGTCGCTCCCGCCGTCGAGCGACAAGCCGAGCCGCGCCCGCGCCTGCTGGATGGCGTTCTCCACCAGCTGAACCCGGAGCCGGAAGTCGGTGGAGTCGAGGCGCGCCACCACGTCGCCCTGCTTGACGCGGGTGCCCAGGTCCACCGTGATCTCGGCGAGACGGCCGGCGACCTTCATCCCCAGCACGACCTGCTCCTCGGCCGCGAGCGCGCCCGAGGCCACCACCACGCCCGCCGCCCGCTCTTCCGTCGCCGGGACGACCCGTACCGGCGTGCTCTTCGCCGGGGTCGCGGCGCCCGCGGTCCCCGCCGGGGCGGATTTCGCGGGCCCCGTCGTCGGGTAGTCGCTGCCGCAGCCCATCAGGGATGTCACGGCCAGCAGCATGGCGAGCGCGGCGGTCGAGGTCATGGTCGTCATGGGGTGATGGCCCCATGTTCTCACGGGGCGAGGCTCACCTTGAGTGACGGGGAGCCGCGGCAGGATATTCGCGCACGGCGACCGGCCGGTCAAGCGGCGACCGCGGTCGCCGGGGAGCTCGTCCGCTACCGCCAGCCGCGGCGGCCGTGCTCCGCCACCCGGGTGTTTGCGGTCACCTGCACGGCGATGTTCCGGAGGAACATGACGGCCATGCTGTCCCCGTCCACGCGCCACACGACGCCCGCGACGTCCATCAGCGGCCCCTCGGGCGTCTGAAGCTGTACCTCGACCGGGGTCCCGGGCTGGAATCCCCCGCGTGGCCTGAGCCGAGCCCCGTTGGCGCTCAGGTCCACGGTGTGGCAGCGGACACGGCTCTTCCCGACCTTGACCCATGCGGTCCACGACACGTGCTTGCGGACGTGGAGGCGGCGGGTGATGCGCGGGGTCGTCTGCATGATCGTGAAGAGTGGAGCAAGGGGCGCGCCAGCCGCACATCGACGAAGAACTGGGCAAATCGATGGTTTGGCCGACAGCGGTGGCCCCGACGGTTCCCACTGTGGTCACCGGATGGCTCATTCTGGGCACGGAAACGGGGCGGTTGACAGCGGGGCCGGCACCGGCGCAGCATCGGGACCGCGAAAAAACTTCCACCCAGGAGACGCCCGGATGAGCAAGACCCGCCCGGAATGGAGCCAGGAGATCACCAAGCGCGCGGACGATCTGGTCGCGCTCCGCCGCGACTTCCACCGCCATCCCGAGCTGAGCCACCAGGAGCGGCGCACCGCGGAGATCATCGCGGAGCGCCTGCACGCGGCCAAGCTGGACGTCCGGACCGGCGTCGGCGGCACCGGCGTGGTGGGCGTGCTCCACGGCGACCGGCCGGGGCCGACCATCGCGTGGCGCGCCGACATCGACGCGCTGCCGCTCACCGAGCTGCTCGAGGCGCCCTTCACCTCGGGCACGCCGGGCGTGATGCACGCGTGCGGGCACGACGGCCACACCGCGATCGCGATCACGATGGCGGACATCCTCGCCGCGCGCCGCGCGGAGATGCCCGGAACGGCCGTCTTCCTCTTCCAGCCCGCCGAGGAAGTGCTGGGCGGCGCCCGCCCGATGATCGAGGCGGGCGCGCTCGACGATCCGCGGGTGGACGAGATCTACGGTCTGCACCTCACGACCCAGCAGCCGGTCGGCGAGGTCCAGGTGCGCCCTGGACCGTCCATGGCCTCGGCCGACGCCTTCACGGTCGAGGTGCGGGGCGCGGGCGGCCACGGCGCGATGCCGCATCTCTCGATCGACCCCATCACCGCGGCGGCCAATATCCTGCTCGGCATGCAAGCCCTCGTCGCTCGGGAAGTCCCGGCGCAGGACACCGCGGTGCTCACGGTGGGGCAGATCGTGTCCGGCACCAAGGGCAATATCATCCCGGAGCGCGCGATCATGCACGGCACCATCCGCGCCTTCGAGCAGTCGGTGCGCGACCATCTCGTCTCGAGGCTCGGCTCCTTCGCGGCCGACATCGCGAAAGCCTATCGAGCCGAGGCCACCACGCGCTTCGCGGGGGGCTCGTGCCCGGCGGTGGTGAATCACGCGAAGGAGACGGAGTTCGTGCGGGCGTGCGCGGTCGACGAGGTGGGCGCGGAGGCAGTGACCGACGGGCGCGTGGTCATGGCCAGCGACGACATGAGCCTCTTCCTGCGGGAGCGCCCCGGCTGCTACTTCCGGGTGGGCATCGGCTCGGCCACCGGCCCGGCCCGGCCGCACCACGCGCCGGAGTTCGAGATGAACGAGGCGGGCCTGCCGGTGGGGCTGCGCGTGGGGCTGGCCGTGATGCGCGCCGCGCTGGCGCGCTGAGGCGCGCCGCGCGATGGCCCGGCTCGACGGCAGGGTGGCGGCGGTCACCGGCGGCGCCTCGGGGATCGGGGAGGCCACCGCCCGGCGCCTGGGCGAGGAGGGCGCGCACGTGGCCATCGCGGACATCGACGCGGAGCGGGGCCGCGTGGTGGCCGACGAGATCCGCGCCAAGGGCGGCCGCGCCATCTTCGTCGAGACGCACACCGAGCGGGAGCCGGAGTGCGTCCGCTTCATCCGGGCCGCCCACGCCGAGTGGAGCCGCCTGGATGTCCTCGTCAACAACGCGGGGATGCGGCTCTACCAGACGGTGGTGGACGCGAGCGAGGAGAGCTGGGACGCGATCCTGGCCGTGAACGTGAAGGGCTACGCCTTCTGCGCGAAGGCGGCGATCCCCCTGATGCGGCAGACCGGCGGCGGCAGCATCGTGAACATCGCCTCGATCCGCTCGGTGGTCGCGGGCGGCAACATGGTGCAGTACGACACCACCAAGGCGGCGGTGGCGGGCCTCACCCGCGCGATGGCCTTCGACCACGCGGGCGAGGGGATCCGGGTGAACGCGGTGTGCCCGGGCCCGATCTTCACCCGCTTCCACGAGCGCCGGGCCGTCACCGCGGGCAAGAGCTTCGAGCAGTTCCGGGCCGAGTTCGGCCACGGCACCATGCTCGGGCGGCCCGGGACGCCGGCCGAGGTCGCCGCGTGCATCCTGTTCCTCGCGTCGGACGACGCCTCCTACGTGACCGGCACGTCGCTCTACGTGGACGGCGGCCAGGTCTCGCTCTGACCCTGAGCGCGCCTGGCGGTCAGTTCACGCCCGGGCGCCCGGGGGTGGCCACGACCGCCGCGGGCTCGGAGGAGTCCCAGGCCCGCAGCCCGTCGACGCTCGCGTCCAGCGGCCGCGCGGTCAGCGGATCCTGTCCCTTCACAGTCTGCGTGATGCGGGTGAAGAGTCGCTCGCCGGGGCGCGCCTCGCCCCGGATCTCCCGCTGATAGGCGGCGAAGCCGAGATAGCGCGCGGAGAGCCGCGCGGTGAACGGGCCCGCCTCGGTGCCGGTCAGGATCAAGGTGTAGGGGCCCTCGTGGCCGCCCGGCACTTCCACCAGCCAGCGCCGCCCGCCCTTCGCCTCGGTCAGGGAGCCGAACACGTGGTTCACCTCGAGGTCGGGGGCGAGGAAGCCGGCGGCCCGGCTCCCGTCCGGCATGCGCACCAGCGGGACCACCGGCCCCGTGGTCCGGATCTCGAGCATGCTCGAGCCCGGGACGAAGGGCTCGGGCGTCGCCGGCATGCCGAAGCGCGCCCGCGCCCGCTGGCCGGCCAGCAGCACCGTGTCGGTCTGTCCGCTCTTGTCGGTGAGCCAGAGCGCGCCCCGCCGCGTCCAGCACACGAAGGTGCCGGCGGTCTGCTCGGCGCCGATCAGCCCGTCGTGGGCGGTCGCGCTGTAATCGTTGGACTCGAGCGTGAGGGTCGAGCGGCTGCCCGCCGCCTGCACCACGCGGGCCCAGACGCGGCCGGTGTGGATCAGCATGCGGATCCCGGGAACCTTCGCGCGGCCGGTGGGGGCCTGCTTCACCGTGACCTCCGTCTCGGACGCCAGGGTGACCGTGCTGCCGTTCAGGAACGTGATGAGCGCGCCGCCCCCCGCGCCGGTGCGGATGCGGTCGCCCTCCACCAGGTTCATGCCGCTGATCCCCGGCTCCGGCGTGCCCGCCTCGCTCGCGATGCGCTCGACCGGCGCGGTCAGCACGCTCAGGGTCGCGGTCACCGCGCCCTGGGCCACCGCCAGCGACGGCACGATCAGGGGCGTCATCAGAACCATCGCCATCACGTTCCACCTCATTGTGGGCCTCCTCGGTCCTGAGGGGTGAGGTCGCCGAACAGGAGCTCAAGGAGCAAGGGGCGCGCCAGCAACACCCGTCGCGCAAGTACTCGTGCCGGTTGCCGTCGTTCGCGCAGGCCGGGCAACTCGCCCGAACCGAAGGAAGGCACTCCGCCCGCGTCTGGGTCCGTTCGAGCGCCGGCTTCGCCGGCGCACCCCGTTTTTGGGGGAGGTTCGGAGGGGGCCGTCGAGGCCCCCTCCGATCAATCGAGGCCCCCTCCGATTACCTCGCGCACCGTGCCGGGCAGGCCGGTGCTGCCCGTATTGAGTCCGGCCTTGCGCAGCATGCGGCTGCCCGCGTCGTGGCCGAAGAGATCGGGGCCCTGCGCGGTCAGCCCGCCGTCCACCACGATCACCTGGCCGGTGATGAAACGGGACTCCTCGCCGGCGAGGAAGAGCGCGGTGTCCGCGATGTGCTGCGGCAGGCCCGGCTCCGGCCACGGCTGCTTCTCCCGCACCAGGCGGTCCCAGGACTCTTCCCGGCGGCCGGTGGCGAGCGGGGTCCGGATCATGCCCGGAGCGATCGCGTTGACCCGGATGCGGTGGGCGGCCAGCTCGGTGGATACCGAGCGCGTGAGGTTGGCCACCGCGGCCTTGGCCGCGGAGTAGGCGTGCGGGCCGGCGCCGCCGCCGATGCCCGCGATCGACGCGGTATTGATGATGCTGCCGCCGCGTCCCTGGGCCTTCATGTGGTGCGACGCGTGCTTGATGCCGAGGAAGACGCCGCGCACGAGGACCGCGAACGTGAAGTCCCATTCCTCCGCGGTGGTCTCCCCGATGGGGCCGAACGCCCCACCGACCCCCGCGTTGTTGAAGATGCAGTCGAGCCCCTGGAAGCGCTCGACCGCGAGCGCCACGAGGCCCGCCACGTGGAGCTCCGCCGACACATCGCCGCGCAGCGTGACCAGCCGATCCGGGTGCCCCTGGGCACGGGCGAGCGCGACGGTCTCGGCGAGCCCCGCCTCGTTCAGGTCGCCGATCACCACCCGGGCATCCTCTCGAAGAAACGTGAGCGCGGTGGCGCGGCCGATGCCGCTGCCGCCGCCGGTGATGACCGCGACCTTGCCGTCGAGCCGCCCGCTCACTCCCGGCTCCCGCTACCCGCGGGGTTTCACCCAGGTCTCGGACCAGGCCAGGGTGGCGCTGCTGCCCTGCCGGTCGCCGCGCATCTCCGCCCACACGTTGCCCGGCGCGACCTTTCCATTGACTTCGAGCTGGGCCGCGCGGGCCGGGAAGAAGGTGCTGAACACGCCGATCGGCCGGTCGTTGAAGCCGGGAGGCGCGTTGAGCACGAAGGGCTCGATGCAGTCGTACCAGGTCATCGTGATCCGGGCGTCGACCGCCATCACCGTCTCGGTGGCGCTCGACCAGGGCCCGCCCTGCCGCTCGAAGCGCGCCCCGATCACCGGGATCGAGGTGTCCGCGAAGGCGGGGAAGAGCAGGGTCTCGATGGATTTCTGCAGCCAGCGCGCCACCGCGATATTGTCGCTGTAGATGCGGACCCGGCCGTCGGTGAGCGTGCTCTGGAGGAAGAGCGCGTGGCCGCCGCCCGCCGGGCACCACAGCACGCGCCAGTGGCTCGCGCGGTCGGACAGCGTCTTGCCGCCGTCGGGGCTCAGCCGGATGAAAGAGTTCTCGCCGGTCATCATGACTTCGTTCGGGTCAACTGGCGGCATCGGTCGTCTCCTCTGAGAGTGGTTGGGCGCGGCGGGGCCGGCGCGGCGTTGGCCCCGGTTGGCCCCGAGTGAAGATACTGGGTAAGGAGGTCCGGAGCAAGGGGATGGAGCTCGAGCCGTTCGTGGTGGACGTGGCGCAGGCGCGCCTCGACGATCTGCGTGAGCGGCTCGCGCGGACGCAGTGGCCGGACGAGGTGGACGGCGCGGGCTGGGACTACGGCGCGAGCCTCGCCTACATGCGCGAGCTGGTCGACTACTGGCGGACCACCTTCGACTGGCGCGCGGCGGAGCGGGCGATGAACACGCTGCCCCACTTCCGCGCCCGGGTCGACGGCGTCGGCATCCATCTGATCCACCGGCGCGGGCGGGGGCCGGCGCCGATGCCGCTACTCATCACCCACGGCTGGCCCAGCTCCTTCGTCGAGATGCTGGCGCTGATCCCCCTCCTCGCCGACCCGGGGGCGCACGGCGGCGACCCCGCCGACGCCTTCGACGTGATCGTGCCGTCGGTGCCCGGCTTCGGGTTCTCCGACCGGCCCGGCCGGGGGATGACCCGGAGCCGGGTGGCCGGCCTCTGGGCGGCCCTCATGGAGGGCCTCGGCTACCCGCGCTACGCCGCGCACGCCAACGACATCGGCGCGGTGATCAGCGCCTGGCTCGCCGCGGATCATCCGGACCGCCTGATCGCGCTCCATACGCTGATGCCGAACTTCCCGCCGGCCGTGATCGGCGCCGACGCGCAACCGCTCAGCCCCGCCGAGCAGGCCTTCGCGCGGTTGCAGAAGGGCTGGGAGCAGGAGGAGGGCGGGTACAACCGGATCCAGGAGACTCGGCCCCAGACCCTGGCCTACGGCCTGCACGACTCGCCGGCGGGGCTCGCGGCCTGGATCGTGGAGAAGTGGCTTGCGTGGACCGGTGAGCCGGGCCAGGTCGCCGGCCGATTCAGTCGGGACCTGCTCCTGGCCAATGTCACGCTCTACTGGGTCACCGGCACCGCCAACGCGGCGAACCGCTCGTACTACGAGCGGGCCCGCGAGACCCGGCGCATCACCTCGCGCATCACGGTGCCCACCGGGGTCGCCCTCACGAGCGAGGCCATCCAGCGCCCGCCGCGGGAGCTCGCCGAGCGCGGCTTCGCCGATATCCGCCGCTGGGTGGATCTGCCCCGCGGCGGCCACTTCGTGGCGGCCGAGGCGCCGGAGGTGCTCGCCGAGGAGCTCCGCGCGTTCTTTCGGCCGTTCCGCAGCCCCCGCTGATTGTGAGATAGTGCTGCGCCGGGAGGCCACCACGATGAGCCCACATGCCCTGTTTCTGGTCCGGATGGACGTCGCCCACGACCTCGAGCCCACGTTCAACGACGTGTACGACAAGGAGCACCTGCCCCTGCTCCAGGGGGTGCCCGGGATCGTCCGCGGCTCGCGCTATCGCCAGCCCTCGCCGACCGAGCCCCGCTATCTCGCGGCGTACGAGCTCACGAGCGCGGCGGTGCTGCAGAGCCCGCAGTGGCGAGCGGCGGGGGAGGCGGGCCGCTGGCCCGGCGAGATCCGCCCGCGAACGATGAACCGGCACCTCGCGACCTACGAGTGGGTGGGATCGAGCCCCGCGCTCACCTACCGGACGCCCTACATCTTCTGGGTCATGATGGACATCGAGCCCCATCGCGAGGCCCTGTTCAACGAGCTCTACGACGTCGAGCACGTGCCGCTGCTGCTCAAGCTGCCCGGCTGCGTCAACGTAGTGCGCTACCGGACCGAGACGCCGGGCGAGCCGCGCTACCTGGCCGCCTACGAGGTGGACCGGCCGGACCTGCCGATGTCCAAGCTCTGGAACGACACCTCGGACATCGGCCGCTGGAAGCCCGAGGTGCGGCCCTACACGTACAACAAGAAGTTCATCGTCAGCGAGCGGATCTGATGCCGATCGACATCGCGCTCACCTCCCTCGCGATGCCGCTGCCCGAGTTCCCCGCGATCGCCCGCGAGGCGGAGCAGCGGGGCTACCGCACCGCGTGGGTGGGGGAGGCCTCGGGCGCGGAAGCCATCGTGCTGTCAACCCTGATCGCGACCCACACCCAGACGCTCAGGATCGCCAACGGGGTGATCCCGGTGCAGACGCGTACCCCAATCGTGTACGGTCAGGCCGCCGCGACGCTCGGGCACCTGGCCCCGGGCCGGTTCGCCCTCGGTCTCGGGCTCTCCAGCGAGATCATCGTGGGGCAGTGGCACGGGCTGCCCTTCGCGCCGTCCATCCAGCAGATGCGGGAGGCGGTGCAGATCATCCGGATGACCGCGGCGGGCGAGCGGGTGAACTTCGAGGGCAAGTTCTACCGGCTCAAGAACTTCCGGCTCGCGATCCCCGCCCCGTCGCCCGCGCCGCGGATCTATCTCGCGGCCCTCGGCCCCCGGATGTGCGAGCTGGCCGGCGAGGTGGCCGACGGGGTGCTGCTCAACTGGATCCCGCCCTCCGCGGTTCCCGCGTCGGTGGCCCATGTGGAGGCGGGGGCCAAGCGGGCCGGCCGGAGCCCCGGGGACGTGGAGGTGGCGGTCTACGTGCGCACCTGCGTGACCGACGAGCCCGTGCCGGTGCGCGAGACGCTGGCGCGCGACATCACCGGCTACGCCATCGTGAGTGTCTACGCGCGCTTCTTCGAGGAGTGCGGGTTCGGCGAGGAGGTCGAGACCGTCAACCGGGCCTGGAAGGCGGGCGACCGCGCGGGCGCGGTGAAGGGGATCTCCGAGCGCGTGCTCGACGGTCTCGGCGCGGTGGGCTCGGCCGAGGCCTGCCGCGCGCAGATGGCCGCCTTCGCGCGCACCGGCGCGACGCCGGTGGTGCTCCCGTTCGCGCCGCCCGGCCCCGACGCGCGCGCGTCGCTGCTCCGGACCTTCCGGTCGTTCCCGGGATGAAGCCCGCCCCGTTCGAGTATCACCGTCCGGCCTCGCTCGCCGAGACCTTCGATCTGCTCGATCGCTACGGCGACGACGGGCGCATCCTGGCCGGCGGCCAGAGCCTGGTGCCCGCCCTCAACCTGCGCCTGGCCACGCCCCGCGCGGTCATCGACATCAACCGGGTGCCGGATCTCGGCGCCATCCGCGCGACCCCCGAGGGGCTCGCCATCGGCGCGCTCGTGCGGCAGGAGGCGATCGAGCGCTCGCCGCTGGTGCGCGAGCACGCGCCGCTCATCGCGGCCGCGGTCCCGCACGTCGGTCACTCCGCGATCCGGGCGCGCGGCACCATCGGCGGCAGCCTCGCGCTGGCCGACCCTGCCGCAGAGCTGCCGGCCTGCGTGGTCGCCCTGGGCGCGACGATCCGCGTCGGGCGCCGCGGCGGAAGCCGGGAGATCGCGGCCGACGACTTCTTTCGCGGCATCTACACGACCGCGCTCGCGCCAGGCGAGATCGTCACCGAGATCCTGGTGCCGCGGCCCGCCGCGGGATGGAGCTGGGACTTCGAGGAACTGGCGCGTCGCCACGGCGACTTCGCCCTGGCGGGCCTGGCCGCTGGTGTGCGAGGCGCAGCCGAAGGCGAGCCGAGCGGATATGGAAAAGGGGTCACGGTTGACACCAGGCTTGTGTTCTTCGGCGTCGGCACGCGGCCGGTCCGGGCGCGCCGCGCCGAAGCCGCGCTGGCCGGGCGGCGCGCCGACGCGGAGGCACTCGCTGCGGCGGGCCGGGCGCTGGACGGGGACATCGACCCGCCCGGCGACGTCCACGGCTCGCCGGCCCTGCGCCGCCACCTGGCCCGCGTGCTGCTGGCGCGTGTCGTGGGCCGCCTTGCGGAGGCGCGCTCGTGAAGATCGCGCTGACCGTCAACGGCACCGCGATCACGCGCGAGGTGGAGGGCCGCCAGAACCTGGTGGACTTCCTCCGCTATGACCTCGGGTTCACCGGCTCGCACATCGGCTGCGAGCACGGCGTGTGCGGGGCGTGCACGGTGCGGGTGGACGGCACGCCGATCCGCGGCTGCCTGATGCTCGCGGCCCAGGCCGACGGCTGCCGCGTGGAGACGATCGAGGGCGTATCCGAGAGCGGGGCGATCGCGGCGCTCCAGCGGGCGTTTCGCGCGGAGAACGCGCTGCAGTGCGGCTTCTGCACGCCCGGCATGCTGCTGACCGCGCAGGCGCTGCTCGAGCGCAACCCCGACCCGGATCCGGTGGCGATTCGCGAGGCCATCGGCGGCAACTACTGCCGCTGCACCGGCTATCACGCGATCGTCCAGGCG
>Ga0187892_10007522_pt1 | contig 15489 bp, 11 predicted proteins | sample MA1701073metaG_FD_139345 | JGI IMG/M metagenome (GOLD analysis project Ga0187892, IMG submission 139345) | Bio-ooze microbial communities from a basaltic lava cave in the Kipuka Kanohina Cave System on the Island of Hawaii, USA - MA170107-3 metaG ... | reverse complement strand
GCCGCAGAAATTGGCGCGCTCCTTGTTCTGGACCTCGTCGGCCACGGGCTCCGCGCATTGCCTGGCCTTGGTGGTGTCGTAGAAGCGGCACAGGCGGCAGACGTGCAGCTCGGCGCGGCAGGCTTTGCATTCGTCGGTGCGCGACAACGGCAGCGACAAGTGCGCGAGCGAAGCGCCGCAGCGCCAGCAGCCGAGCGACTCACTCATAGCCGAGCACCCGGCGCAGCCCGGGCGCGGCGAAGTCCACCAGCCGCTTCTGCGCGTCCGGCAGCACCTCGGGCACGTCCGCGGCCGGCCCGCGCAGGTTTTCGCGCGCGGTCCCGCTCTGGTTGCGGTCCGAGCCGACGCGCACGCGCTCGCGCCAGTCGCCGGGCAGCGCGATCCCGCAGGCGCCCAGCAGTCCTTCGAAGTAGGCCTCCGCCGCAGGGGATTCGAGATCCTTCAGCGCTCGGATGAGTTCCTCGTAGCGCACCAGCGTGGCGGCCGTCCCGAGCCAGGACACGGCGTTGTGCAGGAAGATCTCCTGGAGGTGCGGAGCCCGCTCGTGAATCCCAAAGATCATCATGTTGAGTACGTCGGGAATCGCGACCTTGCCGCCCTTCAGATGGTCGAGCGAGCCTTTGAACGCCTCGGAGAGGAAGAATCGCGCACGCGCGAGCACCCAGTCATGGGGATCGCGCACCAGTACGAGATGGCGCACGCGCCTGAGCGCAATGGCGGCTTCGTCGGAGAACAGCAGATGCCCCCAGCTCAGCATTGGCGCCTCCGTCGAGAATGCCGCGAGGTGGTGGCGCAGGATCGGGTGCTGGATGAAGGTCCGGTGGTACTGCTGCGGCACCGGCACGAACATGCGCACGATGTTGCGCATCAGGTGCGTGCCGCATTTGGGGACGCTGTTGAGGAACACCGGTGCGGCCAGGGGCACCTGCGCGTATTTCGGATTCAACTCGTTGAGGTTGTCGGGATTGAGGACGATGGTATTGACCACGGTCGCCATACGCAGTGCTCCCGCGAGCTGCCGCCCGCCGAAAAAGACGTGCCGCCCGCGGGCGGCACGTCGCTCCTCGCCGCGCCGGATCGGCGCCCTGCCTAGAACGACTTGGTGACGTTCAGGAAAAAGCGCCTGCCGACCCAGTCGTACTGGGAATAGAAGGCCGAGTTGCCGATGGTGTCGACCTCGCCGAGGCCCCCCAGCGAGACTCGCGGCGGCTCCTCGTCGAAGACGTTGGCGACGCCGAGGCGCGCGGTCAGGCCCCAGTCTTCGAACTCGCGCGTCACTGACGCCGAGTGGTAGATCACCTCGTCGGTCTCGAGCACCACTCGCACTGTCTCGCCACGCAGCGTATCGGTGTCGCCGCCGAAACGCTCGTGGTTCGAGCTGGAACCGATGAAGTTGATGCCCCAGAAGAATGACCACGGGCCGCGGTCGAAGGTCAGGTTCAGGCGCCCGTTCCACTCCGGGTCGCCGACCAGACCATTCAGATCCTCGGCAGTCTCCGCGAAGAGGGCCCGCACATCCTTTTCCTGGAACGTGTGCTGTGTCTCGATGGTCAGGTTGCCCCAGCGCAGCGGAACTCGATACAGCGCCGTCACGTCGAAGCCACGGTTGATCTGGCTGGCGATGTTGATGAAGCTGTCGCGCACGTTGTCGATCATGTTGCCAAGTGAGGGCACTCGTTCGAACAAGTCGCACAGGGGGTCATTCGGGAAGAAAAGGGAGTCGTAGCAGTTGCGGACGATCTGCTGCGCGCCCAGCTGGTCGACCTCGTCTCTGACTTCGATGTCGAAATAGTCGATCGAAAAGCTGAGGTCGGCGAAGCCCGGCTGCCCCTGCCACACCAGGCCGATGGTCTGTGAAGTCGAGGTTTCCGCCTCCAGCACGCCGAAGCCGCCGCCGGTGATGACCGTGGCGGATATCGCGCCGCCCGGGAAATCCATCGCCAGGCCGTCGGCCGCGCAGTTGTCGGCGATCCGCTGAGAGATTCTGCCCGCCGCGCGCGCCGCACCCCAGTTGATGCAAGGATCGATCGAGCGCTGGCTGAGGAAGCTCGTCTGGTCGGCGAGGAACAGCTCGAACAGGGCCGGCGCCCGGAACGAGGTGCCCTGGCTCGCCCGCAGCCGCAAGCCGGGCACGATGGCCCAGTTGAGGCCCACCTTGTAGGTGTCGCCGCTGCCGTAGGAATCCACGTCCGTGTAGCGGCCCGAAGCCGTGAGCGTCAGGCTGTCCACGAGCGGCTTGCCGGCAAGGAGCGGAAGCTCGAGCTCCGCAAACACGGCGTGGCTCTTGTCGTCGCCCGCCGTGATGCCGGCCGAGGAGGCGCCCCAGGCATTGCCGGCCAGAGTGATTTCACCCGGTACGTCACGGATCTCGTCTTCCTGGTAGTGCAGGCCGAAGGCGATGCCGACCGGGCCGGCAGGCACATTGAACAGCCTGCCGGTCATGAAGGCCTCGACCGACATCTGGTCGTACTTGGTGTTGCCGGTCTCGACGCCGAACAGGAACTCGCGCACTTGCGGAGACACCTCGCCATTCAGGAACGCCGGGTCCAGCCAGGGGATGTCCACGCAAGGCGCACCGCGCACAGACGAGACGGTGCCGACGCAGGTCGCCTGCGGCACGTACGGAATTCCCGAGAACCCGCCGAAGGTGATGTTCGTGTCCCGGATCGAATCGTTGAAGATCTGATCCTGCGTGTAGTCGCCGTCAGAATGGCTGTACTGCAGCGACACGTCCCAGCTCCAGCCCGACTTCAGGTCGCCGCGCAGGCCGGCCACGTAACGCTGGTAATCCACCTCGATTTCGCTGTCGGAGTGGTCGGTGATCGGCGTCGGACTCAGGAACTGCGCGCCGGTCCAGCCGGCGCTCTGCGGGTCGCCGATGCCCGGGCTGGTCGTGTAGTTGTACTGCCAGTACCAGTAGTAGAAATTGAAGTCGGAGGTGTACTTGTAGGACCAGAACTGCCGATAGCCATTGGTCTTCGTGTTGCGCCGGTTCAGCAGCACTTCCGCATAGGCGGTCACGTTGTCGGTGATGTGGAACTCGCCGTCGACGAAAATGGTCGTGCGTTCCATGCGCGGGATCAGCGACTGGCCGTCCTGGAACGGATGGTCGTTGTTGGTGACCCCGTCCGAGTCGCGGTCGTAGTTGACCGGGTACCAGCCGCCAGGCGTGCGGTGCTCGTCGGTGGCGTCGGGGTCGTTCACAAGTGTCGGGATGTACTCGCCCAGGTCGCCGTCGTAGTCGAACTGCATCAGCTGCACGCCGCTGTCGTTGAGGAGGATGTCCGGCAGATTGGTCTGCGAGGTGACGTTGTATTCATACACCCAGACATGGCCCCAGGGCAGGTCGGTGCAGGCCGGGCGGCCGGTGCGCGGATCGATCCGGTCGCTGCGTGCTCCGGTGGCTGGATTGAACACGTAGTCCTCGCCGCAGCTGAAGTAGTGTCGGTCGCCCTGCTTGAGTTCGTCCTCGCGGTGATAGTCGCCGGTGATCCGGAAGTTGCCGCGATCGAAACTCCGGCCCCAGGAGATGTTGAACCGGGACTCTTCGCCGCCGGACTCGTTCGGGACCGAGACGAAGCCCTCGGCTTCCGCTCCGTCCTGCTTTTTCGTGATCACGTTGACGACGCCTGCCACCGCGTCCGAGCCGTAAATCGAGGAGGCGCCATCCTTCAGGATTTCCACGCGCTCGATGACCGAGAGCGGCAGCACGTTGAAGTCGAAAGAAGACACCTCGCCGCGCGTGCCGGCGGGGCCGGCCCGGCGCCCGTTCAACAGAACCAGAGTCCGGTTGGCGCCGAGTCCCCGCAGGGAAAGCGTCTGCGCGCCTGTACCGCCTGCCTGCACGAAGGCGGTCGAGCTCGCGGCCGTGACCTGTGGCGAGCCCGCGGCGACGGTTGAGGTCTGCAGAAGCTGGCTGACGCTGCTGACGCCCTGGACCGCCGCAGTCTCCGGGACGATGATGTCGACCGGCTGGGACGCGGCGTAGACGTCGTGCCGGATGCGAGATCCGGTGACGGCGACCGATTCCAGCAGGGCCGGATCGTCCTCGTCCTGGGCCAGCACCTGGCCCGCAAAACCGGTCGTGGAAGCGGCAATGATGCAGCTGACGGCGCGCGCCAGCTTGAGGTTCTTCTGCATGATGAGGCCCCCCGGCGGTATCATGACAAGTGAAACGCTTCCAAGGCCGTTTGTAAAGTCAGCATGTCGATCGCTTTGCAAAAAGCGGCGGCGGGCGGAGGGTGAGACGCAGCGCTGGTCAGGCCTGTCGTGCGGGCCTTCTCGCTGCCGCGCCCGGCGATGGCCGGATCCCTGTTCCCCACCGTCCGCGTGATCCTGGCAAGGAGCGCCGCGCCGTCACAGCGCCGGCCGATCGCGGAACGAGCCGGCAGAATCGCGCTCCTACAGCCTTCGTCTCATGCCCGGCCGATGGCGCTCACGCGCCAATCTTTCTCGTTGCCGGTACTGGGCTTGATCGGTGATTTGGGTGCCCTGGGGAAGCGAGTGTATATTGGCAGCAGCGCCGAAGGCTTGTGGGTGAGCCTTAATCAGCGAGAGTTCATCGATCGGGAGTTGCCAACTTCCGCCTCCGCAGCCGATGCCATCCACGACTACCGAGCGCCCGACCGGCGCGGGTGTCATTGGCACGCGAAACCCACGCAGGACTTCTCGGGAGTGCAGCTAGTGTCGATGTCCCTGTCTCGCACTTGCCGATCTACGGTATGTGCGTGCCTCGCGTTTGGTCTGCTGCTGACACCGGCCATTGCCGCCGAGGCGCCGCCCGACGTGCGCGCATTGATGACCGCCGATGAATTCAACGCCGCCGGGTTGGAGCGCCTGAGCCCAGCTGAGCTCGAGGCCCTCAACCGCTGGCTGCTGCGTTACACGGCGCAACAGGCATCGGAGTTGGGCCAGCACAGCGAGTTGGTCAAGGAGGAGGTCCGCAAAGTCGAGGTGGAAGGAGTGCGCACGCGCATAGAGGGCGAGTTTTTCGGTTGGGACGGAGACACAGTTTTCCGGCTCGAGAACGGCCAGGTGTGGAAGCAGCGTCTGCCCGGGCGGTGGTCCTACCGCGCGAGCTCTCCGGAAGTGGAGCTCAGCAAGAATTTCCTGGGCTACTGGATGCTGCGCGTCCTGGAAGCGGACCGCTCTGTCGGAGTGACGCGCGTCAATTGAATTGGCGGGTCAAGTTGAAAGCGGGCAACCTCGAACGGGTCTGCGCGATTCGCTACTGACGGGGCAGGACGAGGCGAATGCCGCAGCTGTGGAGGCGCCAATAGCAATGCTTCCCATGACGGACGGCGCTCGCGCCATTGCGCGCGCGCAGGCGCTGGTCGCTGCGCGCCAGTTCGCGGACGCGGAACAGGAACTGCTGCGGGTGCTCGAAGTCGACCCGCACGACCGCTCGGTGCTCCACGCCCTGGCGGAATTCTACGAATCGACGGGCCGGCCGGCGCCGGCAGCGCAGATGCTCGCACGCCTGATCGAGCTTGCCCCACGGGAGCCCGGTCACTACTTCGCGCTGGCCGCTATCTACGAGCGACTCGGCAGGATGGGGGACGTCGTAGAAGTCTGTCGCCGCTTGACCGCGGCGCGTCCGGATCTCGCGGTCGCGCATTTCAATCTGGCCTGCTGCCTGCGTCGCCTCGGTCACCTGGAGGAATCGCTCGCCTCGCACAGAACGGCGCTCGAGCTCGGTATCGACCGACCCGAGGAGGTCTGGACCAATATCGCGGTGATCCTCGGCGAGCTGCATCGCCACGCCGAGGCGCGCGACGCGTTCGGACAGGCTCTAGTGCTCAATGCGGACTGGATTCCTGCGCTCTACAACCTTGCGCTGTGGCATGAAGAGCACGGCGATCGGGCCGCCGCGACCGAGTTGTTCGAACGGATCCTTGCGATCGATCCGCACTACCACGATGCGTTGATGCGACTCACGCACATGGGCGCTGTCAGCTCGCCCGACGATCCGCTGATCGCGCGGCTGGAAGGGGCGCTGGCGCGCCCGGAGCTGGCTCCGCTCGTGCGCGAAGGGCTGCACTTCGCCCTCGGCAAGGCCTTCGACGATTGCGGCAACTACGACCAGGCCTTCGTTCACTACCGCGCCGGCAACGAGGTAAGCCGCAAGCGCCTGCGCCCCTATGAATGCGCGGTGACCGAGTCGCTTTTCCGCCATCTGCGCGAACGTATCACGGCGGCCTGGCTCGGTTCGGTCGAACCGGTTTCCGATCGGCCGCTTCTGTTCGTCTGCGGCATGTTTCGTTCAGGCAGCACGCTGCTCGAACAGATGCTGGCCGCGCACCCGGCGGTAACCAGCGGTGGCGAGCTCGACTGGTTTAATGCATGCCTGGCGCGCAGCGACGAGCGCTGGCCGGAGCGTGTGACGCCGGAAATGCTGCGCGTTGCGGGCCAAGGCTATCTGCACCACCTGGAGAGCCGCTTTCCGGGCGCCGTGACGGTTTGTAACAAGCGCCCCGACAACTTTCTATACCTGGGCCTGCTGAAGGCAATCTTTCCGCGGTTGCGCGTGCTGCATACGGTGCGCGATGCGCGCGATGTCTGCCTGTCGATCTACTTCCAGCAGTTCGGCAGTGCGCTCCCCTATGCCACCGATCTTGGCGACATCGCGCACTACCTGCGCGAGTACCGCAGACTGATGCAGCATTGGCGGGTGCTGATGCAGGATTCGATCCTCGATGTCGACTATGGCCGACTCGTCGCCGACCCGGAGCATGAGCTGCGGGGATTGTGCCGCTTTCTTGGCCTGGATTGGGACGCCGGGATGCTGGACTTTCGCGATGGCGTGGCACGCGTACGCACCGCCAGTGTGTGGCAGGTGCGCGAGCCGCTTTACACCCGCTCCCTCGGGCGCTGGCGCCACTACGCGGGGCAGCTTGGCGCGCTCGGCGATCTCATGACGGAGGACGCAGATGGCCGTTGAAGGGAATCCGTCGGTACAGCAATCGATTGCCGCAGCGCTGGCCGCACTGCAGCGTGGCGACGCACGCGGTGCGCTGGCGATGTTGCTGGAGGCCGAGAGGTCCGACCCGGCAGATCTGCACGTCAAACTCCATCTGGCTCTCGCACATCGGGTGCTGGGCGACTTCCCGGCAGCACTGCGCGCGCTCGACGCTGCGCTGGCCATCGACCCCTATTTCTTTCTCGCGTTGCTGTCGAAGGGCGCCGTGCTGGAACGCATGGGGCAGATGCGGTTCGCAGCGGACATCTATCAAAGTGCGCTCAAGATCGCCCCGCGTCCCGAGAACACGGCCCCCTCGCTCGACGCGCCGATCCGCCGTGCGAGGGAGGTGGTCGCCGCGCAAGCAGAGGCGCTGGCGGAGTACTTGCGCGAGCAGGTCGAGGGACTGCGAACGAGCCACGCGGGCGAGCCGCTCGCGCGCTTCGACGAATGCCTGGAGATCTACGCCGGAACGAAGCGCGTCCACAATGCGGTGCCGGTGCAGCTGCATGTGCCTCGTCTGCCGGCGATCCCGTTTTTCGACCGCGATCTGTTCCCGTGGCTGCCGCGGCTGGAAGCCGCGACGGAGACGATCCGTGCTGAACTGGTGGCGTTGCTGGAGGCGGGCATGCCGGGCTTCGCTCCGTATGTCGCGTACCCGCCCGGTACACCGGTCAATCAGTGGTCGGAGCTCAATCACTCGCGGTCGTGGAGCTCGCTATGGTTATGGCGTGACGGCGTGCGCCAAGTCGAAGCCATGGATCGGTGCCCTCGAACAACGGAGGTACTCGCGGACATGCCGCTCGCCGACCAGCCGGGTTTCGCGCCTACGGCGCTGTTCTCGGCGCTCGCCCCGCGTACGCGGATTCCGCCGCATACCGGCTCGACCAATGCGCGCCTGGTGGTTCATCTGCCACTGGTGCTGCCGGGGCCGGCGCGCTTCCGGGTCGGCAACGACACCCGGGCCTGGCGCACGGGAGAGGCATGGGTTTTCGACGATACGATCGAGCACGAGGCGTGGAACGACGCGGACGAGACGCGCGTCATCCTGATCTTCGACATCTGGAATCCACTGTTGTCGCAGGCTGAACGGGAATTGATCTCCGCGCTGCTGAAGGCGCGAAACGACTGGTACGATCCGTCGCGTAATTGATCAGCCTTGCGGGACCAGGTCGAATGCCACGCTGATGCGTGGCTGCTCTGACCTGAAGGGCACAGTGCCGTGCCACATGTAGGACGGGAACAGTGAGAGCACGCCGATCTCCGGTCTGACGACCCGCCGCGGCGGCACGGCAATGCCCAGTTCGGCCGGCGGCACCCCGAACTGCAGGTGACCCGCATCTCCGTCGCCACTGCGAACTTCCTCGGGGAGCGCGATATAAAGGGCCGAACTGATCCAGCCCTCCGGGTGAATGTGATTGGTGTGATAGCCCTGACTTCTGAGGCGCACCGACCACGCTCCAGTCATGCGGAATCCATCGCCCTCGGGCTGGCTCGGGCGGCGACTCCAGAACGGGTGCGCCGGGTCGCGGGGATACGACGCGAGGGTCGCGCGCACCGCCAGGCGGATCTGCTGTTCCAGCACGCGCAGCAAGGGATGCTTGAGGCGGAACAGGAATCCGTTGCTCTGCGTGCCTCCACGCACGGTTTGATCGATCGGGTGGGCCTGCGTGCGGTGCAAGGTTTCGAGCACGCCTCGCACCTCGTTGAAAAAATCCCCGGTGCCGGCATAGCCCGCCGGCGGCTGTACCTGCACCTGGCTGACCATGCGTTCGTAATCGAGCAGCCATGATTCGCGGGGATCGCCGAGCAGCTGCCACGCCGTGCCGCGAAACGCCCAGGCGCTCTGCTCGAGAGGATTCTCCGCGAGAACTTCCGCGCACAGGGCCTCTGCGCGCGCCGGATCTCCGGCCGCCAGCAGGTGCTCGGCGTAGGCCAGCTTGAAACCCGGATGGCGCGGATAAGCCGCGACCAGGCGCGCGAACAACCCGGCTGCCCGCGGCAGATCGCCGGTCCTGGCACAACCGATCGCATCCAGCAGTTCCAGGTCCGGCGTCTGCGGGCACCCGTGGGTCCTTGCTTCCGCCAGGGCCGTACGGCCTTCTTCGGCGCGCTCGAGCCGGATCAGGAGGTCAACCAGAACCTGCCACAGCGCGGCATTGCGCGGGTCGGATCGCGCCGCCTGCCGGAGTCTGGCCAGTGGATCCCCGGCGCCCCCGACTTGCCAGTGAAACCGGGCCCACAGCCGATGCAGCAGCGCGCTGCCCGGAAAGCGCGCGATGCCGGCCGCAAAGCATTCCAGGGCCCGCTCTACATCGCCGGCTTCGTACAGGGCTTCCCCCCGGTTCTGGTAGAGCTCCGGTGTTTCGTACCCGAAGCGTTGGGCATCGTCGTACGCTTGTACGGCTTGGGCAAAGCTGCAGTCCTCCCGCAACAGCTGGCCCAGCGAGTAATGGAGCCGGTTGGCGGCCGGGGCGTGACGAAGCCCCTCCTGGCAGGCCGCGATGGCCGAATCGAGATGTCCCTGCCGCTGTTCGATTGCCGCCAGCAGCTCCCATCCAGCCGGATAGCGGGGCGCCAGGGCCGTGACTCGAGTTGCGCAACGGCCTGCCTCGCCGAATTTTCCGGCGCCAAGCAACAGCAGGCCGAGGTTGTGCCAGCCGGGGACGAAATCGGGCGCGAACCGTATCGCCTGCCGCAGCAGCGACTCGGCCTCCGCGGCGGCCCCGCGATTCCGCGCCGCCAGCGCGAGCAGATGCAAGGCCTCGGGCTGCGCGGGCGTCACTTTCAGCACCTGCCGGCATAAAGCCTCGCCTTCCGCAATGCGGCCGCCCTGCATCAAAGTCGCTGCCTGCTGCAGCATCGCGGTGTGTTCCATCGCTGCACTGCCCTCGACCGATGATCTAACGGCCGGAAACATACCGTGCGCCCCGTGCCGGGCGCAAAAAAAAAGAGGCCGGCAAAGGCCGGCCTCATCAACAGGGAAGCGAAGGGTGGAGCAGGCTCCACCCGGCTTCGATGGATCAGAACTGCATCGACGCGCCCAGGAACCAGTACATACCCAGGTGATCGTACACGCCCGAGTACGTGTTGCCGTTCACCCGCGCAGTCACGCCATTGGTGATGATCGGCGGTTCCTCGTCCAGCACGTTGCTCACGCCGAAGCGTAGGGCCGCATAGTCGGTGATGTTCCAGGTGCCTGCCAGGTCGAAGTAGTCCTGCGCAGGGATATGGACCGGCGCGGCACTGCCCACGTGGCGCAAGTTGTCCAAATGGCGCCACGTCAGGCTGAGCGTGACGTCCCACGGTGTCTGCCAACTCGTCGTGAGGCTGTTTTTCAGCTCGAAGGTCGGCGGACCGCAGGAACCGCCGTAGACACCCTGGCACTCCTCCACACCGGCGCCCGGGAATTCCTCCTGCTCCCACGAGTCGATCACACCGAGCCGGTTGTTGAACGCCAGGCTGCCCGCACCGCCGATGTCCACGCGGTAGGACCCCTCCAGGTCCCAGCCCTTCACGCGGAAAAAGCCGATGTTCGTGGACAAGGCAATGATGCCGTTCGTCGGGGTGGAAGTGCCGAGCCACAACGTTTCCCCGGGGCCGCGGAAGACTTGATTGCACCTGATGCTCTGCTCGATGCAAAGCAGCAGCGTAGTCTCGGGATTGATTTCGGTAATGGCTCCCTGAACATCGATGTCGTAATAGTCGATGCTCACCGTCAGTCCGCTGACGAAGGTCGGTGTGAACACGAAACCGAACGACACCGTGTCGGACTTCTCCGGTTCCAGGGCGGTGTTGCCGCCGAACAGGGCATTGTACTGCTGCGCCGGGGAGCTGAGCGGCCCGCCGGCATTCCAGACGGCCTGCGACACGCCGCTGCGGGCGCATTCCGCGAAGGTGTAGCCGCGCCCGCTCAGCCCCGTAACCGGGTCGACGTCTGCGCAAGGGTCGTCATCCATGTCGAACAGCCCGCCCGCCTGCGGCGAGAACAAGTCGATGATATTAGGCGCGCGCACCGCACGCTGGAAACTGCCGCGCAGCCGGATGCTGTCGTTGAAGGCCCAGGCCAGTGCTCCCTTGTAGGTGTCGCTCTCGATACCGGTGCTGTACTCGGAATAGCGATAGCCGAGGTCGAGGGTGATCGCCTTCGCGAAGGCCTGGTCCTCGACGATCGGCACGCTGGCCTCGGTGAACAACTCCTTGACGTCGTAGCCGCCGCGTTGCTCGACCAGTGGCGCGGCCAATCCGCCGATATCGCCGCGCTGCGCGGCATCGTCCGGGATGTACTCGAGGTTTTCCGAGCGGTATTCGCTGCCGATCACGATGTCGACGCCGCTCTCGGCCCAAGGCAGCTTCCAGCCATATTCACCAAGGCTGCCCTGCAAGTAGCCGGATGCCACGTCCTGGTCAGTCGTTCCCTTCTCGAAGAACTGCTGCGAAAAGTAGGCCGTCGCCGCCGGCGTGACGCCGCCCGTCGTGAAGATGTTCCACGGCACGCAGTTCGGATCGCTGCCATCGATTACCGACGTGCATACGCCGGACGGGTCTACATTGAGCGCCCGCTGCATAAAGTTGGTATCGGTGTAGTTGTCGTTGCGGTTGCGCATATCGACTTCCGCCCTCTGCAACGACAGATCGTAGCGCCAGGCATCGCTGATCTCGCCGCGCAGCCCGAATACGCCGCGGTAGGTGGTATGACGCAGGTCGCCGAATCGCGGTCCGCCCTCGACATTGCGCCGGCCGATGTAGACGGGGATCACGTCGCTGGCACTCTCGCAGCCCATCGCCGTGAACTGCTGTGCGGACAGCAGCGGGTTGTTGCACGGGATGCTGACGCCGCTATCGAAGAACATGCCCGCGGGTGCGAACTGAGCGATCGAGCGGTTGTCCATGAACATCAACTGACTGTAGACCTCGGCATGCTCGCCGACCTCGTAATGCGCCAAGGCACCGAGCGTGATGCGCTCATCGGGACGCTGGTAGTAGCTCGGCGGGGCGAAGTTGAAGGCCGGTCCACTACCCGGTACGAACGTGCTGCCTTGGACGTTAAAAACGCCGGTGGGGAATATGAAAGTCCCGGATGCGTTGGTGCCCGAGCCACCGCAGTTCCGGACGCCGGCGGCGTTTGGGGCTCCGAGCGCGCAAGCGCTGTAATCGCGCTGCGCCTGCGTGACCGCCGCGATGTCCCGGTAGGTCGCGTAGGCCGTAATGTTGCCGCGACCGTCAGCCACGTTGCCGCCGATGATGAAGCTGAAGTCCTTGATGTCGCCATCGCTGGCAGTGCCGGTCGGGACGGCGAAACTACGTCTCCGGGATGCGTCGGCCACGACGTTGCCGTCATTCTTGTGACGGTAGCCGCTGGCCTGGTAGTCGAGTTTCACGCCCTCGAAGTCCTTGATCATGATGAAGTTCACGACGCCGGCGACCGCATCCGATCCATAGACCGACGAGGCCCCGCCCGTGAGAATCTCCACGCGGCTGAGCAGGGCCATGGGGATGAAGTTCAGATCCGCGGCGGATTCCGAGGAACTGGGCGAAGCGGTTGGCAGGCGCTTGCCATCGAGCAGAACCAGGGTGCGGCTCGAGCCGAGGTTGCGCAATTGCAGTGTCGCCGTGCCATTGGATTCGATCGACTGGCCGGAGTCCTGATCGAGGGCCACCTGCGGCATGGTCCCCAGCGCGTCTTCGACGCGTGTAGTACCGGTCAGGGCGAGGTCCACGGCGTCGATCTGGGCTACTGGGCTCGAGGTCTGCAGATTCGTCTTCTGGATGCGCGATCCGGTTACAACGATCGCTTCAAAATCTTCACCGGCGGTTGGCTCCTGCGCGAGCAATGGGAACGCGATGACCGCGGTTCCAAGGCCCAACGCGGTACGCACCGCGACCGTCAATGGCTTCTTGCGCAACATGTTGAATCCCCCAGGCTGCTGTTAACGCGACTGAGTCGACATGACAACTCGACAACTCTGGCAGGCGTTAAAGGCTGTCAGTGCCGCGATACTACCAGCACTGCCGAAAAAAACACAAATGTTGTAAAAAAGTAACAGTCAGGGGGCGGCCAGGGCCGGATGCCGGATCCGGTCGCCGGGTTTGAGCCCGATGCGCGCGGCGGTGCCGGCGACCACCTCGAGTGCCGCCTTGACCGGCCCTGCCGACCAGAGCGGCTCCAATGACTGGGGCTGCGTGCCGGCGATGATGTTGACCACGCGCCCGTCCTCGGCGATGAAGATCAGGTCGAGGGCCAGGTAGGTGTCCTTCATCCAGAAAGCGGCGATGCGGGGGCTGTCGAACAGGAACAGCAGGCCCTGCTTCGGCGGCAGCGCCTGCACGAACATCAGGCCGCGCTCGCGGCTGGCATCGTCGGCGGCGACCCATACCGTGAAGCGGTGCATGCCGCTGTCCGTGACCACCTGCAGGCGGGACTGGGGCAGGTCACGCAGGGGCGCTGGGGGGCGCTTGCCGAGCGCGCCCGCCGCAACCGCGACGCAGAGCAGCCCGCCGGCCGCCAGCGCCGCCACCCGGATCATGGCGCGGCGCCCTCGTCCACGCGGAAACTGATCCCGCCCACGAAGTCGAAGCGCGTCAACAGCACGGCCCCATCGCCATCGACCGCGCGCGCAGGCGCGGTGCAAAAGCCGCGGGCGCGGACGCGATAGCTGCGTGGCGGTAGGCCCGCATCCTCGAGTAGCTGCTGCTCGACTTCGTCGAACTGGCACAGCCGGTCGCCCTGGGTGCCGTAGATGCGCTCGCCGGCGCCGTCGAGCAGCGTGACGTTGACCGGGACCGCGCGCCCCGACGCGCCCATCGCGAGTTCGGGCGCGGCGAACACGATAGCGAGCTCGCCGCCGGCGCGCGGTCCCGCGAAGCGCAGGCGCAGTCCGCGGCCGTCGGGGCGCAGCATGCCGGCGCAGGCGAGCTCGGCGCCCTGCCAGCGGATCTCGGCTTCGATGCTGCCGCGCAGGCGCATCTCCAGAAAGCCCGCGTCGCCCGGCAGGCAGCCTTCCGCCGGCGCCGGGAGCGCCGGCGCATCGGGCGCCTGCGCGAAGAGCAGCGCGAAGATCGCGGCCGCCGTCACGCCCGCGATCCGATCAAGTGCTGCCTCGCGGCGCGACCAGAAGGTGCTTGGCCAGCGTGCCGTGCATGCGACCGATACCGCGCACGAGGTGCATGACCGCCGTCAAGAGCAGCACGCCGAATGCGATGATCAGGGGCGCGGCGAGCGGCGCCGGCGCGAAATAGACCTCGTGGTCGCGGCTGATCGTGCCCGAGCCGACGCCGGCTTCCATCAAAAGCCCGCCGATGGATCCGACGACGAGACCGAGGCTCACGCTGAGGCCGGTGACTGCGATCGTGAAGTAGAGGATGCCGAGCGGCAGCATCAGCAGGAAATAGAACATCGTGGTCCAGGTGCGGCGGTCCACCAGCATCTCCTTGATGCGTTCCAGGATCGGCAGGCCCTTGGCAGGATACAGCGGCCGGCGCGGCATGCGCTGTCCCAGCAGGCCTTCGACCAGGCGGCCCTCGGCGAGTGCCAGCACGCGCGTGAAACCCACGAACAGCAGGAATATCGGGATGCCGATGATCAGCACGATCAGGCCTGCCGACATCGAGAGACCGGTCACCGTGGCCGTGAAGTAGACGATGCCGGTGACGAGCGCGAGCAGCATGTAGAAGAGCGCGGTCCAGGTGCGCATGTCGCCGTAGACGCCGAAGAAGCGGCCGAGCAGGGTGCGCGGCACCTTGCGCGGCGGCGGCGCGAGCGCCGTGCGCACTTGCTGCTCGGTGGTGCGATAGGCGGCCGCGACTTCCTCCGGCGCACCGTAGGTGCTCGCGATCAACTCGAGCGTATCGGCCTCGTTGCGGCCGGGATTCGCCGCGACTTCTGCGCGCAGGTACTCTTCCGCATCGTAGAGGGCGTCCTGCACCAGCGCCGGATCCTCGCCGGCAAGGGCTTCGCGCAACGCCGCGAGATACTGCTCGATCGAGCGTGGGGCGGTGCGTTCATTCATGGGCTTGCTCCCTGGGTCTCGGTGGATCCGTCGACGAAATCGCGAGTGCTGCGCCAGATGTTGCGCCAATGCTGGTAGACGGCGCGGCCCTCGGGCGTGATTCGGTAATAGCGCCGCGGCGGGCCAGCGTAGGACGGCACGATGCGGCTCGCCAGCAGGCCATTGGCCGACAGCTGGCGCAGCACGGGATAGAGCGCACCTTGCTTGACCGGCGCCTGGCCCGCGGCCTCGACCTGCAGGCGCTTGGCGATCTGATAGCCGTAGAGATCCTCGTCGGCCTGCTCGAGGACGGCGAGGAGCACCAGGCCGACGAGCCCGGCGTTGAGTTCCCGCTGGAACTTCTGCGACAGTCGCTCCTGCTCGTCGCGAGCTTCAGCGCTGCCGGCAAGGACGGTATCTGGTTCCACAGATGACTACCTGTTTAGTAGCACTATGTAGTGAATAGTACTACTAACTGAATACTAGTCGAGCAAATTAACTGCTTATTGCTTAAGCCCGCAGGCCCAGCCCAACGCCGAGGAG
>Ga0187892_10007521_pt1 | contig 15490 bp, 12 predicted proteins | sample MA1701073metaG_FD_139345 | JGI IMG/M metagenome (GOLD analysis project Ga0187892, IMG submission 139345) | Bio-ooze microbial communities from a basaltic lava cave in the Kipuka Kanohina Cave System on the Island of Hawaii, USA - MA170107-3 metaG ... | reverse complement strand
GGGAATAGGTACGCCGCAATGGAGGTGATCAGGATATTGCCGAGGGCGATCGGGAGCATCACCTTCCACCCGAACCGCATGAGCTGGTCGTATCGCAGTCGCGGCAAGGTAGCCCGCAACCAGAAGAACAGGAACAGGAAAAAATAGACCTTGACCGTGAACCAGAAGACGCCGGAGGCCCAAGCTAAGTTTGCCCACGAGCCGTAAAATTGGAGGAAGGGGGCCGGCGCGTTCCACCCTCCCAGGAAGAGGGTGGCGGCAATGCAGGAGACGAGGATCATGTTGGCGTATTCCGCCATGAAAAAGAAGGCAAACCGCATCCCGCTGTATTCGGTGAAGAAGCCAGCCACCAGTTCACTCTCCGCCTCCGGCAGGTCGAACGGCAGGCGGTTGGTCTCCGCCACCGAAGAGATGACATACACGACGAACGCGAAGATTTGCGGGAACGGCGGGGCGAAGATGAACCAGTTCCAGAACCAACCGCTCTGGGCCTCTGTGATCTTCACGAGGCTCAGCGAGCCGGCCAGCAGGAGCACCCCCACGATCGCCAGGCCCACGTTGAGCTCATAGCTGATCACCTGCGCCGCAGCCCGTAATCCGCCCAACAGCGAGTATTTGCTATTCGACGCCCATCCTCCCAGGATGATCCCGTACGCGCCGATGGATGTGAAAGCCAGGATGTACAGAATCCCGATGTTGATATCGCTGATCACGAAGGGCTGGAACTGGACTCCGAAGACCTCTATGGTCAGGTTGGGCCCGAACGGTACAACGGCAAAGCCGATCAGCGCTGGCACCAAGGCCAGAATAGGTGCCAGGCTGAACAGAAACTTATTCGCCCCCGCCGGGATGATATCTTCCTTGAAGAACAACTTGAGGCCGTCGGCGACGGGTTGGAGGATGCCGTAGGGTCCCACTTCCATGGGTCCCATGCGGTCCTGCATCCAGCCGAGCACCTTGCGCTCTGCTAATGTCAAGATTGCAACGGTGACAAGCACCACACCCATGACCACCGCGATCTGGGCAAGCGACAGAGCTATCTTAATCCCGACTTCAGCCACGACCCCTCCAAGTTCGTTAATCGTTAAACGAATAGCGTTTAACGATTAACGGTTCTAAGCCTTCTCCACTTTCACCTGCGTCGACTTGTAATATGGCACTCCCGTTTGCGGGTCTGTCAAAAGGCGTAACAGGCGCAGTGCATCCTCGGCGAAATGTTCCGGGAACAGTGCGAGACCTTCCGGCACGCGGTCCAGCAGTTTCACGGTCGTCGTCATCTCGCCCTGCTCGTTGGAAATCCGGACCCGGTCGCCCTCTGCGACCCCAATCTGCTGCGCGTTGGCTGGATTCAGCCCAAGGAAGCTGGCCGCCTGAATCTGGAGCAGACCTTTCGCACGGGTCGAGAGCTTGCCGGAATGGAACAACGTCTGCCCAACCACGAGCGTAAAAGTTCCTTCTTTCCTCGAGCCACGCGCCACTTGTCCCTCGCCTGTGAGCGAGTAGCGGCTTGCCAAATCCTCGGTGTAGCCCTCGCGCAGGTAACAGTCCACCACAGTCTGATCGGGCCGTGGCGGGGTTGGAGTAGGACCAAGAAGGCCATAGCCGGGAATCAGACTCCTGATTTCCTTCAGGATCTCTCTGGACTCGCCGTACTCAAGCGGATACCCCATCAGCACCGACAGGGCAGACAGAATCTCCCAATCCGGCCTGCTTTCGCCGATCGGCTCAATGGCCTGCCGTACCTGTTGCACATGGCCCTCGGTATTCGTGACGGTGCCGTCTTTCTCGGCGTAGGAGCAGGCCGGAAGGACGACGTGGGCGAGTTTAGCGGTTTCGGTGAGGAACAGCTCCTGGCAGACGAGAAACTCGAGCTGTTCGAGCGCCTCTTTTGCGCGGACTGCTGTTGGCAGTGACTCGACCGGATTCTCGCCGACGATCAGCATGGCTTTGATCTTGCCGGCCCGCGCCTCCTCGAGCATCTCCATCAACGTTCTGCCTGCTCCTTGTGGCAACTCCTCTTTCCAGAGGCCCGCGATGCGGTCTCGTGCCGGACGGTTGTTGAGATCGGAAGGTCCAGGGAGGAACTCCGCCACGGTTCCCATCTCCACTGCTCCCTGATCGTTGTTCTCTTCGGCCAGGGGAGCCACGCCACAGCCTGGTTGATCGTGTTTGCCGGTGAGCAGTAGCAGGTCCAGGAGATTTGTGACGATGCCGTACCCCCCTGGGGCTCGCAACACACCCTGTCCAATCAGGATGACAGTCCTGGCAGCAGAGGCAAATGCGCGCGCTGTCTCTTTCATGGTGCTCGACATTGCTCCGGTCGCCCCTTCAATTGCCGGCCATGGGCAAGCCCCCACCGTGTTGCTGATGGCTTGAATGTAGGAGGTGGCCCGCTGAGCCAGGGCTTGGTCCACCAGACCCTCCTCGATGACCGCCTTGATGAGCCCCAGTATGATGTTCCCGAATTGCTCAGGGTTGGCGGAGACATGGTGCGTGGCCAGGTTGGTGATGTTGCTGATGGTCCCAACCGCCGGCACCAGTGACTCGATCGTCAGGAGCGTCGCTCCCCGCTTCTTGACCGCCTCTTTCACCTTGAGGCCGGTGATCGGGTTGGTCTCTGTGACATTCGTGCCGACGAGCAGGAGCGCATCGGCGGAGACGATGTCCTCGAACGTGACGGACCAGCGATGGGTCCCCAGCACCCGGCGGAGCGCCCGGACCCCGTTGATGTGTCCGTAGCGGGCGCTGCTGTCGATCCGATTGGAGCCGATGGCCAGCCGCATGAATTTCTGGAAGACGTACAGGTCTTCATTCGTGCAGCGGGACGCGATCAGGCCGCCGAAGACCGCCGGTCCGTGTTGCAGTTTCAGGCGGGTGAGGGTTTCAGCGACATATTCAAGTGCCTCTTCCCAAGTCGCCTGGACCAGTTGGCCGTTGCACCTGATGAGAGGATGCTGAAGGCGGTCCGGATGCGTGGTGACGTGGTACCCGAAAAAGCCCCGCGCACACAGGTCGCCGTTGTTGCGGCCGGCTCCGTGGGCGGACATAACCTCGATTAACTGGTTCTCCTTGGTCTGAATCGTAATCTGGCAGCCGTCGCCGCAGTAGGTGCAGATCGTGTCGGCGCGTTTCAGCATCCATGGGCGGAACTCGTACATGGAGAGACGGCTGGTAAAGGCGCCGACCGGGCAGATCTGGACACACCCGCCGCAAAATTCGCAGTCCAGCTCGTGGTGGGTGAAGTGTTAGATTTCGGTCATCGTGCCGCGCCCGACCGGTGCGAGCGCCTTCACGTCCATCACTTCATCGCAATACCGCACGCAGCGCAGACACTGGACGCAGCGGTTCATCTGTGTCTCGATCAGCGGGCTGAAGTATTCCTTCTCGAACACCCGCTTGACCTCGATGAACCGGCTCGTGGTCGGGGTGTACTCGTGCGAGAAATCCTGGAGGTCGCAGCGGCCTCCTTGATCGCAAACCGGACAGTCCAGCGGATGGTTGGCCAGGATGAATTCCAGCACCGACTTATGCGCTTCGTTGACCACCGCGGTGGCGGTCCGCACGACCATGCCCTCGGCGACCGGCGTGCTGCAGGAAGTCTGCAGCTTGGGCATCTTCTCGACCTCGACCAGGCACATCCGGCAGTTGGCGTCCCACTTGAGCTTGGGATGGTAGCAGAAGTGGGGAATCATCACGCCCATCTGCCGAGCCGCCTCGATGACGAGGGTACCCTTCGGGACCGTGACTGAGACCCCATCAATCGTTAACCGGACTGTCTCAACCATTGTGTTCGGCATAGGATCGTTGTTCGGTACTCGTCAGACGAACAATTCAGTGACGTGCACCCACCGGCATCATCAGGGATGACGTGTCGGTAGCCTCAGCCGCGCGGATCAGCTCCTCGTATTCGTGGCGCCAGTGCTCGAGCGTGCTCATAATCGGCGCGACTTCAGCGTCGCCAAATGCGCAGACCGTTCGACCCGCAATGTTCTTGCATAGATCGGTCAATGTTTCAAGGTCCTCTATCCGTCCGCGTTTCGCCACGATGCGGCGCAGGGTCTGCACCAGCCACGGGCTGCCTTCTCGGCATGGGCTGCATTTCCCGCAAGATTCGTGATTGAAGAACTCCATCAACTGCAGCGCTGCCCAGACCATGTTGGTGCCCTCTTCCATCACCGTCACGCCGCCGGACCCGAGCATAGAACCGGCCTGAGCCACCGACTCGAAGTCCATTTTCACGTCCAGGTGCTGGTCGGTGAAAAACGCCGCAGACGCCCCGCCTGGGATGATCGCCTTGAGGGGTTTGTCGGATCGCATACCGCCGGCGTGTTCATAGATCAGCTCGCGGAACGCGATGCCCATCGGGACCTCATAGTTCCCCGGTCGCTTGACATGCCCGCTGACGCAGAAGATGCGGGTGCCGGTGCTCTTTGGCGGAGACCCGATCGAGGCAAACCATTCGGGGCCCCGATTGATGATGTGCGGCAGGTTCGCCAGGGTTTCCACGTTGTTCACCACGGTCGGTTTGTTATAGAGGCCGTGCGTGGCGGGGAATGGCGGCTTGACTCGGGGAAGGCCGCGCTTGCCTTCCAGTGACTCCAGGAGTGCAGTTTCTTCCCCGCAGATATAGGCTCCAGCGCCGCGATGAAGCCATATCTCGATATTGACGCCAGTGCCCAAAATGTTCCGGCCAATGTAGCCGGCCGCCCGGGCTTCCGTCAGGGCCCGCTCCACGATCCGGGCACCCAGAGCAAACTCCCCTCGGATGTAGATGTATGCAAGCTCAGCGCCGATGGCATAGCAGGCGATGAGAATCCCCTCCAGCATCTGGTGCGGGTCGCGCTCCATCAACTGACGGTCCTTGAAGGTCCCCGGCTCACTCTCGTCGGCGTTGCAGCAGAGGTATTTGGGACCCCGGTGGTCTTTCGGGAGGAATCCCCACTTGACGCCGGTGGGAAAGCCCGCGCCTCCACGGCCTCGCAGGCCGGACTTCTTAACCATTTCCGTGACGTCGGCAGGCGCGATCTTGCCCAGCGTCTTCCGTAGCGCCTTGTAGCCTCCGGCGCGCTCATAGTCGGCGAGCGAGCCGCTGTAGCCGGGCTGCATCATGTTCTTGAGGAGAATCAGTTCGTGCTTTGGCATCTCAAGAAATCCGTGGTTCGTGAAGCGTCGCTCGTGAAGCGTGAAGCGTCAGGCATCTTAGATTTCTTTTCTGCGAGAGACGAGATACCCATCACGCTTCACGCCCCCTGCTTCGCAGGGGCTGGTTCCGGCCACATGAACGGCCCGCTCTTCAAGGGAGACGTGCCGTCACGTTTCAGGTCCGCCAGAATCAGATCAACTTTTTCCTCGGTCAGCCGTTCGTAGTAATCGTCGTTGACCTGCATCATCGGGCCGGTTCCACAGGAGGCTAGACATTCCACCGTGCTCAGCGTGAATAGGCGATCCGGGGTGGTTTCACCCGGCCTGATTCCAAGCCGCGCCTGGAGCCAACCAAGGAGGGCGTCTGAGCCGACCAGCGCACACATCAGGGATTTGCAGACCTGGATATGGAATGTGCCGATCGGCTTCAGATTCAGCAGCGTATAGAACGTCACTACCTCATAGACCTGCGGGGGCGTCAATCGCAGGATCGCGGCAATCTCTTTCATAACCGCTTCGCTCACGTAGCCTTCTTCACGCTGCGCGAGGTTCAATAGCGGCAGCAGTGCGGACCGCCGAACCGGGTACCGGCTCAGTATTTCCTCAATCTCGGCGCCATACTTCTCTTTCAACACGCTCAACCTCTCTTCGCCTTCACGCTAGTGGCGGGCCAGGGTGTTCCTCAGTGCGCGCGTCCAACGAGGCCTTCTTAGGCGCGCGTTGCGCGAGCATCAGGAACATCCTGGCTGCCGCCTCATCTATCACATTCTCCCATGACGATGTCATAGGTGCCGAAGATCGTGATGATGTCTGCGACCAGATAGCCCCGCGCCATGTGGTCGAATGCTCCCATGTGGACAAAGGAAGGAGCCCTGATCTTCAGGCGGTACGGCCGCGGGCTCCCGTCGCTGATGATGAAGAACCCCAACTCTCCCTTCGGAGCTTCGGTCGCGCAATAGGTCTCGCCCTTGGGCGGTTTGAAGCCCTGGGTGAAAATGATGAAGTGGTGAATCAGGCTTTCCATATCCCGCATCACCTTCTGTTTCGGCGGCGGGATGATCGTAGGAACGTCCGCCACGATGGGGCCGTCCGGCATCTGGCTCAGACATTGCCGGATGATCCGGCAGCTCTGGCGCAATTCCTCCATCCTGACCCAGTAACGATCATAGGTGTCGCCGTTCTTGCCGACTGGCACCTCCCACTCCACCTTGTCATAGGCACCGTAGGGCTCGAACTTGCGGACGTCATAAGCGATGCCAGAGCCTCTTAGCACCGGCCCGGTGAGCCCGAAGTTGATCGCATCCTCACTGGAAATGACCGCCACATTCTTGGTGCGGGCCAGCCAGATCCGGTTGGACTGGAGCAGCTCGTCATACTCCCGGATGTGATCCGGAAAGGAGTCCAGAAACGTCTTCAGTCGTGCGACGAGGTCAGGGGTGAAATCGCTGTCCACGCCTCCGATGCGGTAATAGTTCAGCGTCAGCCGGGCGCCGCACAGTTTCTCGAATAGGTCCAGGAGGACTTCGCGTTCTCGGAAGGTCCAGAAGAAGACTGTCATGGCGCCGATATCCAAGGCCTGAGTCCCGAGCCAGAACAGGTGGCCGATGATCCGCTGCATCTCGGCGACGATGGTCCGGATGTACTCGGCCCGTTCGGGGATCTCGATGCCCAACAGCTTTTCCACGGCTCGGACATAGGCATAGTTGTTGGTCATGGAGCAGACGTAGTCGAGCCGGTCCGTGTGTGGAATGATCTGCATGTACGCCAGACCTTCGGCCAGCTTCTCCACCCCGCGGTGCAGGTATCCCAGATCGGGTGTGGCCTTGACGATCCGCTCGCCGTCGAGTTCCAGGACGACCCGTAGCACACCGTGCGTGCTCGGGTGTTGAGGGCCCATGTTGAGGAGCAGCTCTTCTTTTCGGTGCGAGCCTGATGGTGCCGTGCTGCCCTCGGCCAGGAACGGTCGCTTGCCCTCTTCCGGAATCTCTCCGACGGTCGTCTCCACCGCCGGTTCGTCCAGCCTCGGGATGAACTCAAACTGGCTCCGCCACCCTTTGCCCTCCGTAGGGAAATCTTTTCTCAACGGATAGCCCTCGTCGTAGTCCTCTGGCATCAGGATCCGTCTAAGATCAGGATGACCGCTGAAACGGATGCCCATGAGGTCGTACACCTCGCGCTCCATGAAGTTCGCACCTTTCCAAATGCTGGTCACGGAGGCGATACTGGGCTCATCCTCAGTCACGCGAGCCTTGATACGGATCCGCATGCGGTGGGGGAGAGACAAGAGATGATAGATCACCTCAAAACGTTCGTGATCTTCTGGGTAGTCCGCTGAGCAGATATCCGTGATATGGTCGAAGGCAGCTCCGGGGTCGTCATGGAGAAACGTCATGACGTCAAGGATCCGATCGGTGGCTACGCGGGCGGACAACTCCGCTCGCGGCCCGCGGTCCTCCACGGAAAGGACAGCGTCCGGGAATTTCGCCTTCAGCGTCTCAAGCAGCGGGTGCATGGTTCTTCAGTTCGGGGAAAGCGCCTCTTGTTGCGTCTGTTAATTCAGTTTTGTCCGTTAACGGACTCAACCGACCGAACCGACCCAACGGGCAAAACGTCTCTCACTTCACAAAGACCTTCTCGCGTTGAATCTTCTCCTGCAGCTTGAGCAGGCCATCCAGCAGCGCTTCAGGCCTGGGAGGACAGCCCGGCACATAGACATCGACGGGCACAATCTGATCCACGCCCTGCACGACGCTATAGCTGTTGTAATGATTGCCCGAGGTGGCGCAGGAGCCCATTGAGATGACATACCGGGGTTCGGCCATCTGGTCATAGATGCGGCGAATTACGGGGGCCATCTTGCGCGTCACGGTGCCGGCCACGATCATCAAATCGGATTGCCGCGGGGAGGCGCGGAACACCCCGGCGCCGAAGCGATCAATATCGTACCGGGAGGAAACCGTCGCGATCATTTCAATGGCGCAACAGGCCAGCCCAAAGGTCATCGGCCAGAGCGCCGACTTCCGGGCCCAACCGACGAGAGCATCCAGGGTGGTCGTGATCACGTTCGCTTCAAATTGTCGTTCAAGCATACTCATACGTCACCCAAAGTGATGAATGATGAGTGATGAATGCTGAGTTAGGGAGCCAGAGCTTCAGCCGTCTTCATTCATCATTCAGCAATCATCATTGTCGGCTAATCCCACTCCAGCGCCCCCTTCTTCCACGCATACCAAAACCCGACCACAAGGATGCCGATAAACAGCGCCATTTCCAGCAGCCCCACCAAGCCCAGTTTGCGATAGGCTACCGCCCATGGAAACAGGAAGATGATCTCGATGTCAAAAATGACGAACAGCATCGCGATGATGTAATACCGCATCGGAAACTGGACGCGGGCGTCAGAGAACAGGGGGCTCCCGCTCTCATAGGGGGTCAGCTTGGCCCGATAGGGCCGGCTGGGCCGGACCACCCACCCGGCCAGCAGGGTCACCAACCCGAACCCCAGCACGATAACGATGAAGGCCACGATGGGGATGTAATTGAGAGGAACTGCTTCATTGCTCATGTTCGACTCGTTAGGGGTGAGGCGTTAGGCGTGAGGCGATAACAGCCCACTTCTTCACACCCCTTACGTCTTACCCCTCATGCCTCACGGTTGGCTCAGCGGTGTTTGACAATGCTGAGCCGAAAAATGGCCTGAAGCGAAGTCCATCTAACTGTGGCTCCGTGATCCCCTTATGCTGGATCAGGATTTTGAAGGTGCGGCCCATGCCTTCGGGGCGCAACAAATGGATGACCGACTGGAACTCGGCGGAGCCTGGCTCGAGGGACTCCAGCATCTGCTCTAAACCCAGCCCCATCAAAAAACTCATTTGGTTCGTGAATCCGGTGACGTGGAGTCCCGCCTCTTCGCCGGTGACGGCCAGACTCGTAAAGTCCACGTGGGCCGTTATATCCTGGAGCCCCACCCGGCTGTACGGGGATTCCGACGCCGTTTGTGAGTAGTAACACAAGAGTGTTCCTCTGGGACGGTCTGGCCCATAGAGGTCCTGCGCGGTGTGGCCATAGTCAATCGTGATCACGAAACCGCGTCCCAGCACCCGAGCCACATCCTGCATCCATGTCAGCGCATGCAAATTGATCTCGGTGGTGTACCCGTCTGGAAGGGTCACGCCGAGGGAAGCCAGGCGACGCAAGGACTCCGACAAGTCCGGTGTCGAGAGAGCCTGCAGGCACTCCTCAAACCGTCCGTCTCGATACTCAACGAACACTTCCTTCGGTTCGCGTTGTTCGATCCTGATGCGGTGCACCGGAAAGGCATCAACCAGTTCGTTCGAGAGCACCACGCCGGCCACGCTCCCTGTCGGAAACTCCTCCAGGCCGTTGACCCAGGACACGGTGCCGGGGGAGTCGAGCCAGGGAGCCAGATGACGCTGCTGGCAAGCCCGCATGGCGGGACTGCGTTCGATCAGCACGTAGCGCAGACGATGACGAAAGGAATCCGTTGATTCCGCGCAAGCTGCGAGGAAATCGCGGGCCAGCAAACCCTTGCCTGCGCCCATTTCGACGACGGTGATGGGATCGGGTCGGCCGAGCAGGTCGTCCACTTGGCGGATCTGTCGTGCGAGTGCCTGGGCAAGCGCCGGGTGTACGTCGGCGCTGGTGTAATAATCACCTGACCAACCGATCCGTTCTTCGTTGACTCCTTCGGTCTGGCGCATGTAGTAGCCGAACCGGGGATGGTAGAGCGCCAGCTCCATGAAGCGCGCGAATGTGATCGGTCCTGAGCGGAGGATTTCCTCGGTTATCTCAACGACAAGATTGGGATGACCAATGCTCATGCGGTGTACCTTCAGACATAGATGGAAAGGGGGAGGAAGTACCAGGCCGGCACCCTCCTCCCCCTCCGCGACGACGAAGAAGGAAGGCTACATTAGCCTCCCAAACCTTGGCAAGTCAAGCCCAAAGACATTGAAAAGCCGATAAATTTCAGAGTTTGATCGGTCGAAGTCCTAGGCCGGGGACGCGGGGCCAGGGGCAGTCAGCCGACGGCTTGACGGCGAGGACTATAGATACGCCACTGCTTCTACTATTTATTATTATCGCTGGCTCGGTGGGCTAGCTCCAACTGCGGCCGTCGAACGAGCACTGCTTCATCGTGCGCGTTCCGGGAGCACAGGAGCTAGCCCACCGAGCCAGCACCCTTCACGCTCCGTGACACTTCTTGTATTTCTTGCCACTTCCGCAGGGACAGGGATCGTTGCGCCCGACTTTCTCATGCTCACGATGGACGGTCCGCTGTACGGGCGTGGCCGGTTCCTCTCCACGATTGAGTGTTATTCGAACCGGTTGCTGAGGGCGGGCCGCGGCTGGGGGCGCTTCACCCCTGACAGCCTGGACGCGGAACAGTCGCTCAAGCGCGTCGGCCTTGATCCGATCCATCATGGCGGCGAACATGTCGAACCCTTCTCGCTTATACTCGATCAGCGGGTCCTTCTGTCCATACCCTCGCAGCCCGATGCCGTCCCGAAGCTGGTCCATACCGAGGAGGTGGTCTTTCCAGTGGTGGTCGATCACCTGCAGGAGCAACATTTTTTCCAGGTAGCGGAGCAGGTCCGAACCGAGTTCCTCTTCCTTCCGCCGGTAGGCGCCGAGCACCCGTTCCCGTAGTTCTTCCCGCAGGGCATCCCGACCCATCTCCTTCAGATCGGCCTCCGCGCCGCGATCCTCCTTGGTCACGTCCTGTCCGAACTGAGCCTGCAGTGCCTCCGTCAACCCGTTGAAGTCCCACTCTTCCGGATACTGCTCAGCCGGGCAATAGACGTCCACCAGCGAGTCCACCACTTCCGTCATCATCTCCCTGATTTCCTCGGCAAGGTCCTCTCCCATGAGGATGGCGCGCCGGTGCTGGTAAATGACCTCGCGTTGCTTGTTCATGACGTCGTCGTACTCGAGGAGCTGTTTGCGAATGTCGAAGTTGTGCGCCTCCACCTTCTTCTGCGCGTTCTCGATCGCGCGGGTGACCATGCGGTGTTCGATCGGCACCCCTTCTTCCATCCCCAGCTTCAGCATGAGATTGGAGATGCGCTCCGAGGCAAAGATCCGTAGCAAGTCGTCCTCCAGGGAGAGGTAAAACCGTGAGGTGCCGGGATCGCCTTGTCGGCCGGCACGGCCACGAAGCTGGTTGTCGATGCGACGGCTTTCGTGCCGTTCCGTACCCAGGATATGGAGGCCTCCCCGGGCGACCACCTCTTTCTTATTGGCTTCACAGTCCGCTTTGATCTGCTCGTACATCGCTTTTTTACGGTCCTCGGGCAACTCCTCATCCTGGTACAGCACGCGCTTGAACAGAAAATCCGGATTGCCGCCGAGCAGGATGTCGGTGCCGCGACCGGCCATGTTTGTGGCGATCGTCACCGCCTCTTTCTGCCCAGCCTGCGCGATAATTTCCGCTTCCTTCTCATGGTATTTGGCGTTCAGCACGTTGTGCTTGATGCCATGGCGCTTGAGGTAGCCCGACAACCGCTCAGACTTCTCAATGGAGATCGTGCCGACCAGAACCGGCTGACCGCGCTCATAGCAGTCCTTGATTTCCTCGACGATCGCGTCGAATTTTTCCTTTTCAGTCCGGTAGATCACGTCGGCATAATCGGTCCGGATCATGGGGCGGTTGGTCGGGATCACGTTCACGTCCAGGTTGTAAATCTTGGCGAACTCGCTCGCCTCGGTGTCGGCCGTGCCGGTCATGCCGGCCAGCTTGGCGTACATGCGGAAGTAGTTCTGGAACGTGACCGACGCCAGCGTCTGGTTCTCGTTGGCGATCTTCACGCCTTCCTTCGCCTCGACCGCCTGGTGCAGACCGTCGCTCCACCGGCGTCCGGGCATCAGGCGGCCGGTGAACTCATCCACGATAATGACCTCGCCGTCCTTCACGACGTAGTCCACGTCCCGCTTGTAGATCGCGTGGGCCTGGAGCGCCTTCACGACATGGTGGACCAGCTCCATGTGGGCGAGATCGTACAGGTTCTCTACGCCCAGCAGCTTTTCGACGCGCGCGTTGCCCTCTTCCGTCAAGGCGGCGGTCTTGGTCTTCTCCTCGATCGTATAGTCTCGCTCGATCTTAAGCTGTGGAATAATCGAGTTGATCCGGTAATAGAGGTCGGTGGATTCGTCGGTCGGGCCGGAGATGATCAGCGGCGTGCGGGCCTCGTCAATCAGGATGCTGTCCACCTCGTCCACGATGGCGTAGTTCAACTCCCGCTGAACGGCCTGGCCGATGTCGGTGACGATCAGGTTGTCCCGCAGGTAGTCGAAGCCGAACTCGTTGTTGGTGCCGTAAGTGATGTCGGCCCGGTAGGCTTCCTGACGCGTGCAGGGACGCAGGTGCTGCAGACGTTTATCCGACGCGTCGTAATTGGGATCAAACAGGAACGAGGCATCGTGCTGGATCACACCGACCGACAGGCCCAGGGCGTGGTAGAGGGGCCCCATCCATTGCGCATCCCGCTTGGCCAGGTAATCGTTGACGGTGACTAGGTGCGCGCCTTTGCCGTTGAGCGCATTCAGATAGAGCGGGAGAGTGGCCACCAAGGTTTTCCCTTCTCCGGTTTTCATTTCAGAGATCTTGCCTTGGTGCAGCACCATGCCGCCCAATAGTTGCACATCGAAATGTCGCATCAACAGCTTCCGCTTGGACGCTTCCCGGCAGACCGCGAAGGCTTCCGGCAGAAGTTCATCCAGTGGTTCCCCTGCCTCGAGCCGCTTCCGGAATGCCTGGGTTTTATCCGTAAGGGCGAGGTCCGAAAGGGAGGTCAATGACGGTTCAAGTGCATTGATGCGGTCGACCGTCGGCCGCAAGCGCTTGATCTCGCGGTCGTTTTTGCTGCCGAAGATCAGATTCAGGAGGTGTGTGAGCATCGAAGCCTAACCCATTCAGACTACAGACAAATTTGTGTGCATTTAGAAGAGTATACAGCAATTCGGACCGTAATCAATAGGAAACCGGGCAAGCGTCGCGACTTGACACCCGATCGCCCTCTGTTTAGTATTCGGCCTCACGCTCTTTCGGGATCTAGTGCATGGAACATGAATAGAGCCCTGCTACGCTCCCTCGCGGTTACCCTGACCGTCTGCCTCCTGCTCCTCAGCGGGCTCATGTACCCGCTGATGGTGCCGCATGCCGTGCATCATGCACACCACAAGGCTGCGACTCATGCAACTGCCCTCTGTTCGTGGATGTGTGCGGCGGGACAGGTGCTCGAAGGGGTTTCGTTCGGTTTCGACACGCATCTCAATCCAGTCACACTGACCGGTATCGTGGTTTCCCACGAGCCGCCTAGTGCCGCTCTTCCCTCCTCCTCAACCCGCGGCCCTCCAGTTTTCTCCGTCTAGTGTAACCTCGAGACAACCGGGCTGTATCGGATTGCCTCAAGCCCATGTACGCCGCACCCTCGCGTACACATGAGGGGAGGTAACCGTTCTTTCGGTGAGACTGACTCCTTGGGGGACCACAATGATGAAAGATATTGATGCAGCCCATAGCGGTGATCAATTGGCTCAGTCACGGCGCCGCCGGGCGCCCGTGGCCGGAGCGTTGAGACGGAGAAGACATGGGCAAAACGACGATTCGCATCATTTCCGGACTCTTTCTGCTGTTGACCGGGGTTGTGTTGAGTATCGTAATGACGTCGCCCGTGCAGGCGTCCTGCGGGGCCGTGACCTGCTTCGTGGTGATCGGATCACAGCAGCAGGTGCCCCAGAAAGGTCTTCTGACAATCAACGGGATCTACAACTATACACCGATGCGATTGTTGGAAGGGACATCCGGGGTGATTCCGGCCATCGATCAGGCGGGGCGCCGCTTGATTCTGGATCATCATCAGGAAACCAGGACCATTACCCAGACCTTCACGCTCGATCTGAACTACGGCGTTACGGAACGATTTGGGTTGCAAGTCACCCTGCCGTATCTGAAAAGGACACACCGTCACATTGACGAGCTGGGTGAAGCGAACGGCGGCGCCGGCGAGTCGGTCAATTTCTTCGACAATGGCATCGGGGACATTCGTGTGACCACCAAGTACAACGTGCTGCCCACACTGCGGAGTATGGTGGTGATGGGATTCGGTGTGGACATCCCGACCGGCGACACCAACGCGAGGGACAGTAGCGGGGGAGTGATGGAAGCACCCACACAGCTTGGGCGTGGCAATGTCGGTCTGATCGGATCGGTTTATCAGACCTATGAGCTGGTTCCACACCGTGTGAACCAGTTCAGCTTTGCAAGCTATCGCCACACCTTTCGGAACAACGACGGCTACCAATTCGGGGATGAATATCTGCTCAACCTAGGTCTGAATCTCGTGACGGTACCTTGGCTTGTCCTAACCCAGCAGCTCAACTACCGCTATCTCACTCACGATAACATCAGCGCCTCGTTGGAACGATCGCAGAATCCAAGTGATCCGACCTTCCCCGACGAGCCGATCGGGCTCGATCCAAACATCAGTAACCGCCGGGTCCCCAATACTGGGTCAACCTACCTGGCCTATACGCCCGGGTTTCAGATCAATTTCGGAGGAAGCACCTCCGTCTACTTCTATTCGCAGATTCCGATTGCGCGAGACGCCAACAACAATCTTGCGCAGGGAACGAGCTTTGTGTTCGGCGTGACGCAGTATCTTCGGGGGCCTAGTTTGTTTGAGTAGAGAGATTAGGAGGGCGGGGCCGCTCCTGCGGCTTGGCCCTCCTAGCGTTCTGGCATGCAGGCAGAGTGAAAGAGGAGGGTGAGATGAAATCACAGGTTATCAGGGCTGTTGTTGGCATTGCCGCTCTTTCCATTGCCTTGATGGGGCAGATGGATGTTCCAGCGTGGGGCATGGGCACGAGGCCTCCAGCCATCGGAATGCCCGCATCGGAGTTTATTCTGCCGGACCTTGATGGTCGTGCTCAGAGTCTGAGCCAGCACCGCGGCAAGATCGTGTTAGTGAATTTCTGGGCCACCTGGTGCAAGCCCTGCACGACCGAGATGCCGGCCATGCAGACTGCGTATGACAAACTGCGTGACAAAGGTTTCATAGTGCTGGCCGTGAACGAGCTAGAGGATGAAGCGAAGGTGCGTGAACACATTCGAGCGTACGGCCATACGTTCCCGGTCTTGATGGATCATGATAACCGGGTGGCGAACCAGTACGGGGTGTATGGCTTGCCGGTCAGCGTCTTCATCGACGAGGCAGGTATCGTGCAAGAGTACATCAAAGGGGGACTGCTGACCGAACCCAGAATATACGAGGTTGTGGACCGAATCAGGACCGGTGCCCAACTCAAGGTCACAGCACGTTGATTTCGG
>Ga0187892_10007519_pt1 | contig 15495 bp, 19 predicted proteins | sample MA1701073metaG_FD_139345 | JGI IMG/M metagenome (GOLD analysis project Ga0187892, IMG submission 139345) | Bio-ooze microbial communities from a basaltic lava cave in the Kipuka Kanohina Cave System on the Island of Hawaii, USA - MA170107-3 metaG ... | reverse complement strand
CTTTCACCGCAGAAATCGCGAGCACTCACCGCATGCAAACCCGCTGGTCACAGGCCTTTTTCAAAGAACTTCTTGGGCGACCCGAATCAGCTATGGGGCCGTAAGGGGGAAACTCCCGCTAGGCCCGGCTCCTGGTCGACCGTCGGTCGTCCCGCTTCTCGGGTCACCATGGCGATTCGCTTGCCGGACCGGAGGCAACGAGCCGTACTGCGCCCGGAAAGCCGTCGGCACCGTGCGCACCGCAACCGAGCTCGGGGGGGAGGACTCGAACCCCCAATGTCTGGACCAGAACCAGATGTGTTACCGATTACACCACCCCCGAAGGGCGGCGCCCATCGTAGTGGAGGCTCTCGGCGCCAGCCGCCTGGCTGACCCGCTCGTCGATGCCGGCCATCCGCCGGAAGCCGAGGAGGCGGCCCACAGCCACCGCCACCGTCTCTTTGCCCAGATAGGGCAGCGTGCCGAGACCCGAGATGGGTGATGCGCGCGCCGGCGATGTCCACGCCTGCAGGCCCAGCTCGCCGGCCATGGCCGTGATGCGGGCCGAGTGGAACCCGTCGGAGACCAGCAGCACCCTGGTGATGCCCCGCCGCTTGAGGAAGGCCGAGGCCGCCGCCAGTTGCTGCCAGGAGTTGCGACCGCTCACCTCCCGAAGGATGGCCGGTTGAGGGACGCCGTGACGGGCCAGGTAGTCGGCCGAGACGGCGGCCTCGGTCACCCGGTCGCCGGGCCGCTTGCCGCCCGTGACGACGACCTTCGGCGCCAGCCCCTGGCGGTACAGGTCGGCGGCGTGATCGAGCCGCGCCCGTAGCACCGGCGACGGCCGGCCGTCGTACTGCGCCGCCCCGAAGACCACGATGGCCTCGACGGTCCGGGCCTGGTCCCGGCGCGAGGCCGACCAGACCTGCACGAAGGTGATCACGAGGTACAGCAGGAGCAGGCCCAGCACCGCCGCGCCGATCCTGAGGAGCAGGCGCCGCGGGAAGAGCATTACGAACCGAGCCGGTCGATCGCCGCCCGCACCCGTTCGAGCGCCCGGTCCCGGCCCAGGACCTCGAGCGACTCGAACAGCGGTGGGCCGACGTCACGGCCGGTGACGGCGACTCGCACCGGGAACTGGGCCTTGCCCAGTGACAGCCCGTGGGCCTCACCGATGGCCGCCGTGGCCTGGTGGAGCGCGGCGGCCGACCACTCGCAGCCGGCGTACACGTCCGCCGCGGCCGACAGGATCTCGGCGGCCGACTCGCCCCGCTCGACCCGCTTGACCCACGCCCTGTCATCCGTCACCGGCTCGTCGAGGAACACGAAGTCGACCATGGCCGGCACCTCGGCCAGTGTCGCCACCCGCTCCTGCACCAGCGGCGCCAGCACGCCGAAGGCGGCCGAGTCGAAGCGATCGGGCGGCCATGGGCCCCGGTCGAGGAAGGGCTGCGCGGCCTCGACGAACGCCGCCAGGGGCAGCGCCCGGAGGTACTCGCCGTTGACGTGCCGGAGCTTGCGCTCGTCGAAGAAGGCGGGCGACGGGTTCACGTCCTCGAGTCGGAACTCCTCGACCATCTCGCCCACCGTGACGATCTCGCGACCACCCGTCGGTGACCAGCCCAGCAGCACGAGGTAGTTGCGCATGGCGTCGGCCAGGTACCCCTGGTCCCGGTAGTCCTCCAGCGCCACCTTGTCCCGCCGCTTCGACAACTTCTGGCGCCGCTCGTTGACGATGAGCGGGATGTGGGCGAAGACCGGCAGCGGGCGGTCGGTGAGCTGCTGATGCAGGAGGATGTACTTGGGTGTGTTCGGCAGGTGCTCCTCGGCCCGCACCACGTGGCTGATCGCCATGTCGACGTCGTCGACCACGTTGGCCAGGACGAAGAGCGCGCTGCCGTTGGCCCGGACGATGACGAAGTCCTCGATGGTGGCGTGCTCGAAGGTGGGACGGCCGCGGACCAGATCAACCACGGTCGTGCTGCCCTCGCTCGGGGTGCGGAAGCGCAGAGCCCGCCCTGCCCCGGGCGCCAGACCGCGGTCGCGGCAGAAGCGGTCGTAGCCCGGGGTCGGCCTCGCCGCCGTGCGCTCCCGCACCGCATCGGGGGTGCAGTCACAGGCGTAGGCCATCCCGGCGGCGTGGAGCCTGAGCGCGGCCTCGGCGTACAGGTCCGCCCGTTGCGACTGGAAGTAGGGGCCCTCGTCCCAGTCCAGCCCGAGCCAGCGCATGGCGGACTGGATGCCGTCGACCCACTCGGGCCGGTTGCGCTCGGCGTCGGTGTCCTCGATGCGCAGGACGAAGCTTCCGCCGAGGCGGCGGGCCACCAGCCAGTTGAACAGGGCGGACCGGGCGCCCCCGACGTGGAACATCCCGGTCGGGGAAGGTGAGAACCGGAGCCTGACGGGCACCGGCGTCGGGTCCGATGCCACTGCCCCACGGTACCCACGGCGGCACGGTTCACCGGGGATCGGCGAGCACGACCTCCATGGCGTCTCGTACCGCACGGACCTGGTCGGTGGTCAGCCGGCCGGCGAAGTGCCGTCGCACCGCGGCGAGATAGCCCGGCGCGGCCCGGCGCAACGCGCCGCGGCCCGCCGCGGTAATCGACGCCAGCACGCACCGGCCGTCGACCGGGTCGGCCGTCCTGACCGCCAGGCCGGCCCCCTCCAGGTCGTCGACCACCCGGCTGACCCTCGTTCGCGAGAGCACGGCCCGCTTCCCGAGATCCTGCATGCGCAGAGGCCCGTCCACCGCGGCGTTCAGCTCCAGGAGCACGTCGTACCAGGACAGGGGCATGCCGCCCGCCCGCTGCAGGTCCTCCTCGATCAGGCGCAGCGCCGATGCGTGGGCCCGGAGCAGCGCCGACCACGCCTGGACGCCCTCGTCCTCCTGCCACCGCGGGCGAGCCATCGGCCCAGCCTACGGTGCTCGGAATAATGTGCGCCCGCACACACTTGTCCTTGGATGCCGGTCAGCTCGCCGGCCTGAACCAGGAGGTTCGAATGTCGCCCACCATCACCCTCGACGAGTTGCGCCGAGCCGTCGAACTGGGAGAGGTCGTCGTACTGGAGGCGCTCCCCCAGCCCTACTTCGACAGGGAGCACCTGCCCGGTGCGCTCAACCTGCCGCTCGAGGACCTGGACGACCTCGCGCCGCGCCTGGTCCCCGACCGGTCCACTGCCGTGGTGACCTACTGCTCGAACCGCGCCTGCGGGAACTCGGCCATCGCCGCCCAACGGCTGCGGGCCCTGGGCTACACCGACGTCCGCGCGTACGAGGGCGGCAAGCAGGAGTGGATCGAGGCCGGCCTGCCCGTGGCTTGAGCCGCGGTCCGCGCCGGCCGGCTACCTCGTCCCGGCCCGGGCCCAGGCGGCGAATCCGTTCTTGAGGCCGGACATGGCCGGCCGCAGCTCGGGATGGTGGCGCTGGAGGACGCTCTTCATGGTGTTGTCGTCGATCCACTTGAGGCCGGCCTTGGTGTAGAGCTCGGCGCGGTAGTCGTCGGTGAAGAAGCGGTCGCTGTTGAGGCGGCGCGACGCCATCACCACGAAGATGCGGAAGGCCGTGTCGCTGAAGGCGAAGCCCTTGGGGCGACGCTCGGCGTACATGCCCGACATGACGTCGACGCGTTCGATGTCGCCGTAGACCGCCTCCAGCTCGCGCGCCCAGTCCGGGTTGTCGGTGAGGTCGGCGAAGTTCCTGGCCGGCTTGAGGTGGAGGTGGCGCCGGAAGTCGTTGTAGCGGGGCACGCCCTGCTCGCGGGCCCGCAGTATGTCGACCGCGGCCAGGTCCATCATCTGGCCGTCCGGCCGCTCGAACTCCTGGAGGAACCGCGGGAAGTTGTGGAGGGTGACCAGGCCCGGGTGCAACGTGCCGAACGAGTAGAAGAGGTCGGTCATCGAGATGCGCTCCTGGACATCCAACGCCCCGGGCCCCGCCAGGCTGCGCAGCGTGGCCTCCTCGATGAGGCTGTCGTCGGACACCGAGCGGAGGCTGTAGTCGTCGGGCACCAGCGGGTGCATGCGGTAGACGCCGACGAACTCCTCGGTCAGCGAGTAGGGCACGCCGTAGTGGTCGGTCGGTGAGCCGGGGATCCCGCTGATGACCTCGCTCTTGCTGATACGGCCCTTCCATCGGTGGACGCGCTCCCCGGCCAGGCCCCACCAGTTGATGCGCATCGCCCACCGTGTCGTCGGATGGCTGATGACGGCCGGCGTCCATTCGACGGTGTGGATCTTGGCGATCAGGGCCGAGTTCACCAGGCGGGCGACCCGGAACAGCTCGTCGTCGTCGTGGGCCATGTCGGGGTACTTTGCCGCCAGCATGTCGCAGATGGCGTTGTGCTCCTGGGCGAACAGCGTCTGCAACATGACCAGGCCGAGCCAGAAGCCCGGGATCATCGCCGGGTTGCGGCCTGGCTCGGTGGAGTACGGGATGGTGCCGTCCGGCCGCAGGTGCAGCTTGCCGCCGACCTCGGTCCGCAGCAGCTCCTGGTCGATGGCATTGGTGCCGTAGACGCTCGACGCGTCCCACCAGTGGGAGTTGACGTTCACGTAGCTGGGCGGCAGGTCGCTCGGCCCCGGCGGGCGGGTGGGGTCGGCGTTGGTCCGCATGATCTTCATGGGCCGGTCGGCCCACGGGTCGTCGTCGGCCAGGTCCAGCTCGAAGGCGTTCTCCGGCTTGCTCTCGCCGTGGCTGAACCAGTCGCGGATCATGAACTGGAGCCAGGAGGCCACCAGCGCGTTGGCCCCGGTGGCGGCCTGCAACTCGTGGCGGGTCATCAGCGCCCGGCTCACCTCCCGCGGGCTGGGCTCGAACAGCGCGGGGGGCGGCTGCGGGGCGGTGTGCTCGACGGCGACGTTGCGGCCGAACCTCGACCCGGCCATTCCCATCGGCGGAGCGGCCAGGTCGTTGTGCGTGCCGTCGGCGCTGCGACCCCGCCGCTCGGTGTCGGTCAGCGGCCCCACCGGAGGGGTGTTGCGCGCGGGTTGCCCGCTGGTGTCGACCAGGTTCTCCTTGCGCAGCACGTCGCGGATGCCGATCAGGACGAGGATGCCGAGCGGCCTCGGCAGGCGGTCCCACCCGACGCGGCGGTCGACGGAGGCAGCCACCCGGTCGAACAACTTCCAAGATCGCGACTGGTGGTACTGGGACCCGCGGGCATTGGTGGCCACGTGCGAACCTCCCGGTAGCAGAGTGGCCGGAACGCTAGCCGTGCGGGCGTACCCTTGGAACCGTGGTGCCGCACCCGCCCGATCCGCAGGACTGGACCGACGAGCAATGGCTGGCCTGGCTGGCGGAGACCGACGCCGTCGAACCGGCCGTGGCGCCCCCTTCGTCGATGCGAGGGCCGCGGGCCGGCCGCCGGGCCGGCCTGGGGGGCCAGATGCTGGCGGCGGCCATGACGGGCATGGCCGAGGCGATGTACGGGCCCAAGGAACCGCCGGCCATCGTGATAGAGGCGTCGGGCGGGCCGCCCGACGACGACGCGCTGGAGCTGCACCTGCACCCGGACCACCCCGAGGAAAGCGTCGTCGTCGTCCGCCCCTGGCTCCTGCGGGGCGACGGGTAGCTCAGTCGAGCAGGTCGCGCAGCCGCTCGACCAGCGCGGTGTGGTCGGCCCGCAGCTGGCGGACCTCGTCGCCCAGTTGGTCCATCGCCTCCTCGATGTGCTGCAGGCGCTCAGCCCTAGCGGCACCGCCCGACGGGGCCGCGGTGGCGGCCACGGCCGGATCGTCCTCCGACGGTGGGCCGGCCAGCAGGTGGGCCCAGCGGGGCTCCTTCTGGCCAGGTCGACGACCGAGCAGCACGACCAACGGCTCGGGGCGGGCCGCCAGGCGGGCCAGCACGGCGTCGAGGCTCCCATCGCCGCCGTCGGGGAAGCCGTGCAGCCGGGCGGTACGGGCCCGCAACTCGGCCACCGTCTGGGGGCCCCGGACCAGGAGCATGGCCAGCACGGCCCGGTCCCCGGCCGCCAGCTGGAGTTGCTCGTCGAGCACCTGCCGGAAGCGGTCGGCCCGGTTGGATCGGCTGTACACGACTCGCACCGTGCCGGTCGCCCGAAGGTTTTCGATGGCGTTGCTGACCGTCGCCTCGGCGTAGTCGACCACCGGGTGGCGGTTGGAGCTCTGGTTGCAGGCGGCCAGGAGCCCGTTCATGGTGAGCGGGTAGACGTCGGGCGTGGCCAACTCCTTCTCCAACAGGCAGCCCACCACGCGGGCCTGGGCGGGGGTCAACTCGGGCAGGGCCATGCACGGCGATCGTACGGTCGTGGTGCGCCGAGGGCGATGCCATGATGGCCGGCGATGCTGCTGGCCCAGTGTGCCGACCCGGCCAACTGCGACATCCCGCGATCCGTGCCGTGGTACTTCTCCCTGGCGTTGATGGCGGTGTGGGCCGCCGTCGTGGGCGGCATCGTGGTGCTGGCCGTGTGGATGCTGCGGGCCCGGGCCGAGCGCCGGCGCGAGCGGCGCGACCGGCGTCGACGACCGGGCACGGGAATCGAGGTGTCGGCCTCCCCCCGCGGCGAGTAGGCCCCGGTTCGAGTGCATAGGCGTCGGTTTCCGACGCCTATGCACTCGGGAACGGGGCCAGGTGGGCGACGAGGAGCTCGTTCAGGGCATCGGGCGCGTGCTCGGGGACCCAGTGGCTGATGCCGGGCAGGACCGCGAAGCGGTACGGGCCGGCCACGTGGGCGGCGCAGCCATCGGCCGCGGCGCGGCCGATGGCGACATCGGCGTCGCTCCAGACGTAGAGCGTGGGGGCGGCCACGGGGGCGGCGGCGGCAGCCGCCGCCTCGGCGACGTCTGGTGGCGCGGCCCGGTACCAGTTCAGGGCCGCGGTCAGCGCGCCGGGCTGGGTGAGCACCGCCACGTACTCGTCCACGGCACCGTCGGTGATGGCGGCCTCGGGCATGCCGGTGGAAGCGAACAGGCCGCGCAGGCCGGCCGCCTCGTTGTCCAGCAACGCTTCCTCGGCCAGGCCGGGGCGGCGGAACACCGCCAGGTAGGCGGAGCGCTGGCGCTGGTCGGGGTCGTCGCGCAGGGCGGCGGCGAGGGCGAGCGGGTGCGGGACCGAGACCGCGGCGAGCGTGGTCACCCGATCGGGGTAGAGCGTCGCCACTGCCCAGGCCACCACCGCGCCCCAGTCGTGGCCGACCACGTCGAACCGCCCGACGCCGAGCGCGTCGGCCACGGCCACCACGTCGCCGGCCAGGTGTTCGACGGCGTAGGCGCCCACCTCGTCCGGCCGGGCGCCGGGCGAGTAGCCCCGCTGGTCGAACGCCACGGCGCGGTGCCCTCCGTCACCCAACGCGACCAGCTGGTGGCGCCACTCGGCCGATGTCTGCGGGAAGCCGTGCAGGAGGAACACCGGTCGTCCGCCGACCGGCCCGGCGGCCCGGCCGGTGAACGTGAAAGGACCGGCCGCGACGTCGAACCGCTCGATCAACTGACGAGGAGGCTGCGCCAGTCGGCCAACTGGGCGCGGACGGCGACGGGGGTGGAGCGCAGGGTGGACTCCAGGACCTTGTCGGCAATGCCGCGCTGGTCCCAGTAGTGGTGGGACGCCGAGCGGAAGAGCGGACCGCGGTAGTCGACCAGATCCTCGGGGGCGTCGCCCAGGAACCCCCACAGGGTGAAGGCGAGGTCGAGGTCGTGGATCACCGGGGCCCGGCGGTACATCGATGCGCGCCGCAGCGCCACGCCGAGGCAGCCGGCCATGGCGTCCTCGGCGTGCTCGCCCGTGGCCAACTCCAACCGAGCCTCGAAGCGCCTGGCCAGGGTGAGGCCGTAGCCCTGGTCGGGCCCGGCCGTGCCCCGCCGGGCGCCGCTCCGTCGGTACACGCCGGTGATCTCGCCGGGCCGGTCCTGGCGCCAGCCGCCGTGCGGTGGCAGACGCTCGGCCGGGCGCACCCGGTCGGCCGGCGTGACGGGCACGTACTCGGGCTGGGCCATCAGCGTTGTTCCCCCTCGGTGGCGGCCGCATGGACCAGGCCGTAGACGATGTTCTCCTGCACCCCGTTCACGTCGGCCGCGTCAGCCAACGTGCTCCAGCCAGTTCTTGTACCGGTCGACCTCGCCACGGACGGTGGCGAAGAACACGTCCTGGAGCTGGCGGGTGATCGGGCCGGGGTCGCCGATGACGCGGTCGTCGACCGACCGGATGGGCACCACCTCGGCGGCCGTCCCCGAGAGGAACGCCTCGTCGGCGGTGTAGAGGTCGCTGCGCACGAGGTTGCGGACCTCGCACTCGATGCCGAGGTCGCGGGCGATGGTAAGAACCGAATCCTGGGTGATGCCCTCCAGCGCGCCGGCGCTGGCCGGTGGCGTGACGATGCGGCCCCGCTTCACGACGACGATGTTCTCGCCGGTGCACTCGCTGACGAACCCCTGCGGCGACAGGAGGACGGCCTCGTCGTAGCCGGCCTTGAGCGCCTCCACCTTGGCCATCGACGAGTTGATGTACATGCCGACACCCTTGGCGGCGGGGGGCATGGCGTTGGGGTCGTGGCGCTGCCACGAGCTGATCTTCAGGCGGACGCCGTTGCGCACGCCCTCGTCGCCCAGGTAGCTCCCCCACGGCCAAACGGCGATGGCCACGTTCACCGGGCACGGCAACGGGTTCAGCCCCATCTCGCCGTAGCCCAGGTAGACCAGGGGGCGGATGTAGATCGACTCGGTGAGCGCGCTGGCCCGGATGGTCTCCTTGGTCGCCTCCACCAACTGGTCGACGGTGTAGGGGATGTCGAGCAGGAAGATCCGGGCGCTGTTGAACAGCCGCTCGATGTGCTCGGTGAGCCGGAAGACGGCCGGGCCGATGGCCGTGCCGTAGGCCCTGATGCCCTCGAACACGCCGCACCCGTAGTGGAGCGTGTGGGTGAGGATGTGCACGTTGGCGTCGTCCCAGTCGACGAGGCGACCGTCCATCCAGATCTTGTCGACCTTCTTGAGTGGCACGAGCTACACCCTTTCTGCGACGGCGTCGCCCAACTCTGTCGTGGTCCCCGAGAACGACGCCACCTCGGTGACGGCCTTGCCGATGCGGGCGGCGGCCTCGGTCTCGCCCAAGAAATCGAGGAGCAGGGCCGCCGACCGGATGGCAGCCAGGGGGTTGGCCCGGCCGGAGCCGGCGATGTCGGGCGCCGACCCGTGCACGGGCTCGAACAGCGAAGGGCCGGTCCGCGCCGGGTTGAGGTTGGCCGAGGCGGCCAGCCCGATGCCGCCGGCCAGCGCACCGCCGAGGTCGGTGAGGATGTCGCCGAAGAGGTTGTCGGTCACGATCACGTCGTAGCGCTCGGGCCGCTCGACCAGGTGGACGCAGGCCGCGTCAACGTGGTCGTAGGCGGTGGTGACGTCAGGGTGGGCGGTGGCGACGTGGGCGCACGCCCGCGTCCACAGGTCGCCGGCAAAGGTGAGCACGTTGGTCTTGTGCACCAGCGTGAGGTGCCGGCGACTGCGGGACTGGGCCAGCTCGAAGGCGAAGCGCAGGCACCGCTCGACGCCCAGGCGGGTGTTGACCGACCCCTGAGTGGCCACCTCGTGCGGCGTGCCCCTGCGCAGCACGCCACCTTCGCCGGCATAGCTGCCCTCGGTGTTCTCGCGCACCACCACGCAGTCGAGCCGGCCGCCGTCCATGGGCCGCAGGTTCACGTACAGGTCCAGCTCGAAGCGCAGGGCCAGCAGCAGGCCCCGCTCCAACACGCCCGGCGCCACCTCGGGCATGCCGACGGCACCGAGCAGGATGGCATCGACGCCCCGCAGCTCGGCCAGGACGGCGTCGGGCAGGACCTCGCCGGTCGCCAGGTAGCGCCGGCCGCCCAGGTCGTAGTCGACCGTCGCCAGTTCGACCCCGGCCGCGTCCATCACCTTCAGCGCCTCGGCCACCACCTCGGGGCCGATCCCGTCGCCGCCGATGACGGCGACCGTGTGAGTCATCTCGTTCGTGGCTCCCGCTGGTGCGATGTGGTCCGGGAAAGAAAAAACCGCCCACCTGGGTGGACGGTCGAAGAGCGCACGCCGGTCACCGGCATGCGCTACTGGATGACGAATACCGGGTGGAACGACACTGGCGCCGAGTGTAGGCGGCGACCGTGCCTCCCGCCACCGCGCAAATCGCCGACTCGATGTGGTGAACTTCGGCGTGGGCTCCCTCGGCCGGGAGGTCGGACCCAACTTCGTCGGGTACGTCGCCAGCCGCTTGGACCGGCGGCTGGAAGGCCTGACCGACGACGAGTACCGCTGGGAGCCGGTCGGCGGCTGCTGGTCGATCCGGCCCGACGCCGACGGGGTGTGGCGCGCCGACCTCGGTCCCGGCGGCTCGATGGCGACGCCGACCTCGCCCCCGCCGTTCACCACGCTGGCGTGGCGGCTCTGGCACCTGGGGGCTTCGCCGAATCCGACCTGGCCGCCACCCCGACCGGCGTCGGCCGCCGAACTGGTGGACCAATGGTGGGCGCCGCGCCGCTCCCATAGCTCGGCGAACGCGTTGCCCGACGCGCAGACGGCGCGGCGCCTGGTGGCCGAGCACTGGGCCGGCTTCGCCGATGCGGTCGGCGAATTCTCCGACGACGACCTCCTGCATGCGATGGGCCCGGTGGCCGGCCCCTTCGCCGAGGGGACGGTCCTGGGGCTAGTGCTGCACATCGGCGACGAGCTGGTGCACCACGCCGCGGAGGTGGGCGTGCTCCGGGACCTCTACGCCCACCGCTAGGCGACGCGCCAGCCGTCAGCTGGCATCCGGCTCGGAGATGTGTTCGTCGCCGTCGGGCATGGCCGACCTCCTCTGGGTGGAATGCGGTCCACGAGGGTCGTTCCGCGCCCCGTTGGTTACAAAGCCCGGCAGTCCTACGCCTGGAGGACGGGCACGTCATAGCGGCGCAACACGTCGTCCGACGTGACCAGGACCAGCTTTTCCACCCGCGCCTGAGCGACCAGCAGCCGGTCGAACGGATCGCGGTGGTGGTCGGGAAGCTCGGCGACGGCCAGTGCGTGCTCGATCCTCACGTCCAGACCTGCCAGCCTCGCCGCGGCGAGTTGATGGACCAGGTCGTCGGGCGCCCGGAGCTGGCCCAGGGCCCGCTTGATCGTGATCTCCCAGGCACTGGCCGCGCTCACGAAAACCTCGGTGCGGCCGTCAGCGATGCGGTCCCGGACCTCGGAGCGCAACCGGCGATCGTCCAGGAGCACCCACAACAAGACGTGGGTGTCGAGCAGGAGTCGCAGCTCAGCTCCGACCCTCGAAGGCCGCCTGCACGTCCGTGGGCAACGGGTCGTCGAAGCCATCGGCGATCCAGACGTCGCTCTCCCGCCAGCCGCCCAGTTGCCGGGGATCGGGGTCGTTGTGATACGCCACGATCACTGCCACCGGACGACCGGCCTTGCCGATCACGATCCGCCCGCCCCCTTGGACCTCTTCGATGAGACGCGACAACTGGGCCTTGGCTTGGCTGATGTTCACCATGGTCGCCATGCTTGCAGGGTACCTGGTCTGGTCCGACCAGATCCGCTCTCCCGATCCTCTCCGATCCCCTCGGCCGCCCGTTCCCGGGAAGCCGTTAGCCTCGGGCCCATGAGCGAGACCCTGTTGTCGCGCGAGGCCCACGACCGGCTGCGGTCGGAACTGGAGGACCTGACGACCCGGGGCCGGGTGGACATCGCCCGGTCCATCGAGGCGGCCAGAGAGCTCGGCGACCTTTCCGAGAACGGCGACTACCACGCGGCCAAGGACGCCCAGGGAAAGATGGAGGCCCGCATCCGCCAGCTCGAGGCGCTGCTGCTGGACGCCACGATCGTGGAGGCCTCGGCGGCGGCGGCCGGTGGCACCGTCGTGGCCGGGTCGGTCGTCGGCCTTCGCTACGAGGGCGACGACGCCGTCGAGCAGTACCTGCTCGGCTCCATCGAGGAACGGCGCCCCGGCGTCGCCATCGTCTCGCCCGGCTCGCCCCTCGGCCAGGCGCTGCTGGGCCACCGGCCCGGGGACGTGGTCGAGTACGAGGCGCCCAGCGGCATGCTGAAGGTCGAGATCGTCGAGGTGGGCGCCTGAACGAAGGCCTGATCGGCAACCGCTTCACCTGCGCGGTGGTCGGCGCCGACGGTGCCGTCGACTGGTGGCGGCCGGTCGGCTTCGACGCCCCGCCGCTCTTCACCCGCCGCCGCGATCCCTCCGGCCTGGGCCTGCGCGTGGGGCCGGCCGGGCGGTCCGGCGTGGCCGGCGAGCAGTCGTGGGTGCGGGACACCAACGTCGTGTCGACCCGCCTGGCCGCCCCGGCGGGGCTGGTGGAGGTCGTCGACTTCGTGCCGTGGTCGGGTGCCGGGACACTTCCGGCGTGGCGCATCGTGCGTCTCGTCACCGTGTTGTCGGGCCTGGTGGACCTGGCCGTCGAGCCGGTGGGCGGGCGCCCGGACATGGTCGTCTCGGCCGGTTTCGGCGTGGGCGGCGCGCTCGTCTCCCCCGGCTTCCCGGTCGTCGGCGGCGTCGCCACGACCCGCCTGGAAGCCGGCCAGCGCGTCGTCGCCACGATCGACGCTCCCGGCCGGCGCGGCGAGCCGCTGTCGGTCGAGGGCGCCGACGAGCTGCGCCGGCGCACCGAGGAGGGGTGGCGGGCCCACCTCGGCCAGCTGGCCTACGACGGGTTCCACCGCGACCGGGCCCGCCGCAGCCTCCTGGTCCTGGGCGCGCTGACGCAGGCGTCGAGCGGGGCTCTGGTGCGCGACGCAACCGACCCGACGACCCGTATGGCCGACGTGGCCGGCGCGGCCGGCATCGAGTCCCGGGTCGCCCTGTTCGACGAGGCGGCCCTGCACGCCGGGTGGCTGGCCGGCATCCTGGACGCGGCGGAGCCGCCGCTGGCCGAGGCCCACACGCTCGGCGGCGACCCGGTCGAGAGCGAGGATGGCATCGCCCGCGCCTCGATCGCCGCCCACGCCGCCCTGGTCGACGCGGTTCGACTGGAGCAGCCCGGCGGTGAGGCGGCCGTCGCCGCCATGTGGGACGGGCTGGCGCGGGTCGCCCACTGGCTGGCCGGCGGGTGGACCGGCGCGTCGACAGTGGGCGACGACCTGGCCGCCTGGCACGTCCTGGACCGCATGGCGGCGACGGCGGCGTCGGGCGACCCGCTCAGCCTCGACGCGCTGGCCTGGCGGGTGGCCGCCGCCGAGCTGCAGGGGTGGCTGGACGGGGGCGCCGCCGAAGCACCGCCCGAGCCCGGGCTCCTGCGAGCGGCGTGGGTCGGCCCGTGGGCGGCGAGGGGGGACGAGACGGTCGCGCACCTCGTCCAGCGGGTGCTGGACCACTGGGCCGCCGACGACGGTGTCCACGCGCCGACGGCACCCGCGCCGCGGCTGGCGGCCGTCGAGGCGCTGGCCGCGCTGGGCCGGTGGGAGGAGGCCCACGAACGCATGGACTCAGTGCTGGCCGACCCGGCCGCGGCTGACCTCACCGCCGCCACCCACGTCGCCATCCTGCGCGCCGCGCTCGCCCTCTCCGCCGGCCCCCGCTGACCCCCTTACCCCAGCTTTCGAGTGCATAGGCGTCGGCTTCCGACGCCTATGCACTCCGGACCGCGACCGCGATGGCCTCGTGGGCGCCGCTGACGGTCAGGCCGGGCTGGTCGCCGCCGGCGACCACGTGGAGGCGGCCTCCCAGCGCCATCACGGCGAGGCCGTGGCGGGGGCGAGCGAGCTGGGCCACGGTGCGCCAGCCTTCGGCCCCCGGGGTCAGGCACTCCACCGGGGCGATGGTGCCGGCCGGCTCCTCCCCGCCGGCCACGCAGATGTGCCCGTCGACGGTGTCGGCACCGATGCCGCCCCGGGACCGGACCAGGTCCGGTTCGGCGCGCCAGCCGGCGGCGATGGTCGGAGCGAGCGACTCGACGACGGTGACGTTGCCCCCGGCCGCCGTCCGCCCGGCTATGGCGTAGACCCGACCCCCGGCGGCTGCCGCGGCAAGGTGCTCGCGGGGCCGGGCCAGATCGGGGCCGGCGCGCCACGACCCGGCGGCTGCGGTGTAGACGGCGGTCGTGGCCAGCGGCTGGCCGCCCGACTCGCCGCCCGCCACCACGATCATCCCGCCCGCCACGGCGGCGGCATGGGCGCCGCGCGGCGCCGGCAGGGACGCCTCCTCGCGCCACGCGGCGTCTCCCTCCCCCAGGCTCCACACCGACGCCTGCGGTTCCCACGGCTGGCCAGGCGCGTTGGTGTAGCCACCCACCACGAAGACCCGCTCACCCACCACCGCCATGGCCGCATGGTGCAGCGGCGTCGGGAGCGCCGGCCCGGCCGACCAGGCGCCGGCCGCCGGGTCCCAGAGGTGGAACAGGGCGCTGGCGCCGCCGTCGGGCGTCAGCCCGCCCGCCACCGACAGGCGGCCTCGCCACGCCACGCCGGACACCTCCGTGCGGGGGACCGGCAGCTCGGCCGGCGCTGGGGCCGTTGCCGTGGTGGTGGTGGGCGTGGCCGCCATGGTCGTCGCTGCCCCCCCGTCGACGGACTCGCGGCCGGGGTCGTCGCCCGCGCACGCCGCCGCCAGCACCAGAGCGGTCGCGGCGACGGCGGGACGGCGCATGGTCCATCCTCGCCTACCCTCGGCTTCGGTGTCGCCCGCCCCGCCTCTGCCGCCCGGGCGCGCCGTCGAGCTGCCGGGCCGGGGCGCCACCTTCGTCCGCGAGGTGCCGGGCCCCCCCGGCGCGCCGACCCTGCTGCTCCTCCATGGATGGACCGTCACCGCCGACCTCAACTGGTTCGCGTGCTACGAAGGGCTCGGGCGGCGGTTCCGCGTGCTGGCGATGGACCACCGTGGCCACGGCCGGGGCATCCGCACGTGGCGGCCGTTCCGCCTCGAGGACTGCGCCGACGACGCGGCCGCGCTGGTGGCCCAGCTCGGCGAGGGCGCCGTCATCCCCGTCGGCTACTCGATGGGCGGACCGATCGCGCAGCTGCTGTGGCGACGCCACCCCGGCACCGTCGCCGGGCTGGTGCTGTCGGCCACCGGGCGCAGCCTGTCGGGAACCACGACCAACGACCGCCTCTACTTCTCCAGCCTCCTCGGGCTGTCGGTGGCGTCACGCGTCGCCCCGCCCGCGCTCCGCCGCCATGTGGCCGACGCCTTCGCCCGCCGCCGCCTGCAGGGCAGCGCCATCGCCGACTGGGGCGTCGGGGAGCTGCAGCGCAACGATCCCTCCGCCGTCCTCGAGGCAGGCTGGACGATCGGGCGCTTCCGGTCCCACGAGTGGATCGGGGAGGTCGACGTGCCCACGTCGGTCGTGGTGACGGCACGGGACCAGGTCGTCAGCCCGGCCCGCCAGCGGCGCCTGGCCGACGCCATCCCGGGCGCCCATGTGTTCGAGGCCGACGGCGACCACGGTGCCCCCGTGACCGGCGCAGACCGCTACCTCGCCGCGCTCCTGGCCGCCTGTACCGACGTCAGCACCCGGGCGGGGCTGCTGCGAGCGGGCCGGGCGCGCCGCTGAGGGTCAAGGTCCCGCCCGAGGTGACCGCGGTCCAGAGCCCGGCGTGCGG
>Ga0187892_10007518_pt1 | contig 15496 bp, 15 predicted proteins | sample MA1701073metaG_FD_139345 | JGI IMG/M metagenome (GOLD analysis project Ga0187892, IMG submission 139345) | Bio-ooze microbial communities from a basaltic lava cave in the Kipuka Kanohina Cave System on the Island of Hawaii, USA - MA170107-3 metaG ... | reverse complement strand
TGTCACCCCCGCGAAAGCGGGGGTCCAGGGCGAGCGACGTTGCGGTTGCCCTGGATTCCCGCTTTCGCGGGAATGACGACCGAGGTGTGTCTGGAATTGAGAATGCCTGCTTAGGACTCCGGCGCGAAAAATATGTCCCGCGTCAGGGCGGTGTAGTCCGATTCGAACGTCATAAGTCCGACGAATACCAGCACCAGCACCGGCGGCACCAAGATCGCGTACATCAGGGCGAGCCGCTCCCAGCGCATGTGCATGAACACCGCGACGATCAACCCGGCCTTGATCACCATGAACAGCAGGATCAGGGACCACCTGAGCATGCCCTCGAGGTTGAAGTAGTCGACCAGATAGGAGAAAGCGCTGAAAACAAACAGCAATCCCCAGACCCACAGATAGATGGCAATCGGATGCTGTTGGCCCTCGACGTGCGCCATGTTTCCCCTCACCAGAGATAGAAGAACGCGAAGATGAACACCCACACCAGATCGACGAAGTGCCAGTAGAGGCCCATGATCTCGACCGCCTCGTAGTGACCCTTCCGGCTGGTGAAGAAGCCGGGCGTGGCGCGGTCGAAATCGCCCCGCCAGACCTTGCGGGCGATGATGATCAGGAACAGCACGCCGAACGACACGTGGGTGCCGTGGAAGCCCGTGATCATGAAGAAGGTGGAGCCGAACTGGGCGGCGCCGAACGGATTGCCCCACGGACGCACCCCCTCGTCGACGATCAGCTTGGTCCACTCGAAGGCCTGCATGCCGACGAACGTGGCGCCGAACGCCGCGGTCACCAGCATCAGCACCGTGCACTTCACCCGATCGCGGCGATAGCCGAAGTTGACGGCCATGGCCATGGTGCCGCTGCTGCTGATCAGCACGAAGGTCATGATGGCGATCAGGATGAGGGGAACGTCGGAGCCCCCGATGTGCAGCGCGAAGATCTCGCTGGGGTTGGGCCACGGCACCGTCGTGGACATCCGCACCGTCATGTACGAGAGCAGAAAGATGCTGAAGATGAAGGTGTCGCTGAGCAGGAAGATCCACATCATCGCCTTGCCCCAGGGGACGTTCTTGAACGCCCGCTGGTCCGAGGTCCAGTCGGAGACGATGCCTTGCCAGCCGTCGGTCCGGGCGAGGGGTTCCACCGTCTGAGTCGCCGCAGGCTGCGCCATGAACTTTCCCCCGATTACCCGATTCCGAAGATGGCCAACAGGAAGCCGAGATTGTCGTTGCCCGAGAACAGCAGGCCGAACAGGACGAACCAGACCACGAGCAGGAAGTGCCAGTAGACGGTGCACAACTCCACGGCCAGCCGCACATGGACGACGTCAATGCCGAGGAACGCCCTGGCGGTCGTCCTTCCCCAAACGACGAGACCGCCCAGCAGGTGGAGCCCGTGCAGCGCCGTGATCAGGTAGAAGAAACCGATCGACGGGTTCGTGATGTCGAATGCGGCCATCATGTTCAGTTGCCGCCAGGCGAAGATCTGCCCGCCCAGAAATCCAACGGCGAAAATGCCGCCGCCGATCAGGCCGATCGTCACGCGGTCGATCTCGCCGCGCCGGACCGCGATCCGCGCCCATTGCATCGCCACGCTGCTTAGGACCAGCATGGCCGTGTTCAGCCACAGGAGACCCACCTGCGGCGCCGGGCGCCAGTCCTCGAACTCCATCCGGGCTCCATAGGCCATGATCAGAAGCGAGAACAGGACCGTGACCACGGCGAGAAACACGCGCACGCCGAGCGTCGCCGTCGGCACGGAAAACGCCGTCCCGTCGTGCAACTCGACGACGTTGCCCTGCCTCGGCGCCCAGGGCTTTTCCGTCAGCTGATGGAAGAGGCCCATGCCTCACGCCTCGACTGTTTCGAAGTCATCGATGGGAGCGTTCCGCCCATCGGTCCCTATTCTGCCGGCTGGGCGGCGACCGCGGGAGCATGCCCCGCCGTCTCGTCGGCGGCGGTCTGATCGGGCGGCAGGTTCTGCGGCAGGAAGTCCTGCTCGGCGCCCGGCACGCCGTAGGCGTAGGCCCAGCGATAGACCACCGGCAGCGTCGGGCCGAAATTGCCATGCCCCGGCGGCATCTCGGGCGTCTGCCATTCCAGCGTGGTGGCCTGCCAGGGGTTGCGTTCGGCAACTTTGCCCTTGAAGAAGCTCCACGCCAGATTGAACAAGAACACCATCTGGCTGAAACCCACGATCAGCGCGATGACCGTGACAAATTGGTTTAGCGTTGCGGCCGATTCCGGGATGAAGCTGGTTTCTCCCATCTCGAAGTACCGGCGCGGCACGCCCAGAAAACCCAGGTAGTGGAGAGGGAGGAAGATCGAATAGGCGCCGAGGAAGGTGACCCAGAAGTGGAACTTGCCCAGCCGCTCGTCCAGCATGCGTCCGGTCATCAGGGGGTACCAATGGTAGATCGCCCCAAAGATGACGAGGATCGGCGCCACGCCCATCACCATGTGGAAATGAGCGACCACGAACATGGTGTCGGAGAGCGGCACATCGACGACGGCATTGCCGAGGAACAGCCCGGTGATCCCCCCGTTCACGAACGTGATGATGAAGGCGATGGCGAAGAGCATCGGGATCGTGAGGCGAATGTTGCCCCGCCACAGGGTCAGAACCCAGTTGTAGACCTTGAGCGCAGTGGGGATGGCGATGATCAGCGTGCTGGTGGCGAAGAAGAATCCGAAATATGGGTGCATGCCGCTGACGTACATGTGGTGCGCCCAGACGATGAAGCTGAGACCCCCGATGATCACGATCGCCCACACCATCATCCGATAGCCGAAGATGTTTCGTCTTGCATGGACGCTGATCAGGTCCGATACGATCCCGAACCCCGGCAGGGCCACGATGTAGACCTCGGGATGGCCGAAGAACCAGAACAGGTGCTGGAACAGTATCGGGCTGCCACCACCGTACTTGAGCTGCTCCCCCATTTCGACGATGGCCGGCATGAAGAAGCTGGTTCCCAGGAGCCTGTCGAACGCCATCATCACGGCGCTGACGAACAAGGCGGGGAAGGCCAACAACGCCAGGATGGTGGCCGTGAAAATGCCCCATACCGTCAAGGGCATGCGCATCAGCGACATCCCCCGCGTGCGGGCCTGCAGCACCGTCACCACATAGTTCAACCCGCCCATGGTGAAGCCGATGATGAACAGAGCCAGGGAGGCAAGCATGAAGATGATGCCCGCATCACCTCCGCCCGGAGTGCCGGAGAGGATGGCCTGGGGCGGGTAGAGGGTCCAGCCGGCGCCGGTGGGCCCGCCGGGCACGAAGAAGCTCGCCACCAGCACCAGTACGGCGAGCAGATAGACCCAGTAGCTCAGCATGTTCACATAGGGAAAGACCATGTCGCGGGCGCCGACCATCAGCGGGATGAGGTAGTTGCCGAAGCCCCCCAGGAACAGCGCGGTGAGCAGGTAGATGACCATGATCATCCCGTGCATCGTGATGAACTGGTAGTAGGCGTTGGCATCGATGAACGAGAACGACTCCGGGAATCCGAGCTGCAGCCGCATCAGCCACGACAGCACCAAGGCCACCAACCCGATCGCGATCGCCGTGAAGCTGTACTGAATGGCAATGACCTTGGCGTCTTGAGAAAAGACATACTTCGTCCACCAGCTATGCGGATGGTAAAGCTCCACTTCCGGAACTTCGGCCGGTGGGATGTTTTCGGCTGGGGTAGGCATGAAGTAGGCCATCACAACACCCTCTTCGCTTTGGTCGCCGAAGGCTCTCTTGCTTTGTGTCTCACGGTGTAAACGGCCGCTCCGCGGAATCGGCCTGCGCCTGGCTCAAGACCGGAATAAATTCCCCTCCGATGTCTTTTGCGGCCTGAGCCGTCGACTGCGCGAACGTCGGCTGCTCTTTCAACCACGCCTGATAGGCGCTCTCCTCCTCCACCACGACCCTGGCGCGCATCGCATAATGCCCAACGCCGCACAATTCAAAGCAGAGGGCGTCGAATGTTCCCGTCCTGGTGGGGGTGAACCAGAAGTAAGTGACCATGCCCGGTACCATGTCCATCTTGGCCCTGAACTCGGGCACATAAAAGCTATGCAGGACGTCGATGGAGCGGTTCAGCACCTTGACCGGCTTGTCGATCGGGAGGTGTAGCTCATCGCTTTCGACAAGCACGTCGTCTTGCCCGTTGGGATCCCCCGGATTCAGACCAAACGGGTTTTCGGGACCGATGTTCCGGGAATCGGACGTACCCAACACGCCGTCCTTCCCGGGCAAGCGGAAAGTGAACTGCCACTGCTGGCCTAGGACTTCAAACTCCACCGCCTCCTTGGGGACCGTGACGAACTGGTCCCAGACGAACAGGCCGGGGGTCAGCATGCCGGCGACGCCCACCGTGGTCAGTCCGGTGAGCCACCACTCCATCTTCTTGTTCTCCGGCTCGTACGCCGCCCGTCGTCCCTCCTGGTAACGATAGCGGTACACGCAATAAGCCATGAAAAAGATGATGGCGACGAAAACGACCCCGGTGATCCAGAACGTGATGATGATCGTGTCGTCGACGTAACCCCAATTCGAGGCGATGGGCGTCCACCACCAGGGGCTGAGAAAGTGGAATCCGACAGTGCCGGCGCCGACCAGAACGAGGGCCAGTGCGACGAGATTCTTGGTCCTCTCAGAGCCCCGGGCGTCGGCCAGCCCGTGCTCGGGCTTCTCGGCTTCGTCGAAGGCCAGCTTCATGCGATAGAAGACGATCAGCACGCCGATCGCGAAGAGAACGAGGCCGCCGTAATAGCCGATCGCGCCGTCGCTGCCGGCGGCGAGGAACAGACCGCCGAGGCCGACAATGGCGGCGAGGCCGCCGAGCACCCAGTTGCGGGACTCGGGGACACGGTCGATGGCGTAGAGGCCGGCGCCCATGGCCAGCAGGATCACGACGATGCTGATTATCGTCATAGCGCGGCCCCCAATCGTCGACCGAATCGACCAGAATATCCGGTATTGCAGGCGCTAGGGGCGCCGCGCGGGTTGACGCCCGACGTCCCCCGGATCAGGCACAAGGATCGCTTTGCCCAAAGCAGGCATTCATGCGCGACGTAGCCGAAGGGGCTACTGTTCGACTTGTCCTGGCCTCGCATCCGCTCCCCCGGTTCGTCGACCGAAGGAATCAAGTCACGCCATCAAACTTGAAGGCTATACAGCAGTCTGCCAAACCGATCTTGCACGGATAGAATCAAGGGCTGGATAGCATTGTACGCACTTCTCCGTCCCCCTTGGCTATAGGCAAGATTGTCGCAGGGGGCCGCGGCGAATCTCCATCGATGTCGCTCCGCCTCCTGCGGTCATTTCGCACCGCGGGATAAAATTCAGGTACCTCCGCGTCGGCGAGTGTTGGTACAGTCGCGACAGAATGGGAGGCTATCTGGGATGTCGGTCGAAACCACCGCCGGCGCTGCCCAGGACATCGCCGCATCCGTCGGAATGCGGGCGAGAGACTACGCGACTCTGCTCAAGCCGCGGGTCATGTCGCTTGTCGTATTCACAGGTCTTGCCGGCCTGATCGTGGCGCCCGGCGGTTTGCATCCGCTCCTGGCCGCGGTCGCTGTGCTGTGCATCGCCGTCGGCGCGGGTGCGGCCGGCGCGGTCAATATGTGGTACGACCGCGACATCGACGCGTTGATGGAGCGGACGCGCAAACGGCCGATCCCGGCCGGACGGATCGCGCCCGACAAGGCGCTCGCCTTCGGCGTTGCGCTCGCTTTGTTGTCGGTCGTGCTCATGGGTGTGGCGGTCAACTGGATCGCCGCGGCCCTGCTCGCGCTTGCCATCGGCTTCTATGTCTTCGTCTACACGATCTGGCTGAAGCGGCGCACGCCGCAGAACATCGTTATCGGCGGCGCCGCCGGAGCGTTCCCACCGACGATCGGCTGGGCCGCGGTGACCGGGACGATCAATCTCGATTCCATTGCGTTGTTCCTGATCATCTTCATGTGGACGCCGCCGCACTTTTGGTCGCTCGCGCTCTACCGGGCCGGCGACTACGCCAAGGCCGGCGTGCCGATGCTGCCGGTGGTCGCCGGCAAAGCCGAGACCAGGCGCCAAATCCTGATCTATACGGTGCTGCTCGTGCCGCTCAGCTTCGCGCCGCTCGTTCTGGGCCTGGCGGGTATGGCCTACGGCGCCGTGGTCGCGGTCATGGGCGCTTGCTTTCTGCTGCTCGCGATCCGGGTCCTGCGCGAGCGGGGCGGACGCGCCGCGCGGCATATGTTCCGCTTTTCGATCCTCTATCTCTTCGTGCTGTTTGCGGCGCTCATCATCGAGCACGCGTTGGCCAGGGCACTTGCTTAGCTGGGCGACCGTCCCGCAGTGATGCAGTGACCCGAGGCGTCCCGGCCCGGGCAACCCTGTTGAAATATTGCAAACTCGTTGAACTGATTTCTCCGGTATCACCGGGCGAGGAAAAGATACCCGTTCGAGGTCAAGGGGTTAGTGCTGACATTGGACGGGCTTAGGGGAGACGTTCGCGGTTGCGAAAGTCCGGCGGCATTGCAACGGGCACTTACAACGCACGCAGGGTTGCGATAGTATGTCGCAGGGGAATGCGTGTGAGGGGAGCCGCCAGCCCGGAAGGAGGCCCAATGGCTGATACCAGGATTCGCGAAGCAGTCGGCGTGTTTCATGACGAAAAGGCCCTGCAGTCTGCTGCCGATGGGCTTCTCATCGCCGGCTTCGATCAGTCCCATCTGAGCCTTCTGGCGGGGGAGCGCGCCGTCGAGCTGAAACTCGGCCACCGGTTCGAGAAGGTTGCCGAACTCGAAGACGATCCGGCCGTGCCGACAAGGGCCTTCGACGACGTCGACTCGCGGACCGAGGGGAAAGCCGCCATCGTCGGCGGTCTCTTCTATGTCGGCGCCGTCGCTGCCGCCGGCATCATCGTCGCCTCCGGCGGGACGGCAGCCGCGGCCTTGATCGCCGCAGCCTTGGCCGGCGGCGGCGGGGGTCTCATCGGTGCCGCGCTGGCGCAGTTCATCGAGCATCGGCACGCACACCGCCTGCAGGAGCAACTCGATCATGGCGGCTTGCTCCTCTGGGTGCGCACGCCGACAGCCGAGAGTGAGCAGCGGGCGCTCGAGATCCTGCGGGCGAACGGCGCCGACGACGTGCACGTGCACGATCTGCCGGAGCAGCACTACGCGATGTCCGGCGGCGAGTCCTACGATATGAGCTTCATGAAGCGCCTGGGGATGTAGGCGGGTGCTCGCCTAACCTCCCCGGGGTCAGCGGCCGGCCAACACGTAGTCGCGCAGCGATTCGACCTCGAGCTTCGTCTCGTCGAATCGGTATTTGACCACGTCGCCGATGCTGACGATACCGGCGAGGCGCCCGTCGTCGAGCACCGGCAGGTGCCGGAAGCGGTGGGCCGTCATCACGCCCATGATGTCGGCGATCGTGTCGTTCGGCGTGCAGGTATGGACATCGCGCGTCATCAGGTCGCCGACCGAGAGCTCGGCCACGGCGGCGCCATGCTTGGCGAGACCGCGGACGATGTCGCGCTCGGAGATGATGCCGACGATATGGTCGGCTGCGTCGGTCACCAGGATGGCGCCGATCCGATGCTTCGCCAGCACCTGCGTGGTCGCTGCGATCGTCGCGTCGGGCGTCATGGTGATGATCCGATCGCCCTTCGTACTCAGGATATCACGGACATACATGGGCGCCTCCGTTCCTCGGCGGACGCCCCGATACTGCGGCGTCCGGGGTGCGAACTTCTCGACCGAGGCGCTACGGCCTCGTCGACCGTGCAAACGACCATACTAGCGCCAATGGTGTCGGCATAACAGCGTCATAGCGTGCGCTGCAGCATGGGACCGGAATTTGACACGGCGGTCGTCGCCGGCGCTGGTCATCAAAGCTGCGTGATGAACCGGCGATTCACCAACGTGTCATGCGCCCCCGCTTGCCCGCCTGCTCGCTCCTATCTACCGTAGCGGCACAAGCGGCGCGCCCGATGGGGGCGGGCCAACAGGCCGACAGGGAGGATACCGACATGGCCGCACCAGTCGTCTATGGTCCTGCGTACAGCACCTATACCCACACCGCCCGCCTGGCGCTCGAAGAGAAGGGCGTCGACTACAAGCTCGAGGAGGTCGACATCCTTCAGGGGGCCGGGCAAGCGCCGGCCCATCTGGCGCGCCAGCCGTTCGGCAAGGTGCCGGGCTTCGAGCATGACGGGCTGGCCCTCTATGAAACGGCGGCGATTTCTCGCTACATCGACGAGGCGTTCCCCGGACCGAAGCTGCAGCCCGCCGATCCGAAGCGGCGCGCCCGCATGGTGCAGATCATCTCCGTGAACGACTCCTACGCGTACCCGAATTTCATCGGCAAGGTGGTTTGGCAGCGGGCCGTCGTGCCCCTGCTGGGCGGCGTGGGCGATGACAAGATCGTCGCCGAGGCCATGCCGATGGTCGAGAAGACGGTCACGGCCCTGGAGGCGCTGGCCGACGGCGCCGGCCCGTTCCTGTGCGGGCCGGACCTCAGCCTGGCCGATCTCCACATCGCGCCCGTGATGGCCTACTTCAGCGGCACGCCGGAGGGGCAGAAGGCGATGGCGAAGGCGCCGCGGCTCAGTCGCTGGTGGCAGGCGATCAGCACGCGGCCGAGCGTCGTGAAGACCCAGCCGAAGCTCGGTTGATCGATCTGCCGCGACGTCCCGCCGTCCGACCCGCGGGTTTCGGTTCCAGCGACTCGGGCGTGGCGGCGCCGTGCGTCGCCTGCAGATCTTCCGGGAAGGCGTCGAGCGCCCTGCGCTGGGCGCACTTGCGCGTGGTCGGGTTTTCAAAGTTTCATGTTTACCGAACGCATGGCTTGGCCGACTCTGGGGCCTGCCAGGTGGAAGGAATCGTCGTGAACAAGGCCATTTCCAACCCGCAACCCGTCGACGCCGCCATCACGCCACGATTTGGCGCCATCCCCACGTTCATGCGCCTGCCGCACGTGGTCGATCCGGCGAAGGTCGACATCGCGCTCATCGGCGTGCCCTGGGACGGCGGCACCACCAACCGCGCCGGTGCTCGCCACGGCCCGCGCGAGATCCGCAACATGTCGAGCTTCATGCGCAAGGTGCATCACGTCAGCCGCATCGCGCCCTACGAGCTCGCCCGCATCGCCGATCTCGGCGACGCTCCGGTGAATCCGATCGACCTGATGGACACGCTCGGCCGCATCGAGCGCTTCTATGCCAAGGTGCACGCGGCCGGCGCCACGCCGCTCTCGGCCGGCGGCGACCACCTGATCACCCTGCCGATCTTCCGCGCCATCGCCAAGCACCGGCCCATCGGCATGATCCATTTCGACGCCCACTCCGACACGAACGACCGCTATTTCGGCAACAACAAATACACCCACGGCACGCCGTTCCGCCGCGCGGTGGAGGAGGGGCTGCTCGATCCCAGGCGTACGGTCCAGATCGGCATCCGCGGCTCGATCTACAGCGCCAAGGACATGGAGTTCGCCGAGACCTCCGGCATGCGCGTGATCTACATGGAGGAGTTCACCAGGCTCGGCGTCGACAAGACGATCAAGGAGGCGCGCCGCGTCGCCGGCAAGGGCCCGACTTACATCAGCTTCGACGTCGACGGTCTCGACCCCGTCTACGCCCCGGGCACCGGCACGCCCGAGATCGGCGGCCTGACCACGCTGGAGGCGCAGCACATCCTGCGCGGTCTGCAGGGCCTCGACCTCGTCGGCGGCGACGTCGTCGAGGTGTCGCCGCCCTTCGATCCCAGCGGCAACACCGCCCTGGTCGGCGCCACCATGATGTTCGAGATCATGTGCCTGCTGGCGGACGCGATAGCCAGGCGGCGCCAGAACAATCGCCGGCCGGCGCGAGGATCGAGGTGACTGCGAGGCGTTTTCGGTTGTCACCCCGGCGAAAGCCGGGGCCCATATTCCAGAGGCCGGAGCGTATGGGCCCCCGGCTTTCGCCGGGGCGACAGCCAAAGGATGATGCTCCGGTGAAATGAAAACGACGACAGGGAGAGCGACAATGAGCCTTCGAATCAACCTGATGTTTGCTGCAGCTTTGGGACTTGCTGCCGTCGGTCAGGGGACCGCGGCCAGGGCCCAGGAAACCTTGAGCTGCGCCTATCCGTTCTGGCCGGGCTTCGCCCCGGTGCATCTGGCGCAGGAACTCGGCTACTTCGCCGAGGAGGACCTCACCGTCAACGAGACCTTCGACGACGACCGCAGCAACGTGCTGCCGGCGCTCGAGCGCGGCGACATCCAGTGCGACATGCGCACGGTCGGTGAGCACCAGGGCCGCCCGCGCACCCCGGAGACGCAGGGCACGATCATCGGCACCATCGACATCTCCCTTGGCGGCGACGGCGTCGTCGCCGACGGCTCCATCAAGACCGCGGCGGACCTGAAGGGCAAGGTGTTCGCCGTCGAACCGAACGTGCCGGCGCGCCTGCTGGCGCAGCTGGCGCTGAAGGAGCACGGGCTCACCTTCGACGATCTGGAGATCCGCGACATCGCCTCGGCCGACGCCATCGCCGTCTTCGCCGATCCCGAGGCCGCTGCCGCCGCCACCTACGAGCCGACGCTGAGCCAGGCGCTCAAGGCCAGCAACAAGCCGGGCGCGCACATCCTGGTGTCGTCCAAGGACTATCCCGGCCTGATCACCGACGTTATCGTGGCCCGCACCGACGAGCTCAAGGCCAATCCAGAGATGTACCGGAAGTTCCTGCGCGGCATCTACCGGGCGGTCGACTATTTCAACGCGAACCGCGCCGAGGCGGTGAAGATCATGGCGCCGCACTTCAAGCTGACGCCTGAGGAATACGAGGAGGTGCTGGCCAACCTCGTCTACACGCCCTACGAACAAGCCGTCGAGTATCTGGGCACCGGCGGTCAGCGCGGCAAGCTGCACGACCTGTTCGACACCGTGATGCAGCTCAACCTTGAGAACGGCGCCGCCGAGGTCAAGCTCGACTCCAACCAGCAGATCGACAACTCGATCATCACCGATCTGTTCAAGGACCGCGCGCGGTGAGGCCGGCCCGCCTTGGCTGACGCACCGCCGGAGAGATCGTCCGCGGTCGATGCGGGGGCGGGCACAAGTCCCGCCCCCGCGCCGGGAACGGCCGTCGACCTCCCGCCGATCAATCCCGAGCCGTCGGTCTGGCGCGGCCTCACGAGTTTCCGCGGCACGACGCCGCGCATCGTCGACCTCTATGTCGGCGTCATCGGTGTCGTCGTCTTCCTGCTGTTGTGGGACCTGGCCGCCGAGCCGCATCGCATCGTTGGTCTCTTGACCTGGATCGGCGTCCTCCCGGCCGGTATGGAGGTCGCCGACCCGAAGCTGTTCGTCGCCGCGCCGCAGGACGTGGTCGTCCGGCTCTACGAGCTGTTCGTGTACTATGAATTCCTTGACGATATCGGCATCAGTATTTACCGCATCTGGGTCGCCTTCATCGCCGCCGTGATCATGGCGATTCCGATCGGCATCTGGATGAGTTCCTATCGGCTGGTGAACGGCCTGCTCGAGCCGATCGTCGACTTCATTCGCTACCTGCCGGTGCCCGCGCTCGTGCCTCTGACCGTCGTCTGGTTCGGCATCGGCGACACCATGAAGATCGCGCTGCTTTGGCTCGGCACCTTCTTCCAGATCGTGCTCCTAATCGCCGACGATGCCCGGCGCGTGCCGCGGGAGTACATCGAGATCGGCATGACCGTGGGCGCGAAGCCCGGCCAGATTCTCCGCCACATCATCCTGCGCGCGATGGCGCCGAGCATGGTCGACAACCTGCGCATCGGACTCGGCTGGTGCTGGACCTACGTGGTCATCGCCGAGATCGTCGCCTCCAATTCCGGCGTCGGCTACGTCATCATGTCGGCCCGCCGCTACCAGAAGACGCCCGAGATCTATGCCGGCATCATCACAATCGGCATTATCGGCCTGCTCACGGACCAAGCGATCCGCTGGGCGCACCGGCGTTACTTCGCCTATTTGCGTTAGGACGAGGGGTGATGCCGGCGGCACAGGCCTTCATCAGCATTGATCGTGTGAGCAAGTCGTTCCAGGTGGACCAACGCACGCCGCCGATTGCCGTCATCAACGATGTCTCCATCGCGATCGAGGAGGGCGAGTTGGTCGTCTTTCTCGGTCCGTCCGGATGCGGCAAGACCACGTTGATGCGGATCGTCGGAGGGTTGGAATCCGCCACCCGCGGTCGGGTCCAGATCGACGGCCAACCGGTGCGCGGGCCGAGCCGTCAGCAGGGCATGGTCTTTCAGTCCTATTCCTCTTTCCCCTGGCTCAACGTCATCGACAACGTCCGCTTCGGCCTCAAGTTCCGCGACGACGTCGACGCGGCCGAGAAGGAGCGCATCGCCCGCCACTATCTCGAGCTGGTCGGCCTGAAGGGATTCGAGACGTACTACGTCAACCGCATCTCCGGCGGCATGCGCCAGCGCCTGGCCATCGCCCGCACCCTGGCCGCCGGGCCGGACGTGCTGCTCATGGACGAGCCCTTCGGCGCCCTCGACGCGCAGAACCGCGACTTCCTGCAGGCGCAGCTCGACATCATCCAGCGCAGCGAGCACAAGACCATCGTCTTCGTCACCCACGACGTCGAGGAGGCGGTGTTCCTCGCCGACCGCATCATCATCTTCTCGGCCCGTCCGGCGCGCATCCTCGAGGAGGTTCGCGTCTCCGACTATCTTCCGGCCGAACGCAACCTGGAAACGAAGGAGAGCGAGACCTTCTTCAAGCTGCGCAACCGTATCCTCGCCATCACCCGCGCCCAGGCGCTGCGCACCGAGCAACTGTTGATGGAGGCGCGTACGACCCCATGAGCTTCGACTTCACCGGCAAGCGCGTGCTCGTCACCGGCGCCAGCCACGGCATCGGCGCTGCCGTCGCCGCCGCCTTTGCCGATGCCGGCGCCGATCTCGCCATCCTATCGAGCACGCCTGACATCCTGGATGCTGGTCGAAGTCTCGCGGAGGCAACCGGCCGCCCGGTTGTCGCCGAAGTCTGCGACATCACCGACCGCGCCGCCGTGCGCCGCGTCGTCGGCGGCCTCGGCCGGCTCGACGTGCTCGTCAACAACGCCGGCCTCGAGCTGATCACGCCGATGCTCGAGCCCGGCGACGCCGTCGAGCGCACCTTCGAGCGCATCATCCAGATCAACGTTATCGGCACCTATTACGTCACCCGCGAGGCCGTAAGGTCGATGCAGGCCGGCGCCCGCATCATCCTCACCGCCTCGGTCTGGGGCCGCTCCGCCGCCGCCGAGTTCGGCGCCTACGTCACCTCGAAGCACGCCAACATCGGTTTCATGCGCGTGCTGGCAAAGGAGCTGGGGCCGCTCGGCATCAACGTCAACGCCGTCTGCCCCGGCTGGGTGAAGACGCGCGCGGCCCTGCGCTCGCTTGGCGTGATGTCGCGCCGCGCCGGCCGGCCGGAACAGGACATGCTCGACGACATCCTGGCGGCGCAGTCGCTCGACGGCCTGATGGAGCCCGAGGACATCGTCGATCTCTATCTCTTCCTCGCCTCCGATCGCGCCCGCAGCATCACCGGCCAGGCCTACAACATCGATCGCGGCGAGCTGCAGTCATGAGCGGCGTGCTCGCCGGCCAGCGCGCTCTGGTCACCGGCGGCGCCAGCGGCATCGGCCGGGCCACGGCGATCGCTCTCGCCGCCGAGGGTGCCGAGGTCGCCATCGTCGACCAGGCCGACGCCGCGAAATCGGCCGGCGTCGTCACCGCGATCGAACAGGCCGGCGGCCGCGCCTTCGCCCTCCGCACCGACGTCGCCGACGAAGCCCAGGTACTGGCGCTCTTCGCGGACGCGATGCCGCGCCTGGGCCGCCTCGACATCCTCGTCAACTGCGCCGGCGTCCTGTTCGAGAAGCCGTTGCTCGAGACCACGGTCGCGGAGTTCGACCGCCTCATCGCCATCAACCTGCGCGGCACCTTCCTCGTCGGGCGCGAGGCCCTGCGCGTCATGACCCGCCAACGCCAAGGCCGCATCATCAACATCGCCTCCGAGCTCGCCTATCTCGGTTGCGAGCGCATGTCGGTCTACTGCGCCTCGAAGGGCGCCGTCGTCTCGCTCACCCGCTCCTGGGCGCGCGAGTTTGCCCCCGATATCCTGGTCAACGCCATCGCCCCCGGTCCCACCGACACGCCGATGCTCACCGCCGAGTACATGGACGAAGCGACGGTCGCCGGCTCCGGCGACGTCCCGCTCGGCCGCATCGGCCGCCCCGAGGAGATCGCCGCCGCCGCCGTCTTCCTCGCCAGTCCCGCCAACAGCTACATGACCGGCCAGTGCATCAGCCCCAACGGCGGCGCGGTGATGCTGTAGGCGGGTGGTTGTCCGCGTTCTTGTAGGGGCGCGCTGCGCGCGCCCGTGTTGCCACACCACGGGCGGGCGCAGCCCGCCCCTACAAGGTCTCGGTCGCCCTTGGTCGCCCGCGCACCACGCGCACCGCAAGCACCAGCGAAACCGCCGGCGCCAGGATCGTGGCGCCGTAGACCCAGGTCGTCGCCGCTTCCACCGTGGCGACGCTGATCCCGGCTTCCAGCCCGGCAAGGTTGGCGATCAGGCCGGCGATGGCGGCGCCGAAGCTGATGCCGAGCGAGCGGATGGTCGGGATCGACGAGGCCGTCAGGCTCTCGTATCCGGGTTCGGCGATGCGCATGGCCAGAGCGACCAGGTGCAGGTTCGAGGCGCCGATGCCGAACCCGACCAGGCCGGTCAGCGCGCAGGTGAGCAGTGGCGGGAAGGTCGCCACGCCGAGCGTCAGGGCGGTCATGCTGAGCAGCGCCAGCAGCGGCCCGCCGACGATCGCTGCCCGTTCCGCTGCGCCGCGCCAGCCCGCCGTGACGAACGACGCCAGCGTCCAGGCGACGGCCAGCGAGGCGATCGCATAGGCGGCCGCCAGCGGCGTCACGCCGTGCAGCTCCTGCAGCGCCAGCGGCAGGTAGAGGCCGATGCTCGTATGCGTCATCGAGAACAGGAACAAAATCCAATAGGCGCAGCCGACGCGCGTGCGCATGGAGAGCGGCCGCGGCGGGAACAGCCGGTTGGCGGCCGCGCGGTCGAGCCGGAAGGTCTGGGCGACGAGGGCGACGGCTGCCAGCAGCAGCACGATCTTCGCGGCGAGCAGCGCACTCGCCGGCAGCCGCAGCGGCTCGGCGATGTCCTCGAGGTTGCCGGTGACGCCCGCGCACAGCACGCCCGTCGCCAGCAGCGCGATCCGCCGGATCGGAAAGATCGGCCCGCCGAGCACCGCCGTCGCCGACGGCAGCGTCCGCCAGGCGCCGGCCGCGAAGGCGGCGATGATCGGCACCGTCACCCAGAAGGCGCCGCGCCACCAGCCGAACTCGGCGGCGATGCCGCCGATCAGCGGCCCGATCAGCGCCGCCACGCCCCACACGCTCGACACCAGGGCCAGGATCCGCGTCCGCAGCTCCGGCGGATAGAGCTCGCCGATCAGCCCCATCGATTGCG
>Ga0187892_10007517_pt1 | contig 15497 bp, 16 predicted proteins | sample MA1701073metaG_FD_139345 | JGI IMG/M metagenome (GOLD analysis project Ga0187892, IMG submission 139345) | Bio-ooze microbial communities from a basaltic lava cave in the Kipuka Kanohina Cave System on the Island of Hawaii, USA - MA170107-3 metaG ... | reverse complement strand
GCGCAGCTGTTCCCAAAGTGGATCGAACCGGCTCATGCTGACACAATCGGCCCAGGCGTCCCACGCTTGGCGCTGGAAACCCGCCCAGGCTTCCGTCAAGTTTTCTATTGCGTTGACTGCGTTATTCGAACTCATCCACTTTACCTCATACTGTTAGAGTGATCGCCCCTTCCCGGCACAGGGGAAATTTTGTCTGCAGGCTCAGGCAGGGGGTCCCGCAAGGCACCGCCTCCACTTCCGCTACAGCATCCTAGTTGTATGTTACGCTGCACGATGGCTGAGCCTAGCGGCACAATCATGAAAGCGATGTAGCGGGATCCGCTACATGTGTCGGTGCCCGGCGCGCGCCGCCTTGCGCAATCCCTGCTATCGTGTCCCCCCGGGAGGGACTAGAATGCAAGCACGGAAGGGGACCCTGCGCCATGAACGAGAAAAAGACTGAACGGTCGCGGCGGCGGCCAACGCCCAAGGGCCTTCCCCGCGCCGGCCCGGGACCGCCCGCCGCCGGAGACGCGGCCCCTGCGAGCGCCGCGCGCGCCTGCCTCGCGGTAGTCGGTATCGGCGCCTCGGCCGGGGGGTTCGAGGCCTTCAAGCTATTCTTTGCCGCCATGCCGCCCGACAGCGGTATGGTCTTTGTGCTCATCCAGCACCTCGACCCCACCCACCAGAGCCTCACGGCCGAGCTGCTCGGCAAGCACACGGCCATGCCGGTCGTCGAGGTCGAGGACGAGATGCGGGTCGAGCCGAACCGGGTTTACGTGATCCCACCCAAAGCCTACCTGACCATGAGTGGCGAGACCCTGCACCTGAGCGAGCCGGTTGAGCGCCGGGGCCTGCGCATGCCCATCGACTTCTTCTTCCGCTCGCTAGCCGACGATCAGCAGGAGCGCGCCATCGGCATTATCCTTTCGGGAAGCGGGACCGATGGTACCCTGGGGGTGCGCGAGATCAAGGCGGCCGGCGGCATGGTCATGGTCCAGGCGCCGGAGACCACGGGCTTCGACGGCATGCCGCGCAGCGCCATCGGCACCGGGATGGTCGATTATGTATCGCCCATCGAGAAGATGCCCGAGGTGCTGTCGCACTATGTGCGCCATTGGTATGTGAACGGTGCGGTTCCATCGCCTCCTGTGGTCGAAAAGGCGCCCGACGACCTCCATGCCATCATTGGTCTCCTGCGGGCGCACGTGAAGTACGACTTCAGCTGCTACAAGAAGGGCACCCTCACCCGTCGCGTGCAACGCCGCATGGGCTTGACCCACATCGAAAAGATGGGCGAGTACGTCGAGGTCCTGCGGAAGAACAAGGAGTAGGTCAATGCGCTCTACAAGGACCTCCTCATCAGCGTCACCAACTTCTTCCGCGAACCGGAAGCCTGGGAGGTGCTCGCGCGGCAAGTTATCGCCCCGCTGGTCCGAGAGCATGACAATGAGACGCCGGTCCGCGTCTGGGTCCCCGGCTGTGCCACGGGCGAAGAGGCTTACTCTCTCGCCATCCTCCTATTTGAGGAGCTTCAGGCAGCGGATAAGGCCTGCGGGCTCCAGATCTTCGCCTCGGACATCGACCTCGATGCCCTGGCCTTTGCCCGCGCCGGCACCTATCCCGAGAACATCGCCGCCGACATCTCGCCCGAACGCCTGCGGCACTTCTTCATCAAGGGCGAGCACACCTATCGCATCAACAAGGAGATCCGCGAGGCGGTGGTGTTCGCGGAGCAGCACGTCGTGAGCGACCCGCCCTTCTCAAAGCTCGACCTCATCAGCTGCCGCAACCTGCTGATCTATCTCGAGGTGGAGGTCCAGCAGAAGATCCTCTCCCTGTTCCATTTCGCGCTCCGCGAGTGCGGATATCTGTTCCTAGGTGGGAGCGAGACTGTCAGTCAGCGCAACGGCCTGTTCCAGGCGGTCTCCCGCAAGCGGCGGATCTATGAGCGCCTCGGTCCCATGGGTTACACCAAGGTGGAGCTGCCGGCAAAGGGGGCCGATACCCCTCCTCTCGTGGCGGAGGCCCGCGTCGCAGCCGTCGAACGGCGTGCCCAGCGGCTGAGCGTCGTGGCCCAGCAGCTTGTGCTGCAGCGTTTCGCACCGGCCTGCGTCCTCGTTAACCGCAAGGTGGAGGTGCTCTATCTGAACGGTCCGGTCGATCACTACTTACAGCTACCGAGCGGCGAGCTGGGCGCGGATCTCATAGCCATGGCCCGGCCGGGGCTACGCACCCGGCTCCGTACGGCCGTGCGCGAGGCGATCCAGGACCACAAGCCGGTTTCGGTCGGCGGGGTGCGCATCAAGCGGAACGGCGAGTGCTTCGCGGTGCGCGTGACCGTCGAACCGCTGCGCCACCCTCCGGAGGCCCAGGGGTTCTTGCTCGTGGCCTTCGACGAAGAGGACGGCGACCATCGCTCGCGGCTCGCGCACCTCGAGCCGCCCGAGCCGCCACGCGAGGAGCCCGAAACCAGGGCGGACTACGAGGCCACCATCCGCCAGCTCGAGGAAGAGCTGCGCACCACGCGCGAGGACCTGCAAAGCACCGTCGAGGAGCTCGAGACCTCCAACGAGGAATTCATGGCTTCGAACGAGGAAGTCACCTCGGTCAACGAAGAGTTGCAGTCGACGAACGAAGAGCTGGAGACCTCGAAGGAGGAGTTGCAGTCGCTCAACGAAGAGCTGCAGACCGTCAACAACCAGCTGGAGCAGAAGGTAGCCGAGCTGGAGGCGACGAATAACGACCTCAACAACCTGCTTGTGAGCACCGACATCCCGACCGTGTTCCTGGACCGGCACTTCTGCCTCAAGCGTTTTACCCCCGCCACCAAGCGGCTGTTGCGCGTGATCGAGACCGATGTCGGCCGGCCCATTCGTGACTTCGCACTGAGCTTCACCGATCCGGAGCTTCTGGCCGACGCCGAACGCGTGCTGAAGCAACTCGCGCCGATCGAGCACGAGGTAGACGCCATCGACGGACGTTATTACCTGCGGCGCATCCTCCCCTATCGCACCGGGGATGACCGCATCGTCGGCGTGGTCATCACCTTCGACGATATCACGAGCCGCAAGGGGCATGAGCGGGCGCTCGAGCGCCTCGCGGAAGAGCTTGACGAGCGCGTGCGCGAACGCACGGCGGAGCTCGAGGCCGCCAACGCGGCCCTGCGCGAGAGCGAGCAGCGTTTTCGTACTATGGCGGACAGCGCCCCGGTCATGATCTGGATCTCGGGTCCGGACAAGGGATGCACCTATTTCAACAAACCGTGGCTGGACTTTCGGGGTCGCAGCATGGAACAGGAGCTCGGCGACAGTTGGGCCGAGCGGGTCCACCCCGACGACCGGCGGCGCTGTCTCGATACCTATTTCACCGCTTTTGACGCGCGCCTCCCCTTCGAGATGGAGTACCAGTTGCGCCGCCACGACGGCGAATACCGCTGGGTCCTCGATACCGGCGTGCCGCGGAGGGGCCCTCGAGGCTTCGAGGGTTTCATCGGCTCCTGCGCCGACATCACCGAGCGCAAGCGCATGGAACGGAGCATCACCGAGCTGGCCGAAGAGGAGCGGAAGCGACTGGGCCGCGAGTTGCACGATGTGCTCGGGCAGCAGATGAGCGCCATTGGCATGCTGGCTGCGGCGCTCGCGAGCGAGCTCCCCGCCGGCACGCCCGCGGGGGACCAAGCAGCGCGGCTGGAATCGATGGTGGACCAGGCCAAGGCACAGTTCGCCAGCGTCGCCAGGGGTCTCTTGGCCGTTCCGGTGGACGCAGACGGGCTGCCCATTGCCCTGGAAGGCCTGGCGGAGGAGGTGACCGAGCTGTACCGGATCCGCTGCCGCTTCGAGGTGGAGGGACGCCCGGAGGTGGAGAGCGATTTCGCGGCCACGCAGATGTACCTTATAGCCAGCGAGGCGGCGCACAATTCGGCCAGGCACGCGCAAACCGATGAGATCGTCATCCGCTTGGAGGACCACGACGGGGTCCACGTCTCGGTCCGCGACCAGGGGGTCGGGATCCGGCACGAGACGGTCGAGAGCGGGCGCGGTCTCGGCTTCCACATCATGCGCCACCGCTGTGCCCTGGCCGGTGGCATCTTGAAGATCGAGTCTCCGCCGGAGGGGGGAACGCTGGTTTCTTGCCTTCTACCGAAACCTGCGGCCGATGGCGCGCGCTAAGCTCGAGCCGCTACTGCGCGCGGAAGGGCGCGCCCACCGACCGGCGAGCGTGCTCATCGTCGACGATCACGCGCTGGTGCGCGAGGGGATCCGCATGCTCCTCCGGCAGGACCGGGTTTGGAAGTCTGTGGTGAGGCGGAGGGGGTGGTCGACGCGAAGCGCCGCATCGATGCGCTAACACCCGACTTAGTGATCGTCGATCTCATGCTTAAGCAGGGCAGCGGGCTGGATCTCATTAAGTGGATCGGAAAGCAACATCCCCACACCAAGACCATTGTCGCCACCATGCATGACGAACGCGTGTACGAGGGGCGCGCTTTGCGCGCCGGCGCGAGCGGCTTGGTCAGCAAGCAGGCCAACGCCCGCGCCATCATTGAGGCGATCCGTGCGCTCCGAAGCGATCGGCTTTATTTCAGCGAGGCCCTGACAAAACGTATCCTCCTGCGCGCCGGAAGGGGCGACATGCACCTCGAACGATCGCCCATCGAGGGGCTTTCCGATCGCGAGCTGGAGGTCTTCCGGTTGATGGGAGCAGGCCGGACGACGCGCGAGATCGCGTCGATACTGCACCTGAGCCCGAGCACAGTCGATACCTACCGCGGGCGGCTTAGACAGAAGCTGCAGCTTTCGACCACCGCGGAGCTCTTCTTCGAAGCAACCCGTTGGGCGCTGGAACAAGAACATGCATCCTCTCGCTAAGAGCTAATCCGCTTGGTCGCACCGAATGGAAAAGAAGTGGCACTGACGACGGGCGAGTTCGATCTGTTCGCGGTCCCATGATTCTCCGAACGTACTTCTTCTGAAGCCCCGAGCAGGAATTGAACCTACATCTGGAGATTACAAATCACCTGTTTTACCGTTAAACTATCGGGGCTTTGAGCGGAAATTCTAGGGGATGGCCTCCGCGACCGCAATGTTCTTGCATTCTATTTGGTGTGCGCCAGCCCCGGCGGGTAGCTTAGCCGGCAGCTTGGCAGCGGCAAGCTTAACATCGAGCCAGTATTTTTCGCGCACCTGATAATGGGGGCTGAGGGTGGGGCGAACTCCCTTAGCACGCAGTTGCTCTAAGCGCCGTTGCGCCAGCTTCTCGGTGCTGTATACGCCGAGTGAGATCGCATCCTTCATGGGTCCACTGCGGACCGCCATAAAATCCTCTATCCCTTTTTGCCGCAGGTCCGCAAGCTGTCTTGAAAGCCAGTCGGGCGCTCTCCCGGGCGGAAGGTATATCCAGAACCGTCCGCGGTCCTCCTTGCATTCCTGTTCTCGTGGAGCGGCCAGGGCACCATGTTTGTTCAGCAAGCTCCCGTAATCCAACGCCGTTTGAGGGGAGAGGAATGGACCAATCACATGGCACCTGAGGCGATTGGGAGCAGACTGCGCGGAGGAGTCGGCGACAGCCGGGGTCTTGCAGTCAGGAAGCTGGGCTAGGGCGGCCATGACCGGTTTCTCGTTCTCTGGTGCCAATTGTTTTTGTTGCGCGGTTGATTGCTTCGCTGCTCCTTTCATCTTGGGACCAGCGCTTGCTTTTTCCACCCGCGGGCTCGGGAGCCGCTCAAGCTCCGATAGCAGCTTCAGGGGTTCCGCACCGAAAGCCGTCTGTGGCCGCGGCTCAACTATCGCGCGTTCTACCTCGCGACGGTATTCCCAACCCAAATAGAGGACATTAAGCACCAGCAGCACAATGCAAAACCATTTCATGATCCAGCCCTCGCCACGACTGCTAAACCGTGCAGAATCAACTCCGTGTCCAACACGGCGCGGGTAGACAAAGAGGGCAACAAAACGGGGGCATCTCCGCCTGTTAGGATAGTGTGGGCAGGGGCGCTAAGCTTTCCTTGGACCCTGTCCACGAAAGAGTCGATCAATGCGCTGAGGGCGAAGAAGCTTCCGGCCGCGATGGCATCCTGAGTGTTGTTTGCCAGCAGCCGCAGGTGGCCGCTTTGAGTATCTTTCAGGGCATGGGCCCCAGAGCAGAGCGCTTTTTTCATCAACCCCAGTCCGGGGGCGATCAGCCCTCCGAGGTGGCGTCCGTCATGTGCTAAGGCATCGATCGTGAGCGCCGTTCCGCAGTCAACAACGCAAGCAGCGGAGCGAAACCGATCCCAAGCCGCGATCAGGGCCATCCAGCGATCCACGCCCAACTGTTGCGGGTTAGCATAGCCGTTTTGCACGCCACAGGCTTGCGATGTGACCGTCACGAATTTTGGACTTATGGCCCATTTCGCCAGGCAATAGTGAGAAACCCTTGCCGCTACTCGTTCACCCGCAACATTGGAAATAACCATCCGCTGTGGTGGGTTTAGCCTGCCCCATTGTTCTTCAAGAGACTTCTCGACTTCTGTTTCGCTGTGCTCGAATGCACCCTTGCGGGCCATTGAGCCGCTGCGATCGGTAGCCCATTTGATCCGGCTGTTACCGATATCTACCAGCAGCGTTAACTGGCCAGCCGTAAGCTCACCTCGCCACAATGGTATCGGTGCAAATAACCGTCTACGGACAACAACAGAGCACCGTCCGCATCGACGTCCCGGGCATGACCCACCACCACATCGCCGGTGGGGAGAAGCAAGCGCACGGCCTTGTTGCGGAACAGATCGTATCCCCGCCACTCGTCCCGGAAAGCCGCAAATCCTTCAGCCTCGTATTCCGGCAGGGCTTGAAAAATAGCCGATATCAAGGCGATCGCCACCACATTTCTGGAATGTTTTGCCGGCGCCGCCCGGTGCAGGTCGATCCAGGGCTGGCCAACGCGCCGAGTCAAGTGCGTGCCGCCCTGCACGTTTAACCCTACGCCGATCACGGCGTGATAGGGACCCCCTACTTCGCCTTTCACCTCGATCAAGATCCCCGCTATTTTCGCGCCGCCACACAAGATGTCGTTGGGCCATTTGACCCCGATGTCTTGCACCCCGAATTCGCCCTTGAGCAGTCGCACCAAAGTCACCGCCACCGCAAGGCTCAAACCCATGATCGATCCCACCGGGGTGCACACCCGCCAGCCCAGTGACAGACAAATTGCGCTTGCCAACGGCGCGACCCACCGCTTGCCTGCCCGTCCCCGACCGGCGGACTGAAACTCAGCAAGGCAGACATGGCGATGGATAGAACCTTGGGCGAGAAGACGCCGCGCCAGAAGCTCGTTTGTGGAATCCGTCTCGAGAAGGATATCGAGCTGCGCAGGGCGGGTGGGATCGCTCTTGCCGAGCTCCGTTGCGATCCACACGCCGTCTAACCATTCCAGCGCCTGTTCGAGGCGGTAACCCTTGCCATTGACTGCGTGCACGGCTAAATCGTACGCGGCGAGCCTTCGGATCTGCTTCCAAATCGCGGCCCTGGATATGCCGAGCTGCCGCGCCAAGGCCTCCCCGGAGTGGAATCGACCATCGCTCAGGACCTTGAGGATCGCCTTTAGGCTCGGACCCACGAGCACCCGTCTCAAGCACCCGTGGCCACGGGGCGCTGCGGATCGGAACACCACTCGCTCCAGGACCCCGCATAAAGACGCGGTTCGGGCAGTCCGCTATGGACCGCCGCCACGATGTGGTGGCAGGCCGTAACCCCCGAGCCGCAATAGAAAACCACCTCTTGTGTGGGAGTTTTCTTGGTCACTCGCTGAAACCGTTCGCGCAGGTGTGTTGGGGACAAGAAGCGGCCACTCGGGTCGAGATTCTCTCGCCAAAAATGATTGATAGCGCCCGGTATGTGCCCCGCGACCGGATCGATGGGCTCGTGTTCGCCTCGGTATCGGGCGGGGTCTCGCGAATCGACTAACAAACCCAGCGACGCGATTTCCTCTATCCTTGCCAGCCGATCGGTGCGCGGTTGGCCCTCGAACAGGACCGCCGCATTGCTTTCCGCCCCGGATCGATGGGGCAACCCCGCGCCGATCCAAGCCGGCCAGCCGCCATCGAGCAGGGCCACCCCCTCATGGCGCATAAAACGCAACATCCACCACAAGCGTGCGCAGACAGAACCCTCGCTGCTGTCGTAAACCACCACCTGCTTTGTCTCATCGATGCCCAAGCGCGAAAACAGCACGGCCATCGCTTGGGGGCTGGGCAAAGGATGGCGGCCTTTACTCAAGCCGGGAAGACCGCTCAAATCCTCGTCGAGATGCGCGTACACGGCCCCAGGGACATGGGATGCAAGGTATGCCTCCCGTCCGGCCTCGGGTCGAGACAGATCGAAACGACAATCGACGAACACAAAACCGGCATTGCCTAAGTGCTGTTTAAGCGTATCGACGCTGACTAAAGACTTAAACATGGCGCGGGGCCTCGGAGAGAAGCTAATATTATAATCCTAAGGAAGCTCTGAAAAATCCGTCCTTGGGATTTTTTCAGAGTCGAAAAGCACCGATTGTGATTTTTACTTTTCTCTATGTTTCAAACGCTTGCATGTTTTAGGCTGTACAGCACCTCCCATGCCGCCGGAACCTCTGATAGTGATCAGGGTTCCCGAGCAGCCGAAAACAAATCGATGAAGGGGAAAGCATCCTAGTGGCTTTGAGTATCGTCATTCTCGCCGCCGGGCAAGGCACCCGGATGCTCTCCCACCGCCCCAAGGTGCTGCATGAGCTGGCGGGCAGGCCCCTGCTACAGCATGTTTATGATGCGGCAAGAGCCTTGGCCCCCGCGCGAGTGGTGGTGGTATACGGGCATGGAGGAGAGCTTGTTCGCCAGCGGTGCTCGCAGATAAAAGCCCACTGGGTGGAGCAACCGCAGCAGTTGGGGAGCGGGCACGCGGTGCGGCAGGCGCTGCCCCATATTCCCGAGCAGGACCTCGTGCTCGTTTTGTGCGGTGATGTTCCGTTGATCACCGCCGCAACCCTGGAGCGTTTGATCGCGGCCGCGGGCGACAGCGGTTTCGGGTTGCTCACCGTCACCTTGGACAACCCCAGCGGATATGGACGAATTCTTCGGGATGCGCAGCGCGAGGTAATAGGGATAGTGGAGGAGAGGGACGCGACCCCCGAGCAACGCATGATTAAAGAAATCAACACGGGTTTGATGGCGGTCTCGGTGAGATGGCTGCGCGAGTGGCTAGGCCGAGTGGGTAATGACAACGCGCAGGGCGAATATTATCTCACCGATATCGTGGCTGTTGCGGTCGCGGACGGCCATTCCGTATCCACCGTCTCACCCGATTCCGAAGTAGAGGTGCGGGGAGTCAACGACCGGGCCCAGCTCGCCGAGCTCGAAAGCCATGTCCGAGCCCGTCAAGCGCGCTCCTTGATGTTACAAGGGCTGGCACTCATCGATCCGGCACGCTTTGACTGTCGGGGAGAGCTCACGTTTGGCACGGATTGCGTGGTGGATATCAACGTCATCTTAGAGGGTGCGGTCCGCTTCGGCAACGGAGTACGTGTAGGGGCTAACACCGTGATCCGCGATTCTGAGCTCGGCGATGACGTGGTGATATTGCCTAACTGCATCATCGAGGACTCTTCGATCAGTCGCCGTTCACAGGTGGGTCCGTTCGCCCGCTTGCGACCCCAAACAAAGTTGCACGAGGACGTGCGCATCGGAAATTTTGTGGAAATCAAGAAATCAGATATTGCGAGCGGCACGAAGATCAATCATCTGAGCTATGTTGGGGACACCCAAGTTGGGAAGAACGTGAATATCGGTGCGGGAACCATCGTTTGCAATTACGACGGGGCGAACAAGCATCGTACCGTGATCGGCGATGGGGTGTTCGTGGGATCAGACACGCAACTGGTTGCGCCGGTTTTGGTCGGAGAGGGTGCCACCATAGGCGCCGGCACGACAGTGACTAAAGATGTACCCCCAGGTGTGTTAGCCATTAGCCGCACGCCCCAGAGCACTATCCCTAGCTGGCAGCGCCCGCAGAAGAAAAAAGAAAAATAACTTTTAACAACAAAGAGATAACAAAGGTAAACGCACGGGAGATAATCTCTCCGGTGTTTGAATAACTTGGGAAACAGCTCACAGAAGACGACGTTAAAATCGTGATAGGCTGTTGAAAAAGAGATGGGGAGACTGGCAGGGAAGCTGGAGCAGTCACACATTGAAGGCGTTGCCGCAAATATTGCCCAGAAGCTCATTCCTGAGCACATGCCAAAAGCAGAAAGCGGCCATTGCCCTAAGCCGTCGTCATGCGACCATTTTTGTCGCGCTTTGGCGACAGCCGACGATCGTCATACTTCCGCGGCCAAACAAGGGAAGCCGCTTTGATGCAGGCTGCCAGCCTCGATCCTGGGCTTTCACGGTGGTTTTGGGGTCCTGTGGCATGGTTCTAGCCATACCCTATCCGTTCGCAACGAGCTCGAAAGCAAGAACATAGATTCTCCCTGGGAGTGGAGGACAGTAAATGCACGTTTGGTGGACATGGTGGGACTTCACGAAAAGGACATACTGGAGACATTGATAGCGCTATTGGCGCAATGCGATGAGCTGCTGAGTGACTTGGAACAATACAGTCCCAAGTATGATGAATTGATCACGACCACCCGTGCCGCTTATGGCAAGGCGTTGTCTGTATATGTCGCAGATTAGTGTCTGGTCTAACGAAGAGCGTCGCTTGGCGACAAGATTTTTTTAACCGCCGCGCGAGCGGTAATCGAACTCGTTTTCCTCTCGTAGCGCTAATACTCCCCCTGCTCGGCAAGGAGGCCGGGCAGAGCGGGAGCTTTTTCCGCCCTGAATCAATATCCTATCGCGGCGCCGCTGTTTCGGGCGAGCTCGGTGGGGATGGCACGGGCGGATCGGCGGGGATGACGTAAAGCAGGAGACCCAAGCCCACCAGCAGCACGCTGATGACTTTTCCCAACCGCTCTTGTTTTTCAGACAGTTCAACCTCTTTACTTATCCCGGATACGAGCACCAGCATCAGAACGGTCAAACCTACCGTCATCAACAACATCGGCATATGGGTGCTTTGCAGTACGGCGATTGATTCCATCAGTTGCTGCATGAGGGTCTATGCTTCAGTGGACCAAGAGTTTTAAGCGGCTTCTGTATTCTAACTCTCTAAAATCATTCTGGCGATACCGCATGCTTCGCTTAGTTTTCCAGATCTTGTTGCTTGCTTCGCTGGTGGGCGGTGCGGTCAGGGCCGACCAAAACCCTCCCGGCCGATTGCTGGATATGGGCGGCTTCAAGCTTCACCTATACTGCGTCGGGGAAGGAATCCCAACCGTGGTTCTCGACGCGGGCTTGGGGGGGTCGGCGAACGACTGGTCCAAGGTGCAACCGCTATTACGGCAAACCACCCGCGTTTGCACTTACGATAGGGCCGGTTACGGGTGGAGCGACCGGGGCCCCACTCCTCGCACTAGCGGCCGCCTCGCATCGGAACTGCGGACCCTTCTCGCCCGCGCCAAGGTGCCGCCACCGTATATCGTCGTGGGCCATTCGTTTGGGGGATACAACGCGCGCTTGTTTTCCAGTTTTTATCCTGACGACACCGCCGGGGTGGTGCTGGTCGATTCTCCCCATGAAGCCCAAGTGCCGAAGCTTTTTCAGCACCAGATCATACGCATGATCGATCCTCACGGCTTGCTGCAACAACTATGGACGCCCGAGGTGGCCCGCGCACTTTCCTCAGTGGAGCTGGGAGCGATCGCGCCACTCCTGGGACTTAAAGCAAAAACCTTGCATGCGATCTTGGGCGAGCTGGCCGCCTTCAATGAAAGCGGTGATGAGCTGTCTGCATCCCCCATCAACCCGGACCTTCCTCTGGTGGTGATCATACACGGCCTACGGGTTCTGCCGCCCGGGCTGGGTGACCAGATGGAACGGCAGTGGCTACAGTTACTTCGTCACTTGGCTCAGCGCCAACGCCACGGCCGCTTTGTGATCGCAGAAAAAAGCGCCCACTTCGTCCCGCTTGAACAGCCGGGATTGGTGGCGGATGAGATCCGAAATATGGTGCAAATCTATTCTGGGAATAGCACCCACAATCCGTATCCTGGCTCTGGGAGACTCATTCCTCAGCCGGCCCGAAGGCTTCCTCGGGAAGGATTTCATCTAAGCCATAAACCGAAGCGACAGCTCTCATACGCATCGGTATATTCCTGTAGCTGAGGCTAACCCCTGCACGCCGAGCGCGGCGCTGAAGCTCGACCAAAAAAGCGAGCCCCGCACTGTCGAATCGTTCCACACCCGAAAGATCCAGTACCTTAGCGGGCCCCGGCTGGAACATTGTGTCCACATCCTGAAACCCGCCATCGATGCTGTAGTTATCCAACGACCCCGTTACGTTCCAGACCCGATCATCGACCGGCGCAATCCTCGCCATCACTTCTTCGGTGTTTGAACAGGCGTATCTTTCTGTGCTAACTGACTGATCAGGCCATCGAGTCCTAACTTCTGAATATCAGCCGCAAAGCTCGACCGGTAGGTGGACAATAAGCTTATCCCGTCCACAGAGACGTCGTAGACCTTCCACTCGTTGTCCCGTCCGTGCAAACGGTAATTCACCGGCAGCGGCGCTCCCCCGCCAGGCGCTGCGATCTCTGTGCGCACGATCACCCGCTCTGCATTGGGATCGGCGTTTAGGGGCAAATAGCGGATCTCCTGGTCTACGTACTCCAACAGCACCGTCGCGTAGGTACGAACCATCAGCTTCTTAAATTCGTCGGTGAAGCGTTGCCGCTGCTCCGCATTCGCCGTAGGCCAATGCTTGCCTAACACCCAGCGCGCGATGCGCCCAAAATCGAAGTGGGGCACGACGAGCTCGTTCACCAAACCGTAAAGCTGCGAACGATTGGCTCGCAACACCTCCCGCTCGGCCCTTACTCGCTCAATAACCTTGTCTGCCGTCGACTGCACCAATGCTTTCGCTTCTTCCGGTGTCGCTACGGCAGCGCACGGCACGGCGAAAAGCAACCCTATTGCCAACAGAACGCTCTTCATAAACTCTCCAATGCCTCCAACGGGGTAGATGTTATCTCGAATGGATGCTTTGGGAGACGTGTGCAAAGGATCCCTTTCTACTCCTCGTCTCCCGATGCCTTATTGTATAAAAACTGACCCAGGACGCGCTCTAAAACCACTGCCGATTGAGTAAGTGTAATCTCATCACCCTCCTTTAGAAAGGTCTCCTCCCCGCCCGGCTCGAGCGACACATACTGCTCGCCCAACAATCCCGCGGTGTAGATGTTCGCGCTGGTGTCCTCAGGTAAGTTATTGTATTTAGTTTCAATCGTCAGGATCGCGACCGCCTCATAGGTGCTGGGATCTAAGCCAATCGCGGACACCCGACCGATCACCACACCGCCCATTTTCACCGGGCCCCGTATTTTCAGCCCACCGATATTCTCGAATTTAGCACGCACCCGATAACCCGGATCGCCTAAAAGACTCAACTCACTCAGATTGCTTATGCGTAACGCCAAGACCAGCAAAGCCGATAATCCGATTAAAATAAACAAGCCTACCAACGTCTCAACGGTCTTCGAGTGATACATAACTACCTCTTTTAGTCGAACATGAGCGCGGTCAGAACAAAATCCAGTCCTAATACTGCGAGACTCGAGTTCACAACGGTTCTGGTTGTTGCTCGGCTCACACCTTCAGACGTGGGTACAGCGTCATAGCCCTCGAACACCGCGATCCACGTGACCACAAAACCGAATGCCAGGCTTTTGATGACCCCGTTTAGGATGTCGTCCTGAAAATCCACCGCCTCCTGCATCTGTGCCCAGAAGGCACCCTCGTCCACACCCAACATACCAACACCGACAAAATACCCGCCATAAACGCCGACAGCGCTGAATATCGCGGCCAACAAGGGCATGGCCAGGAAACCCGCCAGCAGCCGTGGCGCTATGATGCGGTGCAGGGGATCGACCGCCATCATTTCCATGGCCGATAGTTGCTGGGTGCTTTTCATCAGACCGATCTCGGCCGTCAGCGCGGAACCCGCGCGTCCGGCAAATAGCAAGGCAGACACCACCGGTCCCAGCTCCCGCACAAGGGACAAAGCCACCAAGATCCCTAAGGACTCCTCCGCCCCAAAATCCACCAGTGTGTTGTAGCCCTGCAGCCCCAACACCATGCCGACGAAGGTCCCCGATACCACGATAATGACCAGCGACAGCACATAGACCGAAAAGAGCTGGGCTGATAACAAACGCCATCGCAGGAACACCTTTGGCAAGCCTGCCAAGGTATAGGCGAGAAACAGATGTCCGCGGCCCAGGCGTTCAAACACGTCCAATCCGGTGCGCCCCAGAATACGCAGGCTGCGTGCCATCAGTTTGCACCGTCCAGCAGGTCGCGCTTCACGGAGGGCGCCTCGTAATGAAACTGGACGGGGCCATCCGGCAAGGCGTTCATGAACTGCTGTACCCACTCCGATCCTGTCTCGCGGATCTCTTCCGGTGTGCCTTCGCCCACTACCCTCTTGTTCGACAGAACGTAGATGTAATCGGCGATGGAAGCCGTTTCCGGGACATCATGCGATACCACGATGCCGGTGAGGCCCAACGCTTCGTGCATCTGTTTGATCAGCCTCACCAACACTCCCATGGAAATCGGGTCCTGGCCGGCGAACGGCTCGTCGTACATGACTATCATCGGATCGAGGGCGATCGCGCGCGCCAGCGCAACCCTTCGCGCCATGCCGCCAGACAGTTGCGCGGGCATGAGATCGCGCGCACCGCGCAGTCCCACCGCCTCGAGTTTCATCAGCACCAGGTCTCGGATAATCGATTCGGGCAGGCGGGTGTGCTCTCTGATGGGAAAGGCCACATTGTCGAAGACGGAAAGATCGGTTAACAGAGCGCCGTGCTGGAACAGCCTTCCGATGCGCTTGCGTAGCGCAAAAAGCCCGCGCCTGGACAACCGGGGGATCTCCTGACTGTCCACGATCACCGTGCCGTTATGGGGGCTAAGCTGTCCGCCGATGAGCTCTAGCAGGGTCGTCTTGCCACATCCGCTAGGCCCCATGATGGCCGTTATTTTGCCTCGCGGGATACTTAGGCTCACGCTCTCGAGTATCACCCGTTCACCGCGCTTGAAACTCAAATCCTTGACGATGACTAGCGGGTCTGGGTTGTTGGTATCGTTATTCAAACTAATCCCGGATAACTCAGCGGGCTACTCGGAGAACAGAACCTTACCCTGGTGGCACGCCGCTCCGGTACCAAACGGCCCACTACCGAGGCGAAGCACCCCTGATGATCCGCCTCCCGAGCCCAAAATGGTGCATTGTCTTCGACCCTGTGGGCGAGGTCAACCGCATGTGCGCTCCGTGCCAGGGTCAATTTGTCCTCGACATTTACCTATCTGAAAACAAACGGTTACGAAAGTCTCTGGACCTTGCTTGATGTTGGCTCCAGGCGATGCTTCAACACCCGACAAAACAAAGAGATACTCT
>Ga0187892_10007516_pt1 | contig 15497 bp, 15 predicted proteins | sample MA1701073metaG_FD_139345 | JGI IMG/M metagenome (GOLD analysis project Ga0187892, IMG submission 139345) | Bio-ooze microbial communities from a basaltic lava cave in the Kipuka Kanohina Cave System on the Island of Hawaii, USA - MA170107-3 metaG ... | reverse complement strand
GCCGCCGAACGCGACGTCGGCGCGACGGCCCGGGCGCACCGCGATGATCGTGCCGCTTGCGTCGACGTGTGCGCCGCCCTCGAACACGGTCACCGACGTCGTGTCCGGCGCGCGTCCGGCCTCGAACCGGTAGCGGCCGGCGTCGGTCAGCAGCACACGCGCGTCGCGCGTCTCGAGCACGAAAGCGCCGGCGACTTCGGGGCTGCGGACGCGCACCGCCACCGCGCCGTAGGCGAGGTCGAGACGGATGGTCTGGTCGTCGAGCCGCGCGAACGTGAGCGCCGTGGCGCCGTCGAGCCGCACCGCGGTGGAGCCGATCCGGACCTCGGCGCGCGCGTCCGGCGCAGTCGAGAGGCCCGCCCCGCCCGTCACCGGCCAGTTGAGCGTCGCCACCGACGATTCGTTCACCGCGCCGTCGTGGAAGGTCACCCCGCCTTCGACCAGGCTGATGCGGCCGACGCGGGCGGGCGGATCGGCGAGCACACCGGCGGCCGCACCGGCGACATAGAGGACGGCGGCGGCCGCGAACGACCGGATCGACCCACGCATGGCAACTCCTCGAAGCAGGCGTATGGCGCCTGACCCTTAGAACGGCCGGGAGGGTGGGAGGTTTAGCGTCGAAACAAAGGGTTTCACATCTCCACGAAGTCGCGGAGAACGTGTCGCCGTGGAGCGACGAATCGGGGGATTGCGCCCCGCAACCCCCTGAAATGGTGCAGCGCTAGACCGAAACCGTCATCCCCTTCGCGATCGCCGGCCGTGCGCCGACGCGCGCGAGCCACGCGAGGAGGTTCGGCATGTCGCCGGTCTTCTCGACCGCGGCTTTGCGCTGGTTGACGACCGGGAAGAGCGCCACGTCGGCGATCGAGAACTCGTCGGCGAGGTACTCGCGCCCGGCGAGCCGGCCGTCGAATACGCGAAAGAAATTGAGGAGCCGGTTCTCCAGGAACTGGATGTTCGCCGGCGATTTCTCCGGTGCGCTGTTGGCGAGCTGGAAGATCGTGCCGCTGGTCAGCGCCGCGTCGGTGCAGGCGAACATGAACCAGTGCAGCGCGGCCGCCCGGCGCGCGGGATCCTTCGGCAGCAGCCGGCCGCTCTTCTCGGCGACGTAGAGCGCGATCGCGCCCGATTGCGCGAGCGCGAGCGGCTTCCCGCCGGGCGCGTCGCTGTCGACGATCGCCGGGATCGTCCCCGCCGGGTTGATCGCGAGGTACTCGGGCTTGCGCGATTCGCCCGCCGCGAGGTTGAGCTTGTGCGCGCGGTACGGCAGGCCCGATTCCTCGAGCGCGAGCGCGGCGCGATGGCCGTTGCCGGTGCCGGCGGTGTAGAGGTCGATCACTGCGGTCTCCTTGGCGCGTTGCCCTCTCCCCCGAACGGGTCAGGGTGAGGGGGGTAGCGCGACGATAGGGTGCCAGGCGAGGCGCGCCGTCCTTCCTATTGGCCGCGTGCCTGCAGCGCGGCGATGCGCTGCTCGATCGGCGGGTGGGTGGAGAAGAGCGCCATCCAGCCCGGGCGGTCGTTGATGCCCATCGCCTTGACCGAGTCGGGCAGGTGGCCGGGATCGAGCCCGCCGAGGCGCGCGAGCGCGTTCATCATCGGCCGCGGGTTGCCGAGGTACTGCGCCGAGCCCGCGTCGGCGCGGAACTCGCGCCGGCGCGAGAACCACGCGACGACGATCGAGGCGAGGATCCCGAACAGGATCTGACAGACCATGACCGTGATGAAGAAGCCGGGCCCGGTGCCGCGCTCGGTGCGGAACACCGTCCGGTCGACGATCGTCCCGACGATCCGCGAGAGGAAGATCACGAAGGTGTTCATGACGCCCTGGAGGAGCGTCATCGTCACCATGTCGCCGTTCGCGACGTGCGCGACCTCGTGGCCGAGCACCGCCTCGACCTCCTCCTGGCTCATCGACTGCAGGAGGCCGGTGGAGACGGCGACGAGCGCCGAGTTCTTGAACGCGCCGGTGGCGAACGCGTTCGGCTCGCCCTCGTAGATCGCGACCTCGGGCATGCCGATGCCGGCCTTCTGCGAGAGCTTGCGCACCGTCTCGACGAGCCAGTGCTGCGTCGTGCCCTCGGAGCCGTCGATGATCTGCGCGTGCGTCGACCACTTGGCCATCTGCTTCGAGATGAGCAGCGAAATGATCGAGCCGGTGAAGCCGACGACGGCCGAGAAGACGAGCAGCGGGCCGAGGTTGAAGCCCTCCTGCGCCATCGCCTGGTCGAGGCCGAGGAGCCTCAGGACGATCGTCAGGACCACCAGCACGGCGACGTTGGTCGCTAGAAACAGCACGATGCGCATCATCTCGGCCTCCTTTGTCGTGGCTTCGGCGCGGGCGCGGATTGTACCCTGCGCGCGGCTCCGGGCCGGCGCAGCGGGACGGCACTCCCCGCGTACGAGATCACCGCCGGTGCGCACGGGGTCGCGCCCGGTTCCGCCGGGGCGATCGACGGGAGAATGACAGCGCCCGGCGTCGGACCGCACCCCGCCGGTGCGGGTTCGCGCCGGCGGACCCCGCGGCGGAATATTCCGCGGGGCGGCGCCAAGGCCGCCCGGGCGGCCCCCAAAAGGCGCACAAACCCGCAGCTAAGCCCCGGGGCAGGTGGACTTTTCGGGGCCCGCCTCGCATGATGCCAGCATCCCGGCGCGCGTCCGCGACGCCGCCCGAGCGAGCCATGGCGAACCCGGTCCAGGACGAAACCCCGCAGCGCGAGCGCGAGCCCACGCCGGCCACGCTGCTCGCCGAGCGCCTCGACATCGTGACGCGCCTCGCCCGGCGCCTCTTCCGGGTGCCGGTCGTCACGCTGTCGCTGGTGAAGGAAGGCAAGGTCAAGCTCTTCGCCGCCCAGGGCATCCCGGCCACCGTGCTCGGCACCGAAGTCGCGTTCGACGCGGCGACGATCGGGAACGACGGCCCGCTCGTCGTCGCCGACACCGTCGGCGACACGCGCTTCCTCGACCATCCGTGGGTGACCGGGCGCCTGCAGGTGCGCTTCTATGCCGGCGCGCTCGTCGTCGCGCCCGACGGCGCGATCGCCGGCGTGCTCGGCGTGTGCGACCGCATGCCGAACGCGCTCGCCGAGGGCGACCTCATCCTGCTGCGCGACCTCGCGCGGCTCGTCGAGTCGGAGCTGAAGCTCGTCGCGCTCGGGCGCGCGCAGGCGCAGCTCGTCAGCGAGAGCGAGCGGATGCGCCGCCGCGCGCTGATCGACACCGGCACCCAGCTCTGGAACCGCCACGCGATGTTCGAGCTGCTCGACCGCGAATTCCACCGCGCGAAGCGCGAGCGCGAGGGCGTGGCGGTGATCCTCGGCGAGATCGACGCTTTCGAGGGCGTCGTGAAGGAGCACGGCCCGGGCGCCGGCGACAGCGTGCTGATGGAGGTCACCAACCGCATCCGCGGCATCGTCCGGCGCTCGGACACCGTCTCGCGCTTCGGGCCCGACGAGTTCCTGGTGTTCCTCTCGCGCTGCGACCTGGAGAACGCCTCGGCGCTCGCCGAGCGCATGCGCGTGCGCATCCGCAAGACCCCGATCGCCGTGGGAAAGAAGCAGGTTTCGGTGACGATGACCTTCGGCATCGCCTCGAGCGGCGACGCCGCCGAGTGGACGCCCGACAGCCTCGTGCGCCGCGCCGACGAGGCGCTCGCCGAGGCGGTGAAGGCCGGGCGCGACCAGGTCATCGCGCGCACGCTGTAGCGTCCTGCCGCCGCGCCCTGCGGCGGCGAGGCGAGCGGCAGCGCACCGCCCCGGTTAGTCTCTGCCGCATGCACTCCAACTTCGCCTCCGGCGTCGCGCTCGCGTTCGTCGCGGTCTTCATCTGGGGCGCCCAGTTCCCGATCGCGAAATCCACGTTCACCGCCATCGACCCGTTCCACGTGAGCGCGATCCGCTACGCCGGGGGGACCTTGCTGCTCGCGGCGTTCGTCGTGTGGCGCGACGGCGTGGCCGCCCTGCGCTACTACGGCCGCGGCCTGCCGGCGTGCGTGCTCGGTCTCGTCGGGATGACCGCCTCGCCGATGCTCGTGTTCGGCGGCCTCGCGCTGACGCGGCCGGAGCACGCGGCGATCATCGTCGCGCTGCAGCCGTCGATCACGGCGATCGCCGACTGGTGGCTGCACGGCCGGCAGCCGGCGCGCTTCACGCTCGGCTGCATGACGGTGGCGTTCGTGGGCGTCGTGCTGGTGGTGACCAAGGGCGATCCCGCGCTCGCCCTCGGCCGCGGGGAGCTCGCCGGGGATCTCCTCATCCTCGCGGGCGCGGTGTGCTGGGTCGCGTACACGATGGGTACCGAGAGCTTCCGTGGCTGGTCGACACTGAAGTTCACGCTGCTCACGCTGATCCCGGGGGCGGTCGGGCTTGCGGTCGGGACGGCGCTGCTCGTCCCGTTCGGCCTCGCCCGGGTCCCCGGTCCGGCGGCGATGGGCTCGGTGTGGCCCCAGCTCGCGTTCCTCGCGGTCTGCGGCGTGATGCTGTCGATGCTCTGCTGGAACGCCGGCACGCGGCGGATCGGCGTGCTGAACGCGATGCTGCTGCAGAACCTCGTGCCGGTGATCGTGTTCGCGATCCGGTTCGCGCAGGGCGAGCGCTACGTCGCGGTCGAACTCGTCGGCGCCGGCCTCGTCATCGGCGCGCTCGCGGCCAACAACCTCTACCTCCGGCGCAAGGCCGGGCGGAAATAGTTCACATCGGCGCGAGCTGCGCCTGAACCGGGTGCGGCGGCGGTCCGACGCATGGACGGAACGACACCTTCCACCAAAGGAGCGACCACCATGCTGACCCGTACCCCCCTCATCGCCGCGCTGGCCGCGATTTCCCTCGCCTGTGCGGGCAACGTCGCAGCGCAAACCGATGTCCTGGTCGTCGAAGGGACTTCGGTTGGGATACTCGACAACACGCCAGCGACGCCCGCTGCCCCCGGCGATCTCGCCGCGTCCCGCAGGGACGAGCAGAAGTACATGGAGATCAAATTGAAGGAGGTTCTGATCTCCGGCGTGATCAGCAACGGGAAGCCGGTGCAGTCGCAGGGCGCTCACCGGAACGAGATCCACGTCGAAAGTTTCAGCTGGGCCGCAAGCAGCGGCGCGAGCGAGGGCCCGGACCTGATGCTCAAATCGGCCACCGGCCGGCACCTCCCGCGCGGGAGCGCGACCGACGGCGGCCGCTCACCGTCGTCACTCCCTGCTTCGCCGATCGCGGGCAGCGCGGGCCTCCAGAACGCCGGCGCGCCGCCGTCCGTCCTGGGCGGCACTCGCGCGGCCGCCGGACCCGGGAGCCCGTCGATGCCGGGTCAAAGGCTTCCGCACCACGCGCCGGCATTCGCCGCGCCGGCCGGCCGCCGCTGACCACGTGGTCGGGACCGCGTGCCGGCGAGACCGGCGCGCGGCCCCGCTTCATTTCGTCCCGGCGAGGTCGGGCGCGTGCGCTCGCGGCAGGGCCCAGGAAGTAATCCACAGCCGCGACGCCCCCGCCTGAACCGGGCGCGTCCACGCACCGACCGAGGGACGGAAGTACCGAACCCAAGGAGGCGCCATGAAGTTCACGCGTTCAGCCCGGCTCGCAACGACCCTCGCCGCCGCCGGCGCGTTCGCGCCTGCCCTGGCAACGGAGCATGCCGCCGGCTCGTGGCCGGCCGAGGCGGGTGCGTGGCGCTACGCACCGCCGCCCGCGGCTCTCGCCCGGCCGCCCGAGGACCTCCCGGCCGTAGAGGCCGTCGTGGACTTCGTGGTGCGCGCGACCGACCCGGCGAGCTACCGGGGGCCGGGCACCGCCGGCGTCGCCGCGCGGGGAAGCGGCCGCTACGTGTTCGACGTGTGGTTGCGGGGCACCCACCAGCATTCGCTCGTGCTCGTGCTGCCTGCGCGCCCCGACGAGGCGCCGGCCGCGTGGCTGGTGACGCGGCGCGTCGAGCAGCGGATCGGCATCGCGGAGCTGATGAAGATGGTCGACCGGACGCTCGACCGGTCGCGCCGCGACTCGGCGCCGCCGGAGACCGGCATCACCTGGCGGCCGCTTCCACCCGTTCCCTTGCCGCAGGCGACTGGAAAAGAACCCACCTCGTCGGGAGCGGCCTTCCATCCGTCGTTCGCCGGCGGCGTCCACGTCGCCGCGGCCGACGTGAACGGCGACGGGCAGATCCCGAATGGCGCGCTCGCTGCGGCCGCGGGCGGAACGCACGGGGAGGCGAAGTACATCAACGGTTTCGTCAGCCGGTTCGTGGCCGGCGGCCGCAGCGATACGCCCGGGCCGGACCCGACGCGCGTCGACGTGAAGTTTCCGTCGCTGCCGCCGGGCGGGGATTCGACGACGTGGGTCCGGATGGCCCAAACCCACTGGTCGGGCTCGGCGGTGCTTCCGCGCGTCGGCTGGGAAGTGGCAGTACATGCGGTGCCCGGGATGCCGCTCGGCGCGGTCGCCGCGCGCACCGCCGCAAGCCCGGCGATCGGTGCACCCGGCAAGCCGGGGTCGTCGGCTGCGGCCGGCGTGGCGATCCGCCGCTGAGTGCGCGTGAACCGCGTCACGCCGGCACGCGCACGCCCTGAACCGCGCTCGCCCGGCGGCCGACCGAGAAACATCGGGCCCGCCGGCCCGATCAGCACGCTCATGCTCGGCGAGAAGGCGCTGCGGCTCGCGCCCGGCGCACCGGCGGTCCGCCGCTAGGAGCTAGCGGCCGAGCTCGCGCCGCAGGAGCTCGTGGAAGTGGACCATGCCGTCCTCGTGCGGCGAGTGGTACGGACCGCGGTCCTCCCCCCCGAGCGCGTGCAGCGCCCTGCGGCCGCGGTGGAGCTGGGTGCAGATCTGCGCGTCCTCGGCGGCCGACTCCATGTATGCCGCCTGGTGCGCCTCGACGAGCCCGCGCTCGAAGAGCGCGATCTCCTCCGGGTAATAGAACTCGACGATGTTGGTGGTGTGCTCGGGCGAGCGCGGCACGAGCGTGCTGACGACGAGCGCGTACGGGTACCACTCGAGCATCACGTTCGGGTAGTAGATCGACCACAGGGTCCCGTACTTCGGGAGCTCGCCGCCGCTGTAGGCGAGGATCGCGTCGCGGTAGCGCGTGTAGTTCGGGGAGACCTGATGCCTCAGCTCGTCCTTGATGCCGAGGATCTGGTAGGACCAGCGCTCGCCGAACCCCCACTTGTAGTTGCCGGCGTCGACGAACTCCTGCAGCCCGGGGTGGAACGGCTGGACGTGGTAGAGCTCGAGGTAGATCTCGAGGAAGGTCTTCCAGTTGAACGCGCACTCGTCGACCATCATCCGGTCGAAGACGTAGCCGGAGAAGTCGTAGTCTTCCGCCAGCCCGAAGTCGGCGAGATCGGCCGCCACGTCGCGCTTGCCGGCAAAAAGGAGGCCGTGCCACGACTGCGGCTTCGCGCACGGGAGCGGCAGGTCCGGGGTAGCGGCGAACTCCGGCGCGCCGAGCAGCTTCCCGTTCAGATCGTAGGTCCAGCGGTGCAGCGGGCAGACGATGTTCCGCACCTTGCCGCGGCCCTCGAGGAGGAGGCCCTGGCGGTGCCGGCACACGTTGCCGAGGAGGTTCACCCCGCCGTTCGACCGCACCAGGACGCGCGCGTGGCGGCTCGCCTCCAGCGTGACGTAGTCGCCCGCCTTCGGCACCATCAGCTCGTGGCCGACGTACTGCGGGCCGGGGGCGAAGATCGCCGCCTGCTCGCGGGCGAAGATCTCCGGATCGAAGTACCAGGCGATCGGGAGCTGCGAGGCGGCCGGCTCCAGGCGCGCCGGGGGGATCGACCTCGTCATGGCGGCCCCTACTGCTGCTGCTGCTGGGCCTGCTGCGCCTTCTTCTTGAGCAGGCGCTCCCGGACCTTCTCGACCAGGACGACGAAGCGCTCGTGCGTGCCGCGCAGCACCTCGTCGGCGCCCTCCCTGACCGTCGCCTCGAAGGTCACCCGCCGGCCGTCGACCGCGGTCACCTTGATGTCGATCGACACCTCGGCGCCGAGCAGCGCCGGCCCGACGTGCTCGACGCTCACCCGCGTGCCGACCGAGTCCTCGCCCGGCTCGAGGTGGCCGAGCAGGAAATTGCGGCAGGCGTGCTCGACGTCGCTGATGATCCGCGGCGTCGCGTACACGCGGCAGTCGTCGCCCATGAAGCCGATCACCCGGGACTCGTCGACGGTGATCCGGCGGTTGGTGGCGAGGCCGGCGGCAAGGGTGGCTCTCATCTCAGCGTGACCTCTGTTGCATCGTCGACGAAAGCCTAGCACCAACCGTGACCGGTTGGGCAGACCCGGGGCGGGACGGTGGCTAGACTCGACGCGTGACTGCGCGCTGGATCGCCGTTGCCCTCGTCCTCGTCTGCGCCTGGCTGGCGGTGGATCGGTTCGTGTTCGCGCGCCCGATCGCCCGCGGACCCGGCGTGGTCGCCGCGCGCGAGCCGGTGCAGCAGCCGGTGGGGCGGAACGCCCCGACGTTCGCGAAGGACGGCTTCCGCGTCGCCGCGCTCGCGTCCTTCGAGCTCGAGGCGCGCGTGCTGCGCGCGAAGAGCTACTGCTGCGGCGGCCCCGACCGGCTCGCGCCGGTCGACGTCGCGTTCGGCTGGGGCAGGATGTCGGACGAGACGGTGCTCGCGCGGATCGACGTCTCGCAGTCGGGCCGCTTCTACTACTGGCGCTACGAGGGCTCGCCGCCGATCCCGCACCGGGAAATCGAGCTCTCGAGCGCGAACATGCACCTCATCCCGGCGACGAAGGCGATCGAGAAGAAGCTGAAGAACCTCCGCCCCGGCAACGTCGTCGCGCTGAAGGGCTATTTCGTCGACGTGCAGGGGGAGGGTGGGTTCCGCTGGAAGAGCTCGCTCACGCGCGAAGACACCGGGAGCGGGGCGTGCGAGCTGATCTGGGTGGAGGAGGTCGAGGTCAGCTGAGGTGGCGGTCCAACCTCCCGATGGCGCTAGCGGCGCGCCGCAGCGCACACCGGTAGGCCCAGTGGGATGCAGCTGTGATACACAGGGCGTACGATAACCGCCGTGAGCCCCACCGTATTTCGCGCCGAAGGCTTCCGGTTCTACTTCTTTTCCCGCGAAGAACCGCGGATGCACGTGCATGTCCACGGTGAGAACGGTGAAGCCAAGTTCTGGCTTGAGCCGCAGGTCGAGTTGGCGTGAAACTACGGGTTGAGCGACCCGGAGATCAACCGCGCTCTCCGGCTCATTCGGGAGAAGGAAGATGTCATCCGTCGCGCCTGGAACGACCACTTCGGAAATTGAAGTAACGAACGTTTCGAAACACGGCTTCTCGCTACTCATCCAGGGCCAGGAGGTGTTCGTTCCGTTTGCCGAGTTTCCGTGGTTCAGAGATGCGCCGATCGGGCATCTACTGAACGTTCAGCTCCCTTCACCCCGGCATCTGTACTGGCCGGACCTTGACGTTGACCTTGCGGTTGAATCGCTGTTCCATCCGGAGCGGTTCCCCCTCGTCAGCCGGGCCCGGGTCTAGCCTCGCGTAGCGGGACTCTCCCCGCAAGGGCGAAGCTGACCTGCAGAGGCTGCGCCGACGGGACACCCGACGATCGCCGCACCTCATCGCCCGCGCGCCGACCGGCTGCTGCCGGCCAGCGCGCGGCGTCAAACCGGAGCCGGCTACTTCGCCGCGAAGCAGTAGAGCAGCCCCGCTCCGCCGGTCCCCTTCAGCGCGTCGTCGCTGCAGCCGCGCGACGGGTGCGAGGAGTTCCAGGACTTCGCCGGCGGCTCCTCGTTGAGGCCCATGCGGTCGTGGTGCCCGACCTGCGCGTTGCCCTCGCCGCTCTTCGTCCAGTTGCCGCAGGTGCGGTCGTCGCTGCCGCCGAACGCGGTGCCGTCGGGCTGCGTCCCGGTCAGGATATCGTGCCGGTTGGGCGAGTCGCCGCGCCCGTTGACCATCTCGCCCTTCTCGGAGAGCGCCGTCTGCTTGTTCAGGTTGTTGCTCGCGCCGTGCAGGTCGGCGACGTTCTTCGCCACCACGACGCTTTTCACGTTCTGCCAGGGGCCGGCGCCGATCCGGTCGCGCGCGTTGACGGCGCCCGCACCTTGCGTGCTCAGGTAGGCGCGCCACTCGCGGCCGCCCGCCCCGACCGCGGCGGCGAGCGACTGGCACAGCTTGTCCGCGCCGGCGAGGCCGCCGAAATCGGCGCCCTTTCCCGAGCCGGTGCTGGTAATGAAGAAGGTCATGCCGGAAGCCTGAGCGTGCACGCCGCCGGCGGCGGCGAGCGTCAGCACGGCGATCGAACCGAGTGTGGCGAGCTTCGTCTTGGTCATTTTCGGTTTCTCCAGGGGCGAGAGGTGCCCGCGGCGCGATGCCGCGGGTCACGTTGAACATTTGCCGCCGGGATGATATTCCAGCGCGCGAGGTATCCTCGGGCGATCGAACGCTTAGGGAGGTGACGCGGCAATGAGAATGCTCGTCCTGGGGCTCGCGGCAGCGCTCGCCTGCGCCGCGCCGGCATCGGCGCAGGATTATCCGGCGAAGCCGGTGCGGATGCTCGTCGGCTTTCCGCCGGGCGGGGCGACCGACCTCGTCGCGCGCATCCTCCAGCCGCGGCTCGCCGAAGCCTTCCGGCAGGAGATCATCGTCGACAACCGCCCGGGCGCGAACAGCGTCATCGCCGCCGAGCTCACCGCGCGGGCCGCCCCCGACGGCTACACGCTGCACCTCGCCACGCTGGCGGCGCTGACGATCAGCCCGGCGATCACCAAGGTGCCCTACGACCCGTTCCGGGACTTCACGCCGATCGCCCGGCTGGTCGAGCTGCAGAACATCTTCGTCGTGCTGCCGAAGCTCCCGGTGCACAACATGCAGGACCTCGCCGCCGCGGCGCGGGCGCGGCCCGGCGCGATCAACTTCGCGAGCTCGGGCACCGGCAGCACCGGCCATCTCTCCGGGGAGCTCTTCAAGAGCATGGCCGGGATCGACATGGTGCACATCCCGTACAAGGGCGGCGGACCGGCGCTCGCCGATTTCTTCGGCGGCCAGGTCGACGTCTTCGTCGCGATCGTCTCGACGGTGGTGCCGCACGTGCAGGGCGGCAAGGCGCGCGCGCTGGCGGTCACCGGTTACAAGCGCGCCGCCGCGCTGCCCGACGTGCCGACGGTCGCCGAGAGCGGCTTCCCGGGCTTCGAGTCCACGAACTGGTACTGCCTCGTCGGACCGCCGAACCTTCCCCGCCCGATCGTGGACCGGTGGAACCGAGAAGTGGTGGCCGTCCTCGGCGAGCCCGCCATCCGCCGGGCGCTCGTCGACCGCGGCATCGACCCGGCGCCGAGCTCGCCGGCGGAGCTCGCCGCCTACCTGAAGAGCGAGAGCGACAAGTGGGCGCGGGTGGCGAAGGCCACCGGCCTGCAGGTGCACTGACCGCGCCGGTGGATTCCGCGGCCGGCCTCGCGATCGTCGCCGGCGCGTTCCTCCTCGCCGGGACGGTGAAGGGCGTGATCGGCATGGGCCTGCCGACCGTCGCGATGGGCGTGCTCGGGCTCGTGATGCCGCCGGTCCAGGCCGCCGCGCTCCTCGTCGTCCCCTCGCTCGCGACCAACGTCTGGCAGATGCTCGCCGGCCCGGCGTTCGCCGCCGCCGCGAAGCGCTTCGCGACGATGCTCGTCGGCGTGTGCGCGGGGATCTTCCTCGGGATCGGGCTGCTCGCCGGCGCCACCGGGGCTGCGTCGGCGGCGCTCGGCGGCGTCCTCGCGATCTACGGCGCGCTCGGCCTGATCTCGGTGCAGCTCGCGGTGCCGCGGCGCGCGGAGCGGTGGCTCTCGCCGCTCGTCGGCCTCGTCACCGGCATCCTCACCGGCGCGACCGGCGTCTTCGTGGTGCCGGCGGTCCCCTACCTCGCCTCGCTCGGGCTCGAGCGGGAGACGCTGATCCAGACGCTCGGCCTGTCGTTCACCGTCTCCACGGTCGCGCTCGCCGCCGCGCTTCTCGCGACCGGCCAGTTCCCCGCGTCCGCGGCGACGACCTCCGCGCTCGCGCTCGCGCCGGCGCTCGCCGGGATGTTCCTCGGCCAGGCGATCCGCGTGCGCATCCGGCCAGAGGTGTTCCGGCGCTGGTTTTTCGTCTGGCTGCTGGTGATCGGGGCGTACATGCTCGTGCGCGCGCTGGCGTCCATGCGCGCCTAGCGCGCTCGCCCGAGCGCCGGATCAGACGATCCGGTTGAACCAGAGGATCGACAGCACGCCGGCGGCGACCGAGAGCACCGCGGCGACCGCGATCGCGAGCGCGGTGATCTCGGTTTCCTTGCGCTCCAGCACGAACTTCGCGTTCAGGGTGTCGTAGATCTTCTTCAGGTCGGTGGCGCTACCGGCGTGGAAGTACTCGGCCCGGGTGATGTCGGCGATCGCCTTCAGGGCTTCCTCGTCGAAGCGCATGTAGATCGACCAGCCGTCGATGCTCACCGAGGAGCCTTCCTTGGTCCCGAAGCCCACGGTGTAGACGCGGACGCCGCGCTCGGCCGCCATCCGCGCCGCGTCGAGCGGGTCGGGCCCGGTCGTGCGCCGGCCGTCGGTGAGCAGGATGATCGCGGCCGACGGGTGGGAGCCGGGCTGGACCGGCGTGAACGGCTTCTTCTCCTTCTCGGCTTTGCGGGCCCTGTCCTTGTCGAGCGGGCCGAAGCGTCCGCCGTCGGGCGAGGGCCGGGCGCCGAACAGGATCGACTCGAGGTCGATCCCGTCGTCCGGGAACAGCGCCGCGAGCGACACGATGATGGCGCTGCCGGTCGCGGTGTGGCGCTGCAGCTCGAGCCGGTCGATGGCGCCGACGAGGTCGTCGCGGTTCTGCGTGGGCGACTGCACGACCGAGGCGGTGCCGGCGAACGACACGACCGCGACGCGGACGTCCTTCGGCTGGTCCTGGACGAAGACCTTCGCCGCCTCCTTGGCGGCGGCGAACCGCGTCGGCTCGATGTCGGTCGCGCGCATGCTGAGCGACACGTCGAGCGCCATCACGATGACGCGCTGCTCGGACGGGAGCGTGATGACCGCGCTCGGCCGCGCGATCGCAAAGATCGCCGCGATCATCGCGAGGAGGAAGAGCGCCGGCGGGACGTGGCGCCGGAACCGCTGCCCGGGGCCGATCGCCTCGCGCACGAGGCTCAGGCTCGCGTACCGGACCGCGCCCTTCTTCCGCCGCCGCAGCAGCAGGACGTAGATGCCGACCAGCACCGGGGCCGCCAGCAGCAGCCACAGCATCTCGGGCCACAGAAACGTCATACGGTCAGTCCTTCGGGCCGCGCGGGGAGCTCCCCGCCGATGGCCGCTAACTTTAGCACCGTCCGGGGGGCCCGCTGCAATGACGCCTGCCGATCTTGCGGCGCCGGACCGCGTCCCGCCCCCGGGTGGCTGCGGGCATCGTGGGCGTCGCCATCCGGCTACGCCCCCGCTGGCGGCCCCGGCCACCCCGGAAACGGGGTCGTCAGGCCCGCGGGGGCAGCGGCGGCGGCACGTCGGCCGGCGGCAGGAGCTCGTGCGCGTTGAGCGTCGCCGCCACCATGCCGTAGTAGCCGACGAGCGCGGTCAGCTCGACGACCCCCGGGACGCCGAGGCGATCGCGCACGCGCTTGTGCGTCGCGTCGGTCACGAAGTGCGTGGCGTTCAGCTCGGCGGCGTACGCGTAGACCGCCTGCTCGTCCTCGTGGTCGAACTTCGGGCGCTTGAAGTGGCGGATCGCCTCGATCACCGCCTGCGGCACGCCGCCCTTCAGCGCCGGCGGCTCGTGCGCGAACCACTCGAACTGGCAGTCCCAGTGGCGCGCGGTGACGAGGATCGCGAGCTCGCTCAGCCGCGGCGGGAGGCTCGTGCGGTAGCGCAGCAGCTCGCCGAGGCTCTGCCACTTGTCGGCGAGCTCGGCGTTGTGGATCGCGGCGCGGAGCGGCCCGCGCACGACGCCGCGCGGGCCGGCGACGACGGCGTCGTAGACCTTGCGCTGCTCGGGGGTGAGCTCCTCGACCGTGGGCAGGGGGATGCGGGGCATTCGCTCGACTCCTGTTCTTCGCTTTCCGTTCAGACGACGCCGCTCGCGCGCAGCTTCTCTATCTCCGCGTCGCCGATCCCGAGCTCGCGCAGGATCTCCGCCGAATGCTCGCCGAGGAGCGGCGGCGGACGCTCGTGCTTGAGCGGCGCTTCCCGGAAGCGCATCGGGCTCGCGACGAGCGGCACGGTGCCGGCGAGCGGATGCGGGACGTCGATCCGCATCCCGCGGTGCTTCACCTGCGGATCCTCGAACACTTCCGGGATGGTGTTGATCGGCCCGCACGGCACGCCGGCCGCGTCGAGCGCGTCGACCCAGTGCTTGCGCGGCTTCCGCTTCAGCGTGTCCGCGACCAGCGGCAGGAGCGCGTCGAGGTTGCGCACGCGCGCCGCGTTCTTCGCGAACCGCTCGTCGCGCGCGAGCGCGGGCTTCCCGAGCACCTCGCACAGCTTCGCGAACTGCCCGTCGCTGCCGACCGCGAGCACGATGTCGCCGTCGGCGCAGGCAAACACGTCCTGCGGCTGGATGTTCGGGTGCCGGTTGCCGGTCCGCCGCGGGACCTGGCCCGACACGAGGTAGTTCATCGCCTGGTTGGCGAGCGCCGCGATCTGGACGTCGAGCATGCCGATGTCGACGTACTCGCCCGCGCCGGTCTTTTCGCGCCGCGCGAGCGCCGCGAGCACCGCGACCGCAGCGTACATCCCGGTCATCAGGTCGAGGATCGGCACGCCCACCTTCTGCGGCCCGCCGCCGGGCCGGTCGTCGCGCTCGCCGGTGACGCTCATGATCCCGCCCATCGCCTGGATCATGAAGTCGTAGGCCGCCTGCTCGCGCCGCGGGCCGGTCTGGCCGAAGCCGGTCACCGAGCAGTAGATGAGCTTCGGGTTGACCGCCTTCAGGTCGTCATAGGCGAGGCCGAACTTCGCGAGCGTCCCGACCTTGTAGTTCTCGAGCAGGATGTCGGCGCGCGCCGCGAGCTCGCGGACGATGCGCCGGCCCTCGGGCTTGTCGAGCGCGAGCGTGATCGAGCGCTTGCCGCGGTTCACCGCGAGGTAGTAGCCGGCGTCGCGCGTCTCGGTCCCGTCACGCGCCTTCAGGAACGGCGGGCCCCAGCCGCGCGTGTCGTCGCCCGCGCCGGGGCGCTCGACCTTGATCACGTCGGCGCCGAGGTCGGCGAGGATCTGCCCCGCCCACGGCGCGGCGAGGATCCGGCTGAGGTCGAGGACGCGGACGTGCGACAGCGGACCCGGCATGGTGTGCTCCCGTTCAGTCGGCGCGCGCGCCGGAGGCCTTGACGACCTTCGCCCACTTCGCGATGTCGGCGCGGATCAGCTCGGCGAATGCGTCCGGCGTGCTGTACGTGGGGTCGATGCCGACCGCGGCGAGCTGGCGCTGCATGTCGGGGTCGGCCATCGCGACCTTGATTTCGGCGTTCAGGCGCGCGATCACCTCTTTCGGCGTGCCCGCCGGCGCGAGGACACCGAGCCAGTTGGCGACGTCGAACCCGGCGAGCCCGGACTCGGCGATGGTCGGGACGTCG
>Ga0187892_10007515_pt1 | contig 15498 bp, 9 predicted proteins | sample MA1701073metaG_FD_139345 | JGI IMG/M metagenome (GOLD analysis project Ga0187892, IMG submission 139345) | Bio-ooze microbial communities from a basaltic lava cave in the Kipuka Kanohina Cave System on the Island of Hawaii, USA - MA170107-3 metaG ... | reverse complement strand
TGCGTCTGTGTTGGCGTACAGTTGTTCTCCTCGAACAACTCCGAAGTCAGGCCGATGTCGCCGATGAAAGCACCAGCGTTCTGCTGTTCGAGCGTCGGCTGATTCGCTTTCCAACCGAAGCGACCCAGGCGCGTCTCCTGCCGGCGGACATCGTGGACGTAGTTCGGCCTGCCGCTCACAGCGTCAGCGGCTTCTTGATCCACAACACGGCTGAGAACAGTTTCCTCGGGTACGGCGGCGAGCAGGCCGAGCCCGATCATGGCCGGTGCAACACGGGGTGAAACCATGAGCTCCGCGCCGAGCGGACCGAAGCTCAGATCGGTGAAGGTGTAAACCGGCTCACGCAAGCTGTAAGGCTCGCCGTCGGCGAAGTTTCCCGAGACTTCGATGTATGTGATCGCAGCCTTGCCTTCGCCGGGAACGCCGAGGATGGCGAACGGCTGTAATTGATCGCCGTAATTCGGATCTGGCCTTGGCTGACCTCCTTCGCCGGGGATACTGAAGCGGAACAGCAGCGCCGGGTTGGGTTCGTCAGGACTTTGCGGCGGTGCGCCGCGGCCGTCCTTGAAATGACAAGAAGAGCACGAGCGCGCGTTGAAGACCGGGCCCAAACCGTCGAGGCCCGCCGTCGACGACGGCGCCGTCACCCAATTTCGGTTGAAGAACGAATTGCCGACGAAAAAGTCGCTCTGCCGTTGGCCATCCAGATTCGCTGCGGGCAGAGAGAACGCATTGCGCGAAGAGTCATGGACCGTTGTGTCGCCACCCGACAGTGCGCGCGCAGGATCATGAGTCGCTGTCGCTGTCGGTGACGGTGTCGATGACGACGTTGGCGTCGCCGACGTCGTCGCAGTGACGGAAGGCGACGGCGTCGGCGTATTGACGCCACCGCCTCCGTCATCATTGCCGCATGCCGCGAGCAGCGTCAGCGCGCACAGGAATACGACTTTCTTCATCGCACTGCACGACACCTCGTCATCAAAGCACGGATGATGCTCACTCCGTGGTGATATCGACATCCAGCGCTTCGGCGGCGTCCTCGATCAGACTCGACTGCGCACGCAGTGCTTCGACTGCCGCGATGATCGCTTGCCGGGCGGGGGTTTCGTCGGATCCTTGGATCGACTGGTCGAACGGAATCGGCATCGCGTAGATGCGATCGAGTGAGGTTTGCAGGGCCGTGCCGAGATTGTCGGCGAGCGGCGCGTTTACCGCGCGTACGAGATCGTCGAGCCCCGGCCCATCGATGCTACCGTAGCGGCCGAAGTAGACGTTCATGATGCCGATCTGATCATAGCGATGATCGACGTGCGTATTGTCGGCAAAGCAGGAATGCTCGTCTTCCTGGTCTTGCGTTTCGAGCGCGACAGCCATGCGCTCGTTCGACAGCTCAAAGCCGCTGAGCGTGCCGATGCCCGTGAGGATCTGTCCGAGCGAGTCCTGCGGATCCTGCGCGACGAAGTCGGCACGGAAGTTCGGCCTTCCTGGTGCCCAGGCGTCAGCGACCGAATCCAGATCATCGAACAGCAGGTCGGCGATCAGCTTCAAATATTCGCCGCGGCGCTGTTGGTTCGCGGCTGTACCGCCGGCGCCCGTGACGTAGTCGGTGTAGGGACGTCGCCCCGGCCCGTCGGCGTTCATGTCCTGGCCCCAGAGCAAGAACTCGATCGCATGCCATCCGGTGGCAATGTTCGACTCACCACCTTGTTCGTTGAGGCTCGTGAGCAGCTCGCGAGTCAGTGTCGGGTACGTCTGGGGCATGTTGATGATGCCGGCGTTGGCATTTCCGGCGACGTAGTCGATGAACGCTTCGTCCAAAGGCCACGAGTTGATCTGGCCCTCGGGGCCATCGTCCTCGTTGTCGATCGGACCTTCGTAGAAGCGCCCGATCTCGGATTGCTGATAGATTGGCCGAGCCGCCAGCCATGCGGCTTTGGCGGTATCGAGGGTGACTTGATTCGGCTGCGCGACGAGCTCGTCGATGGCCCGCTGAAGTAGCTCCGCACCACGCGCGGCATCGGTGTAGTTGGCGAACAACAGGTTGGCGTAGTTTTCGACCACGCTTTGCGGCGTAGCCGTGCCGCCGCCACAACCGTTGAGTGCGTTGTTGACGACACGGACGATCTCATCGACCGTGACGTTGCCGCTCAGATCGTCATCGCCGAGACATTGAGCTCCAGCCGTCATCGGCTGTGCCAAGAGGACGGCGACGCCGGCTCCCAATGTCATATGAATCAGTGATCTCTTCATGAACTCCTCCCAACTTGGTTTGCAGAGTCTGACCAGGTTCGTTTCGCCTGTGTTTAGAATATGAATCCGGCGCCGATGGCGATTTCGTCCGGGACGGTGTCGCCCGCGGCATCGTCGAATGTCGTGTCGAGCTTCACGACGACCTGGGTGATTGGCTTGTAGGACAAGCCGAACTCGTAAACGGTGTGATTTTGTGCGCCGTCGGCATGAAGGCCGCGTGGCAGCGACTCCTGCGTGTCGAAATGCGAATAGCGGAACCAAGGAGCGAGATACTGAGTGGTGTCCGCGATCAGCCACGGCATGACGTCGTAGGCGATCTCGGTGTAGTAGCCGAGCATGAAGTCGCCTACCGCGGCGCCGGGCAGAGTGTTGTTTGCCGGGGGGTCGGTTGCCGGGTCGAATCCGACGATCTCCGGATCCGTGTTGAGAATGCCGGCGTCATCGAGGGCGATGGCGGCAACCAGCGCGCGTAGCTCGAAGCCGTAACGGCGCAGCTGCGTGTGAGCTTCGTAGATCTGGGTAAATACGTCGGCGTCGAAGAATCCGTCGACGTCGTTTCCGTAGACCTCGTCTTGACCTTGATCCCCGAGCAGCAAGGAGCCGCCGATCAGCGTGCCGGGGAGTGGCGTGTAGTCGAGCCGCGCAACCCACGACCAATCTGCGGCGAACTCACGGTTGCCGCTTTGGCGGCCGCCGCGTATGCCGTCGGCGCGAAAACCTTTGGCGTTCAGACTGGTGATCGCGTAGGTGCGGTACTCCAGATCGGGCAAGATTTCTCCGAAAACGCCTGCACCGTTGGCGCGCCAGGTGGTCGGAAGGATCTGCGTTTCGACGGGCGGTCGGCGATTGCCGTGATAGAAGGGCGGTTCGTGCAGCTCGTTGATGAATCCCATCGGCACGAGAACGAGACCGCCGCGGAAGTTGAGGAACTTGTACGGCAGGAAATCGAGGGTGGCGAACTCGACTTCGACGTCGCCCCCGCCGCTGGAGGCGGTGCTCTGCGTGGTGGCGTGCTCGAACTCGACCTCGGTATTGAGGACGAGCCAGTCGTTGTACTTGTAGCCGGCGTAGAGAACGAAACGTGCGAAATCGAAAGTGTCGGTACTACCGTCCTTGTCGGCGACGGCGCCGCGGAAGCTGAATTCGCCGTAGCCGCCAATCGAGAGCCCCGGATTGGAGAGATACACCTTCGAGGCCGCCGGCCCGAGGCCGTAAGCACTCTGCAAGGCCTTGTTTCCCGGCAACACCAGAGCCTCCCGCAGCGCCGCGATCTCCCGGGCGAGGATGCCCTGGCGCCGTTCGACTTCCGACGTCGATTTCGCCTTCTGTTCGACTTGGTCTCGAACGCGATCGATCTCCTGACGCAGTTTCTCCTGCTCACGTTCGAGACGTTCGAGCTGGTCGTCTGCAGCGGCGAGGGCGCTCCCCGAACCGATGAGGACGAGACAAACAACGACGGTGATCGTACGACCAGGAGTCATGGAATTGAAAACGATTTTCACTTTCGAATGGGTATGTCAATCAGGATGATGCTTCGGGCCCCACAAAAGGGCAGGGGCGGCGGTAGCTTTGCCCCCCCGCATCACGGTAGTCATACCAGCGCATGACCCCGCGCTCCCGGCCCCGAGCGGTTGCCTGGATATCATCCGTGCTGCAAGGCGTTACCGCCCTGCTCGTCCACGGCCTCGTGCTCTGCGTCGGCCCCGAAGGGCATACCGCGGTAGAATGGTTTGCCGCCGGCGACTGTTGCCCCCCAGCGCTGCCGACGACCGCACTCCAAACCCAATGCTGCGACTGCACCGATGCCCCGTTGCTTCAGCCAGTTGCCGACAAGCGTGACGGCGACCGCTGGGTGACGGTGTCGCAGCGGGTGCCTTTGGCAGCACCGCCCCGCGTCGAATGCCCGATGTGCTCGCACTACGCCGAACGCACACTGGCGCCCCCGGCCGAGCTGTTGGCGCGGCGCACCATTGTCTTGCAAGCCTGATCCTTCCTGATGAACGGGCGCCCGGCGGCGCCGATCACGCTGCGTGCAGTGCTGCAGCAGCGTCTACTCCGTATTCAAAAAACCGAGGTCGTCGAATGAAACCAATGCCATTCGGATGGTTGACTAGCATCTTGCTAACCCTGCTCACCTGCTGCAGTGCCGCGGTCACTCGCGCCGAAGAGCCAGCGATACCCGATAGTCCCGAAACCCAGCAGCGGCCAACTCTTTCACTTAAAGAAGCGATCGATGCCGCGCTGCGCTACTCGCCGGAGCTCGCTTCGCTGCATGCCGAAGAGTTGGCCGGCGACGCCCGTGTGCAGCAGGCCGGCTTGTGGCCAAATCCGGAAGTCGGTCTGACTCTCGAACACTTCGGCGGCTCGGGCGACTATGAAGGATTCAATCAGGCGGAAACGACGCTCGCGGTTGCGCAACCTATCGAGCTCGGCGGAGAGCCGGCTCAGCGTCGCCGCGTTGCGGTGCTAGGACGTCGCCGCCTGGACGATCAGGTCGAAGTGCGACGGCTGGCCATCATCGCCGACGTGCACAAGCGATTCCTCAAATCCCTGTTGGCCCAAGAGCGCCGCGATCTCAGCGCTGAAATGGAAAGTCTGTCTGCCGACGCGTTACGCACCGTCGAGGGCCGCGTGCGCACCGGCGCCGCGGCGGCCACTGAAAGCGGTCAGGGGCGCATTCACCTCGGACGTGCTCGCATGGAGCTTCAGCGTGCGGACCGCGAGATCATCGCCACCCGACGCCAGCTCGCAGCCATGTGGGGCGAGACCGAGCCGAGCTTTACCACGGTGGGAAATCTCGAAGACATCGTACCGCCGCCGCCGTTGCCGGATCTGCTGGCGCGACTCGAGCGCAATCCCGAGCTGACTCGCTGGGACATCGAAGTCGAACGACGCACCGCAAACGTCAACCTCGAGCGCGCCAAACGCATTCCCGAGGTCACGGTGGCAGCCGGTGCCCGCCACTACAGTGACAATGACGACTTCGCCGCCGTCGTCGACTTTTCAGTGCCGCTACCGCTCTTCGATCGCAATCAAGGTGGTGTGGCCGAAGCCGAGCAGCTTCTGGTCAAGGCTCGTGCGGATCGCGATATCGCACGACTCCAGGTGCGCAGCGAGCTACTCGCCGCCTACGACGAGTTGCAGACTCAATTCGAACGGATCTCGATCCTGGGCGTGGAGGTCCTCGCCGACGCCAAGGCTGCGCGCACCGAGATCCTCGCCGCCTACCGGCGCGGTACGACGCATTCGATCGACGTGCTCGCCGCTCAGCGAGTCCTGGTCGAGCTTCAGGGTGAATATTTTCAAGCGCTCGCCGACTACCACACCGCACTCGTCGAAGTGGAACGGCTCACCGCCATGCCGATGAGCGAAGGGACTGTTCAATGAACCTTCGTCGGCTGCTCTTTGCCGCCCTGCTCACCGCCGGAGTTGGCGCCACGCGACCGTCGGCGTTGGCCGCGGAGCATGATCACGAGAACCATGAGGAGGCGCAGGAGGGCGGCGCTCACAACGGGTTTGATATCGAGGCATTCCGAAAAGTAGGCGTGACGCTAGGGACTGCAGGTCCCGGTCTGGTTGACGTCGTCATCGAGCTGCCCGCGGAAGTTCGCCCAAATAGTGATCGACTATCTCACCTGGCTGCGCCGTTTGCCGGGGTCGTGCGCGCGGTCCACAAGACCGTCGGTGACCGAGTGCGGGCCGGTGACGTGTTGGCCGTGATCGAGAGCGAGACGCTGGTCACCTATCCGTTGAAGACCGCCTTTGACGGCGTAGTGATCGACAAGCATGTCTCGCCCGGCGAGACAGTCACACGTGACCACCCGTTGTTCATTGTCGCCGACCTCTCTACTGTCTGGGTCGAAATCAACGTTTATCTCGATGTGCTGCCGCTCGTTCGCGTCGGCCAGGCAGTACGCCTCGAGACGGCGCACGGCAGCACGGAGGCCGATGGTACCGTCTCGTACGTCTCGCCGATCATCGATCAAGCGACGAGGACAGCGACGGCGCGGGTGGTGTTGGCGAGCAACGACGGCCGTTGGCAGCCGGGTTTGTTCGTCACCGCGTTGGTTGCCAGACCGGTTCCCGCGCCGCTGTTGGTTCCACGCCGTGCGCTGCACAATGTCGAGGGTCGCAGCGTCGTATTCGTCGCCACCGCCGATCATTTCGAGGCGCGGCCGGTTGTTGTCGGAGTGACCGGACGCCTGAGCGCCGCCATCGAGGACGGTCTAGTCGCCGGCGAGCGCTTCGCCGATGAGCAATCCTTCTTGGTCAAAGCCGAGCTTCTCAAGGGCGAAGCTGGGCACGAGCACTGAAGCTCCCGCCATGCTCGAACGAATCCTGCGCTTCTCGATCGCGCATCGCGCCGCTGTCGTCCTCATCGTCGTCGTTGCGGCGTTCTGGGGTGTTCAGTCGCTCCTCCGTCTGCCGATCGACGCGGTACCGGACATCACCAATCGACAGGTCGCGATCAATGCGGCGGCGGCGGCGTTCTCACCGACTGAGATGGAGAAGCAGGTGACGTTCCCCATCGAGACTGCGATGGCAGGTATCCCCGGCCTCGACCACACACGCTCCTTCTCGCGCAACGGATTCTCGCAGGTGACGGCAGTCTTCGACGATGCCGTCGACCTCTACTTCGCGCGCCAGCAGGTCGGCGAGCGTCTGGCGTCGGTTCGCAACCGCTTGCCTCCCGGCACCGAAGTCGAGATGGGACCGATCTCGTCGGGACTTGGCGAGGTGTTCATGTGGAACGTCGAGTACGCGCATCCGGATGGTGTCGGAGCAGCGGCAGCCGACGGCGCGCCGGGTTGGCAGTCCGATGGCGCCTATCTCACGCTCGATGGCGAACATCTGCGCACCGACATCGAGCGTGCCGCGTATCTGCGCACCGTACAGGACTGGATCATTCGGCCGCAGCTGAGTGGAGTAGCCGGCGTAGCGGCGGTTGAAACCACGGGTGGCTACGTCAAACAGTATCACGTCGAGCCCGAGCCTCGGCGGTTAGGTGCGTACGGGCTGACGTTCGACGATCTCATCGAAGGCCTCGAGCGTAACAACCTGAGCACCGGAGCGGGGTTCGTCGAGTACAACGGTGAAGCCTACGTCGTCCGAGCCAGCGGTCGCCTGGGCGGGATCGACGACATCGGCGATGTCGTCGTCACCGAGCGCCAAGGCGTACCCATCCGCGTCCGCGATGTCGCGGCCGTGCGTATCGGCCGCGAACAGCGCACCGGCAGCGCGACCGAGGACGGCCGTGAAGTAGTCAACGGCACCGTGCTCATGTTGGTTGGTGCCAACAGCCGTACAGTCGCAGCCGCCGTTGGCCGTCGTTTGGCGGAGATCGACCGCAGCCTGCCACCGGACATTCGCACGCGAGCGGTGCTCGACCGCACAGCGCTGGTCGATGCGACAATCGCCACTGTTGAGCGCAGTCTGATCGAAGGTGGTCTGCTGGTTGTTGCGGTACTGTTCGCGGCTCTCGGCAACCTGCGCGCGGCGCTGATTGCCGCCTCGGCGATTCCGTTGTCGATGCTGCTCGCGGCCATCGGTATGGTGCAGGCCGGAATCAGCGGCAATCTCATGAGTCTTGGGGCCATCGACTTCGGCTTGATCGTCGACGGCGCGGTCATCATCGTCGAGAACTGCCTGCGGCGCCTGGCCGAGAGGCAGCAACAACTCGGCCGCGTGCTCACCCTCGGAGAACGTGTCGAGGTGGTGTTCGATGCCAGCCGGGAAGTTCGCGCTGCGACGGCTTTCGGGGAAGCCATCATCATCACCGTCTACATCCCGATCCTGTCGCTCACCGGGGTTGCCGGAAAGATGTTTCAGCCTATGGCGCTGACGGTGATCTTCGCGCTGATCGCGGCCTTCGCGCTGTCGCTGACGTTCATACCGGCGATGGTGGCTTTGTGTGTCACCGGGCGTGTGAAGGAGACCGAAGGTGTCATTGTGCGGCTGACACGGCGAGCCTACGAGCCGCTTCTGCGCCTCGCGTTGCGAGGGCGCACTGCCGTGATTGCGCTGGCGTCGGTGTTGTTCGCCGCGGCAATGGTGCTGTTCGGTCGTCTCGGGCAGGAGTTTGTGCCGTCACTCAGTGAGCTCGACATCCTGGTGCACGCGATTCGCATTCCGAGCACGGGCGTTGATCAAGCGACAGCGATGCAAACGACACTCGAGCGGAGCCTGCGGGAGGTGCCGGAGATCGCCCTGGTGTTCTCGCGTCTTGGTACCGCCGAGATGGCGACCGATCCGATGCCGCCGTACATCGCCGACACGTTTATCATCCTCAACCCGCGCTCGGAGTGGCCCGATCCCGATGACACCAAGGAGGATGTCCGGCGACGAGTCGAGAAGATCATCAGGGGAGTTCCCGGAAACACCTACGAGTTCACCCAACCGATCCAGATGCGTTTCAACGAGCTGCTCGCGGGTGTGCGCAGCGACGTCGCCGTGAAGGTGTTTGGCGATGAGCTCGAAGCTCTGCTGCCGCGTGCCGAGGAGATCGCCCGTCTGTTGCGTCAGGTCGAGGGAGCTGCCGATACGCGCGTTGAACAGGTTGCCGGCGCGCCATTGTTGACCGTCGAGGTCGACCGCGCCGCGATGGCGCGCTACGGGCTGAGCGCCGCCGACGTCCACGAAATCGTCGCAGCGGGAATTGGCGGCCGGCAAGCCGGCGAGATCTTCCAGGGCGACAAGCGGTTCGACATCGTCGTGCGGCTACCCGAGGCGATCCGCGCGGACCGTGTCGCCCTCGAGAATCTTGCGATACCCGTCGGACACATCGATCCGACGCCCGAGAAACGCCGCCTGGTGCTTGGCGGCGACGACGTCGAACGCGCCGTTGTCCGCTCCGTACCGCTCGGCGCCGTCGCCGCGGTCGTCACGACGGAGGGCCCGAACCAGATCAGCCGCGAGAACGGCAAACGGCGCATCGTGGTGCAGACCAATGTGCGCGGCCGTGACCTCGGATCGTTCGTCGGCGAAGCGCGCCGGCGCATCGCGGAAGAAGTAACATTACCCCCCGGTACCTGGCTCGAATGGGGTGGCCAGTTCGAGAACCTCGAGGAAGCGAAAGCGCGCTTGGCAGTGATCGTCCCCGTCTGTTTTCTGGCGATCCTGTTGTTGCTGTACGGGACGTTCGGCTCGTTTGCGCTGGCGCTGATGATCTTCTCGGCGGTGCCGCTCGCACTCACGGGAGGGCTGTTCACGCTGTGGCTGCGCGACATGCCTTTTTCGATCTCGGCGGGGGTTGGGTTCATCGCCCTCTCGGGTGTGGCCGTACTCAACGGCCTCGTCATGCTGACGTTCATTCGCGATCTGGAGCTGAAGGGCCTGAAGGGGCGGGAGGCCGTCATCCGCGGCGCCGTCATTCGGCTCCGCCCCGTATTGATGACGGCGTCGGTTGCCTCGCTGGGTTTTCTGCCGATGGCACTTGCCACCGGTACGGGCGCCGAAGTTCAACGCCCGCTGGCGACCGTCGTCATCGGTGGCCTCGCGTCGAGCACGCTGCTGACGCTGTTCGTCCTGCCGGTATTGTACGATCTGTTCTCGGGTTGGCGTGCCCGACAGAAGGTCTCACCGACTGCTCTCTGAAATGTTGTTGCACGGCCCGGGCTCGGGCGGCTCCAGGCCGGCGTCGGGATCGGGAAGGATCGGCAGCGAGCTCTGAGTCGTGATGATGCGAAACGTGTCCGACACGGTGACGCCGTCCGCATCCGTGAGCGTGATCGTCAGATTTGCCTCGTGATCGTCGAGGTCCATGAAGGGACCCGGAGGGTTGATCTCGTCGAATAGATCGCGTGCGACGATGAAGCCGTTGTCGCCCGGATCGAACTCCTCCATCTCATCCGTGTTCAGGGCGATACGCGACGCATTGACGAGCAGAATCTGAGTCCGGATGTCGCGGTCGGCGCGCAAGCACCGGGCCTCGACGTCGAAGAAGATGGAAGCCCCGAGCTGCCGGTTGTTATCGTACGTCAGGGCATCGCAGTTGTGCACCCTCTGGAAGTGATCGACACCCGGCCGGCCAACGAAGAGCGCCCGCCCTTGCGGACAAGCGGCGAAGGGCTCTGACACCCGCGGCTCGCCCTCTAGAGAGCAACACGGCTGGTCAAGCGGCCGCAACTCACCCGTGCAACCGGTGGATGGGTCGCACGTCGGGATCGTGCAAGGATCGAGTGACTCGACCTTGAACATCAACTCGCCCTCGCTCGCCATCGGCGGCTCGCCGTCGTCCGTCGCGGTGAAGCGGACGTGGAACCCACCGAGCTGCTGCTCGCCGGGAGTCCATTGGAACAGCCCCGTCTCGCTGAGGGTTACTCCAGCGGGCAGGGATTCCGTGGCGAACGTGACAGCGTTGTCGTTTGGATCAGAGACTTCGATGACAAATTCGATCGGGAAGCCCGGGTACGTGCGATAGACGTCCCGACACGTCAGCTCCGGTGGCCGATTCCCCGTCGGCGTTGGAGTCGGTGTCGAAGTCGGCGTGCTGGTCGCCGTATTGGTCGGTGTTGCTGTTTTCGTCGGTGTGGCCGTTGATGTCGGAGTATTGGTACGTGTCAACGTGTTGGTGACGGTGGGCGTCGATGTGTCCGGTGGCGGACAGCCATTGAGGGCGAAGCCGGTGGCGATGATGATTTCCTCGACCGTCACACTGCCGTCTTCGCTGACATCGACATTCGGGCAAACTGCGAGAGCGAGGTCCCCGAGGCCGATGTTGACGGCGCGCAGCAACTCGTCGACGGTGAGCTGGCCGCTGTTGTCGCAGTCACCGCTGCAGGGCAAGGCATGCGTGTGCACGGGGCGAACCAGCAATGCGAGGAAAGCAACGAGCAGCAAGGCAAAGCGGCGGTTGCGGTCTTGAAAAGGGCGTGTGTCCACGGCTGGCTAGTTACGTTAAACCTGAGGCGCAGACGGGAGTCCAGACGTTGATTGTCGGGCTCTTGGGCCCGAGGGCGAACGGTAGGTAGTCCGATCGGCGGTACTCGATGATCGGTGGCGAAATGATTGACTCGAGGTTGCCGATGACCGATCACTGATCACCGATCACTGATTCCCGGAAGGAGCCACGATGAAATTCGGACTCATGTTTGCCAACGCCGGACCGTTCTCGTTCCCCGAAATGTTCGAGAATCTGGTGAAGACCGCGGACGAGGTCGGTATCGAATCGATCTGGAGTGTCGAGCACGTCGTCGTCCCCGTCGGTTACCAATCGGTCTACCCGTACAGTCCCGATGGCAAGATGCCCGGACCCGAGAACGTACCGATTCCCGATCCGATCTTGCCGCTGGCCTATGCAGCGGCGATCACCAAGAACCTCCGACTCGGTACCGGCGTCGTCATCCTGCCGCAACGCAACCCGTTGTATGTCGCCAAGGAGATGGCGACGCTCGATGTCTTGTCGCACGGCCGGGCCATGCTGGGCGTCGGCATCGGTTGGCTCGAGGAAGAGTTCAGCGCTGTCGGTGTACCATTCAAGGAGCGAGCAAAACGAACCGAGGAGTCGATCCGCGCCATCCGCTCACTGTGGAAAGACGAGCCGCAACCGTTCGATGGCCAGTTCTACCGCTGGAAGGCGGTGGAGTCGCAGCCCAAGCCGTTACAACGACCGGGCGTGCCGATCATCGTCGGCGGGCACGCAAAAGGTGCCGCGCGTCGAGCTGCACGTTGCGGCGATGGGTTCTTCCCCGGACGCAGCGAGATCGAGACGTTGCAGATGCTCTTCGGCGAGATGCGTGACGAGTGTGCCAAGATCGGCCGCGACCCGAAGCAGATCGAGCTTACAGCGGGATCAGCGGTAACCGACCTCGAAGCCGTCCGTCGCTACTCCGAGCTCGGTGTCAGTCGCATGATCATTGCGCCACCGGCATTCGATCCTGACGGTGTCAGGAAAGGGTTGCACGAGTTTGCCGACAAGGTGATCGCGAAGTTGCCGTAAGCCTACGGTGCCGGCGGCTCGAATTCGCCGTCACCGTCGGCGTCGATGAACAGCGGATTGGTGAACGCTAGCGTCAGTGCGCCACCCTCGCCAAGGTTGCCGTCCGTCAAGTCGTCCAGCGCCGGATTCGATTCCTCGTCGAGATCCTGCGGATTCATCGGCCACAGTGGCCGTGAGACACCGTCGGTGCCTTTGACGACGACCACGACCCACGTATCGGTGTCGACCGGCAGCGGCAGATCGACGTTGGCTTCCAGACGCGCGGCACCGGGAACGGCATCATTGACCACGACCCGCTCAATCTCGAACTCTTCTCCGGCAGTCAGAATCATCGAAGGTACGACGTTGTAGCGCGGTACCTCGACGCCGAGAAAATTGGACTCAGGCACGGGCACCGGCTGAGTGTTCGCGTAGATGTCGATGGTATCGAACTCGGCCCATTCCGGACTCTGAATGTTGAGATGCAGGGTCGGTGTCGATGTCGCCGTCACGGTATGCGACAAGCCCACGTCGAGCCCGGCGAGCTCGCCGGAGTCGCCTTCGATGCTGATGCGGACGAAGGGCCCGTTGCTGCCGACGATGCTGCCGGCGTTGACGCTGTCGGCGAGGGTTGCGGGGTCGAGATCGGCCGGATCATCGACCGCCGAAGCGACGTAACTGCGCGGCCCTCCCGCCTGAACGATTGCTGTGGTGTGTGTGTCGGAGTTGGCGGTACCGGTCTTGATGCGTCCCTGGTTGATCAGGTTGAACCAGTCGCCGAGATTGGCGGCTTCGAACAGCGCGCCCTGATCCCGGCTGCCGTCGATCCAAAGCTCGAGTGCGGTGAGGTGGTCGTCGTAGAGATTGGAGATCGACGGATCTTGCCGAATCCGCGTCGGCGGCGAGAACGACTGCGGCGGATCCATTGCCGTATCGATGCCGGCGAGATGGAAGAAGCCGAGTGTTTCGCTGTTGAAATGATTCGCTTGTACGACCGAGCCTTCAGGTGCGAGTGCGAACAGCTCGGTTGGCGACAGGTCGTAACTGCCGAGTGCCGGGTAATCCATCCCGGGTGCAACGCCGGAGCGCCCCCAGTCGGGGGGCCCACCGATGTGGCTCGTAGGGTCGAGATTCAGGGGCCACACGTTGAAGTGTCCCAGGTTGAAGGTCGTCGTCTCGGCACCGGCGACGGTTGCAACCAACTGGTCGCCGCCGAGACGGGTAATGTCGGCGCGTAGGTCGGTGACGAAGTCGTGGTCGGTGGCGGCAAAGAAGTCGACGCCTTCGGCGATCATCGTGAGAATGCGCTCGTCGCGCGTCACGCCGCAATCGAAGCTGTTGAGAAGGTGGACGTGATGGTCGGCGCCGACGAAGCCAGCGGTGTCGACCACCCGTTCCAAGACCGCGTTGATGGTGGTGGTTGCTCCCGCCGTGATGGTCACTGCTTCCTTGTGAATCGAGTATTCCGGTCCGTGTGAGACGACGGCTTCATACTCACCGGGTGCGATGAGCAGCTCCTCACTGCCTGTCGGGCCTACGAAATGGACGCCCGCGAGACCGTACGGAATCGTACCTCGTTGCTTGGTCGGCGAGCCAAAGACGAAGGCGTCCACCTCGAGAATGAAGATGGTCGTCGGATTGCCAGGGTCGGGGCTTGCATCGAAGCCGACGATCGAAACCTTTGCCGGGAGCGGGTCGCCAGCGGCGTTGGCGACCTCGACTTGCAACCGACCGGTGTCGGGCAAATTGAAGTCCTGTGTCGTTTGTCCGCCGGAGCTCACGACAACTGTATGCTCCGTGGGCATGCTGCCGCCGCCTTCGTACGGATAGCCTTCGAGCTTCGCCATCGCTGTGTAGGTGCCGGGGGCAACGCTGCCTTCGTAGCTGCCGTTTTCGTCCGCGAGGAACGCAGCGATGACGTTGTACGGCGCACCGTCGCGTCCGGGAGTCTGAACAAGTGAGATCTGTGCTCTGGGTGCGGGTACGCCGCCGGCAGTTACGGTGCCGCGCAGGACGCCGACGTGATCGCCGGCGAGGCGGTGGTTCTCCTCGCTGATCGAAGCGACATCGCCGCCGCCGACAGTGAAGTAGCGCGAGAAGGAAGCGGAACCTTGTGCGGCTACTTTGAAGACTCCGGGCTGCTGGCTCAGCAGCACATTGAGGACGCTCTGCCCTATGAGGTAGGCGGTAAACCCCGATTGGCTGAAGGCCGAAGCCGTCGCGCGTGGCAGGATGCCGTATGAAACGCCGGCGGCGCTGCCCACTCCCGGATAAGCGAGATACGGCAATCGCGGCCGTAGCAACGCGTCACCGAACCCGAGGCCGGGAACGAACGTGTCGAGCTCACCGCTCGGAGTGACGAAATCGCCGACGTAGAGCGGTAACTCCTGGTCGCTGTTGTTGAAGATCGTCGTCTCGATCCGGATCGAGCGTTCTCCGGGAGCGAGCGTGTACTCGGTCATGACCTCGACCGGTATGTCGCGGTCCATCGCTGATGCTGGCACGCTGCCAGCACCGAGCTGGGCGATGGCGTTGGTTGGGTCGATGGCATCGAGTAGATCGTCGACACCGAACGTTCGCAGCACCGCTGGCTCACCGTTGCTGCCGTCGTTGACGACGTTGATCTCCTGAACGTTGACCGTCAGCGACAGATTGACCAAGGGCGTCATGGCGCCGAAGTTGTCGCGGCCGGGTACGCCGGGCGGGCGCACGATATCGGCGTCGATGATGTTACCGCCGTAGGTAAAGATGAAGCTGAACTCGCGCCCGACATCGCGGACGATGGCGCGGATGCGGTCATTGGCGATGAGGTAGTCGCCGACGCGCGCGTGGGCGAGGGCGCCGCCGATCAACTCGCTTTCCGCGGTGATCCTTCGAGCTACGGCCGTCGGACCCGCGGGAGGGGAGGTCGGGGTACTGGTCGGTGTCGTCGTCGGTGTGGTTGTCGCTGTCGGCGTCGCCGTATCGACGAGGGTTGCGGTAGGAGTGGAGGAAGCTGTGGCCTCGGCCGTCACCGTCGCCGTTGGTGTCGCGGTACGCGCCGGCACACCCATGCCTGTGCCGTCGCCGGCGCAACCACCGAGCGCCAACGGGATGCAGGCGCATAGAAGAGCAAGGCAGCGAGTCCCCATCACGACCTCCAGGGCGCCGGCATTGTACAGCAGATGCCAGGTGTCCCGGTCAATGGCAGCCACCTAAGCCTAAGCCTAAGCCTAAGCCTAAGCCTAAGGCGCCGTCGCCGAATAACGTAGCCGACAAATTTTCCGGTGCTCACGGGCTGCCACGAGGCAGAATGGCGTAATTCCAGTCGGGATGGAATTGGTAGGGTTCGA